>Ga0068852_100000153_pt1 | contig 46292 bp, 50 predicted proteins | sample KBSCornC22_FD_66594 | JGI IMG/M metagenome (GOLD analysis project Ga0068852, IMG submission 66594) | Corn rhizosphere microbial communities from Kellogg Biological Station, Michigan, USA - KBS Corn C2-2 | ecosystem: Host-associated > Plants > Roots > Rhizosphere > Soil ... | reverse complement strand
TTTCTGGAGGAGACGGTGGGATGTCGGAGCATTTCTGGTTTTCGGACGAGCAGTGGGCTCGGATTGAGCCGCTGCTGCCAAGTGGTCAGTGTGGCGCGCGGCGGGTTGACGATCGGCGCGTCCTGAGTGGGATTGTTCACGCGCTGAAGTCGGGAGGGCGCTGGTCAGACTGTCCGCAGGAGATCTACGGCCCGAAGAAGACGCTCTACAACCGCTTCGTGCGCTGGTCGGAGCGCGGGGTTTGGGAGCGTCTTTTCAGCAGCTTGGCGACGATCCCGGACCTGCCTGACCGGCTGTTTCTCGACAGCACGTGCATCAAGGTTCACCGCTGCGCCGGAGGCGCAAAAGGGGGGCCTTGGCTCATGGTATCGGCCGGACGAACGGCGGGCGGAACACCAAGCTCCACGCCATCTGCGACAGCCAGGGCCGGCCGCTCGCACTCCTGCTGACCCCAGGCAATGTCCATGACTGCAAGCCGGCCTCATGCCTGATCGAGACGCTGCCGCCTTCTGCACAGCTCGTTGCCGACAAAGCTTATGACAGCCTGCCCTTGCGCCAGTGGCTGGTGGCGCGCGGCACCACACCCGTCATCCCGCCGCGCAAAAACAGCCGTAAACCATGGCCTTACGACATAGCCGCCTACCGCCAACGAAATGTCGTCGAACGCATGTTCTGCCGCCTCAAGGACTGGCGACGTATCGCCACACGCTTCGACCGAAACCTCCACACCTTCTTCAGTGCTGTCGCTCTCGCAGCAACCGTCACCTGGTGGCTCAATTGAGTCCGGACCCTAGTCACTGGCAGGCCGCTCCGGGCATCGGCATCGCCGCTGCCGCGCGGATGATGGTCAACGTCAAGGGCGCGCCGCTCGCGTTCGAGGCGTTCACTTATGCGTTCGAGGTCGGCGGCCTGTTCTGATGCGGCTCGAGGCGGTCGGTCCCGGTCGTTACATGCTGATCGACGACCGCATGCTCGACTGGATCGCCGCGCGCATCCCGCAGGTCGGACCGGGCCATGACTGGCATGGCCGCGCGCGGGCGGTGGGCTGCGTGATCGACGGCCGCATCGTCGCCGGCATGGCCTGCATGAACCACGATCCGGCCCATGCCCATGTCGAGATCGCCTTTGCCGCGGACTCGCCGCGCTGGGCCTCCCGCCGCATGATCGCACGCTTCATGGCCTGGCCGCTACACCAACTCGGCTGCCGGCGGGTCAGTGCGGTGGTGGCGGCGGACAATCGCAGCGTCATCCGCTTGCTGGAAGGCATGGGGTTCAGGCGGGAAGGAGTGTTGCGGCGGGCATTTGGGGCGACGGACGCGCTCGTGTTGGGGTTGCTGGCGGAGGAGGCCGCGCCATGGCTGGCGGGAGCCATGGCGGGGCTAAAATAGATCTTCACCGAAAAAATTGGGGAGGAGACATCGCCGCCAGTCTTCCGTGATTGTGCGCCCCGCAAGGGCGCGCCAATCCAGTTCGGCAGGACTGGATTGGCGCGCCTTCGGCTCGCAATGACGGCGGAAAGGTGCGGCGCTTATTCCAGTTGATAGGGATCGATCCGGATCTCATTCTTCGGCCGACGCTGAAAGCCGGCGATCAGCTCGGCCTGTTGTTCGCCGATCGCGTCCTGCTTGGCTTCCATCCGCGCAAGTTGATCGGCCATCGCGTTCAGCTGTTCCGTCACCTCCCGGCCGAACTGGTCGAAGCGACGTTCGTGGCGCAAGCGCGGGCGGACCAGCTTGGACCAGTACCAGCCATGCATGAACCCGACAGCCAGCCCGACGATGAGGACATAGCCCACCGCTGCTCCCATGGTATCGACCACGTCCATTCCCGCCCTCGCGATGATGCGCCCTTACGTGCGCTTGCAGAACGTTTAGAGAACATCTAGCGTCATTTCAATCGATGGCGGCGATCGCGCCCCACCATCTCGGCTCAATGAACGAGGTGGTGATCCCATGGGTAAACATTCCCACGCGCCCGATCCGTATGCGGCCGCGGCGGCGCAGACGGAGAGCAACAAGGAAACGGCCAATTACAATGCGGCGCTGAACCGCATCGATCAGTACACGCCGTTCGGAAGCTCGGTTTACACCATCGCCGGCACCGGCGCGGACGGAGTTCCTCAATATCGTCAGGACGTGACGCTGACGCCGCTCGCGCAGCAGCAACTCGACAATCAGCAGAAGCAGGACGCCGCACTGTCGAACCTCGGCTTCAATCTGAGCGATCAGGCCGGGGATGCGTTAAAAAGCGGGATCGACACGTCGGGACTGCCGTCGCTTCGGGGCGGGGCGAGCGGCGGCCCGATCCAGAACAGCATCTCGGGTTTGCCCGGGGTCCAAACCGGCATTGATGCCTCCCTAGGAATCCAGACGAGCGTTGCGGCTGGAGGCCCGATCCAGACCGGGCTGAATTTCTCGGGCGCCCCCCGGCTATATGGGACGAACGATTTCAACGCCGCGAACATGCGCACCCAGGCCGCCGAATATGCGCAGGCCGCCTCCCGCCTCGATCCGCAATGGCGCAATGCCCAGAATGATCTGGACGCGAAGCTTGCCAATCAGGGCGTCGTGCAGGGCAGCGAGGCGTGGCAGCGCGCGCAGGGCGAACTCGGCCGCGATCGGAACGATGCCTATAACCAGGCCATCTATTCGGCCATCGGTGCCGGCAATCAGGAACAGCAGAATCTGTTCGGCAACAGCCTCGCCGCGCGGCAACAGTCGGTCGGCGAAACCCAGGCGGCCGGCAATTTCGCCAATCAGGCCCAGCAACAGCAGTTCGGCCAGAATGCCGCGCAGGCGACATTCGCCAATCAGGCCCAGCAGCAACAGTTCGATCAGAATGCGGCGAGGGCCGCGTTTGCGAACCAGGCGCAGAACCAGGCCTATCAGCAGGCAATCGGCTCGGGCCAGTTCGCGAACCAGGCCGAGGCCCAGGCCTTCGCCCAGCAGCAGGCGGCGAACGCCGCGAACAATGCCGCGCGCGCACAGGGCCTTCAGGAACAGACCGCGCTGCGCGACCTGCCGTTGAACGAGCTGAATGCGCTCAGGGCTTCGACCCAGATCCAGAACCCGCAATTCTCGTCCGTGCCGCAGGCGGAGATGGCGAACACCGACATCAGCGGCGACATCTACAAGTCGGCGGAGATGCAGCAGCAGGCGAGTAATGGCTTCATGTCGGGCCTGTTCGGGCTGGGATCGTCGCTGCTGGGCGCGGCAGGCCAGGCCAAGGGATTCCCCGCATTGTTCTCCGACCGGCGGCTCAAATGCGACATCGTGCGCGTCGGCACGACCCCAGTGCTGGGCCTGCCACTCTACGCCTTCTCCTATGTCTGGGACCGCGGCAAACGCGTCATCGGCGTCATGGCGGACGAGGTGGCGCGCGTGCGGCCATCGGCGGTGGTCGATCATCCGAGCGGCTTCAAGGCCGTCGATTACGGGCAGATTGCGTGATGGCCGATACGCTCCAGAGTCTGGGCCTGCTCAAGCCCGATTTCACGACCTTGCCTCCGGATATCCAGGACGATCCCGGGGCTTTCGTCAATCTCCAGGCCTATGTGGATGCGCTTCGCGGGCACGATGCGCTGCAGGGTGGGGGCGATCGGCCGCCGATCGATTTCCGGCAGCAGGCTGCGCGGGTGCTGCAGGCTTACGGGGATGCGCAGGGGCAGGGCCAGCCGACCATGACGGCGGCACGAAAGTCGCCTCAGCCTCCGGCAGCTCGGCCGGTTGCCTCTCCGTCACCGAGCCGGCACCGCGTTCCGCAGCAGCTTCCTGATGCCTTTCCAGGCGGAGTGACGGGGCCGTTGATCCGTCTATCCGATCCGCATTTCGATGACCGGGTCAGGGAGGTGACCCACAACAGGCCATCGGTGACGGGTGCTCCTCGTGGGAATAGCCCGCCGTCGAAGAGTCCGGAGCAGCCCTGGTACAAGCACGGCATTCAAGATGGCGCAGCCGGGTTGCTAAGTGGCGCGCTAAGCATTCCAGAGACAGCGGTGAACGGCATGGCCTGGCTGCAGGAACACCCGACGGTGGCAGCTGCTCTTGGTGTCACTACCCCGCTGGAGCTTGGCAAGGCTGCTGGGATCACCCCCTCCGCGACGCGAAGTGTGGCCAGCGATATGGATCAGTGGGCTAGATCGCTGGCCTATGATCCGGACAGCATGATGTTCAAGGGGGGCGATCTCGTCGGGTCAGTTGCGCCCACTTTCCTCGTGCCGGAAGCAAAGCTTGTATCCGGAATCCCTTGGCTGGCGCGGGCCGTGGCCGGCAAGAGAGCTGCCAAGATTGCGGGCACAGTCGCTCCATGGGCGACCCGAATGGGGGCTGGGCTTGCACGTTACGGCGATATGTCGGTCCAGAGCGGTATCGCCGGCGCGCTCTCGTCGCATGGGCAGAACATCGCCAAAAACGCCGCGACGAGTGCCGCCCTGGCCCCCATTCTTGGTGTCGCTGTCGATAAATTCCCGCCGCCTTCGGCGAGCGCGTCGGACAAGGCGGTGTCGAAGCTGCGCGACATGTTCGGCTCGCACGCGAGCCCCGAAATCACGCCTGCCTCTTACATTCAGGCCTTCAAGGCCGGGACGGTGAGCGGCAACACTCCCGAGGCTCTGGCGCTTCAGCAATATGCGCAGGCCAACGGCCCCGCGATCGAGCTGGAATATGGTCGGCGTGCCGACGCGGCGACGCGCGCGGGCCCGGGTGACATGAAGCCGATTTCGCCTCAGCGCCTGGCGGCATCGCTGACCGAAGCCCGCAGGGCCGCGGCCGAATTCAAAGGACGTCCGATTGTGAATGGCGCCGAGGGTGTCACGGCAGTCACCTCCGGGAGGAGTCTCGAGAAGATGACGAGCGTCAAGTCGGTGGGCAAATCGTCGAGCATCCCCGACCACTCTGCCGCCGTCGCCAATGCGGATCACCTCTACCGCGGCGCCAGGCTGATCGATCGCTATCCCGATCCGCGAGGGGAACCGACGCTGAACATCAGTCGCTGGCGGAATTACATGGACATGCCGGATGGTCTTGTTGGTGTGAAGATGCTCGCCAAGGAGTCGTCCCATCCGGATGCTCCGAACCCGCTCTACACGCTTGAGACGATCAGGATGGAGGGGGTGGAGCCCCGGCTTTCGTCGTCCGATCGTGACGGCGTTTGGGGGGAGCCCGCTCGAACACGGTTCTCCCTGGCCGGAGGCTCCGATGCTTCGATAGCACAATCGGGCGAGAGTTCCAACGATGCCGAGCGTCTGGCGCAGGCTGTGAAACGCGCGGCACCCGTCCCGGCGATCGTCTGGCAGCGGTGGAAACAACAGCAGCAGTCGCAGCAGCCGCGCCGGAGGAACAAGTGATGCCCTTCCGGAGAAATGGCGTAGCCGATGCCATGATGCGGCGGCAGTCGATGAGCGGTTTCATGCCTGGTTTGTCTGACCCGGGATGCTCCCAAGCGAGTGGCGTCAAGGCCGTCGATTGCGGGCAGATTGCGTGATGGCCGATACGCTCCAGAGCCTGGGCCTGCTCAAGCCCGATTTCACGACTTTGCCTCCGGACTCCCAGGATAATCCCTGGGCGCTCGCCGACGCGCAGGCCTATGCTGATGCGCTGCGTCGGCAGGATGCGCTGCCGGGAGGGGGTGATCCGCCGCCGATCGGCCTGAGTGCAGGCCTCGCGCAGGCGCTGAAGGCCTATGTCGCCGATGCGCCTTCGCGGCAGCCCGCCAATGGTAATAGCGCACGTCCCATGACCGGCGGCCCTGGAACGATCCAGCAGCGCCCACTCGCTGTTCATGCGAATACGGATGGAGCTGTACCGGTGGCTTCGGGAAGCGGGATTCCGGATGGGCAGGACGACCGTGGGGCGCCCCTTCCCCAGAAGTCCTGGTGGGACACGGTCAGGGACGACGGAAAACTTGCCCTTGGCGTCGGGCGGAACATTGCCACCTCGCTCTCGCCTGAGCTTGATTCCATCATCAACCACCGGAACTATCTCGACGCGGTGCGGGACCATGAGGCGGGCCTCGCGTCGGGCGTGGCGCAGGTCCCCGCGTCGCTTCTGCACTTGGGAGGATATGCGTCGGGATGGGCCGGGGGGCGAAAGCTCGCCGACACGCTCCACCGGTGGGGCGACAATACGGGCGGCTATTTCGACCAATATGCGGCGGATCCGAATTCCTCGTCGTTCCGGTACAACAAGATCTACGGCGAACTGCTGGGCACGGCGCCAGTCGTAGAGCTCACCCCCTTCACCGTTGCCGCGCGTGCCGGGGAGGCGGGCAAGATCGTCTCGGCATTGGCTCGATATGGCGATATGGCGGTGCAGGGCGCGACGGCGGGTGCGCTCGCCTCTGGCGGAAAGGACATGGCGAGCGCCGCCGCCAATGGCGCGGTGCTCGCCCCTGCGTTGGGGGCCGCCGGGGATGTCCTGATCCCGGTCGCGGGAAGGGTCGGGGGTGCGGCTGGCGACAGGCTGAAGGCGCTTGCACACGGCTTTCGCGGCGGTGGGGCGGAAGGCCCCGTTGCAGGCGATGCGGCCGGGCCCATTCCGGGTGGCGGACCAGCGCCGTCGCCGCCGCCGGCTCCATCGCCATCTGCCCCGCCCCCGGCAGCTGACGTCGCTTACGCCGAGTTTCTGGGAGGGCTGCAATCGAGGTTCGACAACAACGCCTCGCTCGACGACCTCTATCGATATGCCCACGATCATGGTGTGAAGCCCGACGAGATTCCCGACCTCCCGGACGCAATCCGCAACCGTGACGCCCATAAGATCCCAGCCCGCTTCGTGCCACTGCGACAGCTGGATATTCCCGTCGCCGATGCCGCTTGGGGACAGGCGGGCGCGGAGATGACGCCCGTTTCCTATGCCGATGACATTATCGCGGGGAGGGGGGAGGGTGACAGCCCGCTGGCCCTTGCGCTTCGGCAATATCTGGCCAGGAACGGGCCGGCGATCGAGGCCGAGTTCAGCCGGCGGGCGGACGAGGCCACGCGCGCGGGGCTTCGCGGCATGACGCCGATCGCACCGCTGCGCATGGCGAGTTCGGTCGATGATGCGCGGGCCGCTGCCTCCCAATTTCTGGGCCAGCCGCTCACACATCCCGTAGAGAATGTCACAGCGACCCTGACAAGAGCTTCGCTGAAGAAGGCAACGCACGGAAAAGCAGTCGCCGCGTCCGACAGCGCGTCCAATCATTCCTTGGCTGTCGCGAATGCCGATAATCTGTTCCGGAACAGCGAGCTTCTTTACCGTTACCCTGACCCGCGCGGTGAGCCGACGCTCGCGATCAGCCGTTGGCGTTCCTATATCGACACGCCCGACGGCGTCCGCGGCGCAAAGATAACGGTGAAGGAAACGGCGTACCCACGCGACCCGAACCCGCTTTACACCATCCAGACGATGCCGGTGGAACCGGTGGTAAAGGTGCCGCGATGGACGGGAGGGTTGGAGCCCGGCCTCCTACCGACAGACGCATCCGTCGGCGTTGAGGGGAAACCCGCCCGAGGACGACTTTTCCTGGGCCGGAGCTCCGAGTTCTCCTTAACGCCAACGGAGGTGAGTGACAAGGATGTCGCACGTCTCGCGGGCGTCATGCGGAATGCCGCCGCCGCTGGGGGTGGTCAAGGTGGTGTCGGAAATGGCGGCGGGCCGCCCGCTGGCAGCGCTGCGCCGGGTGCGAACAGCCAAGCCGGTGGGACAAATTCCGCCTCGAAAACTGCCGCGGAGCGCGCGAGAGCGCTGCGCATGGCGGAGGGGCTGCGTCGCCACGCCACAAGGCGGGCGGCACCCATATTGGCGACGGCCTGGCAACGCCAAAAGCAGCAACAGCAATCGCAGCAACAACGGAGGAGCAACTGATGCCCTTTCAGGGAAACGGCACCTTTGCCCGCATCTATCGCTGGCAGAATGACGCGGCGAACGGGCTCGACATATTGGCCGACCGGTTCGACGCCGAGGATGACGGCTTCGCGACCGGCCTGTCCAACTGCATCACGCGCGACGGGCAGAGCCCTCCGACCGCGTCGATCCCGTGGGGCAATCAGAACCTGACCGGGGTGGCTGCGCTGTCGGGCGCGAGCTTCTCCTTCACCGGCAACGGCATGATCGGTGGGACATTGGGCGTGACGGGCGTCGCGTCCTTCGCCGCGCCGTTGATCGCCAACACGCCGAATAGCGGGACGACAGGCGCGGTCCGGATTGCGGGCAACCCCACGTCCGGCAATGCCATCCTTCAGTTTACCGACAGCACCATCACGACGCAGTGGGGCTATGTGAGTGTGACTTCAGCCGGAATCTTCGCCTTTTCGGGCGCCGCCGGCTTTTCCGGCGGCCTGGTCGCGGGTACGACGATCAGCGACGGCCAGGCGAGCCCGGCGCAGCGGCCGATCGGCTATCGCGGCATGCCGGTGAAGCAGATCACCACCGCCTACATCGTCACGGCCGCCGATGCCGGCTTCCTGCTCGAAGTCGGATCGGGCGGGTCGATCACCCTGCCGCGCAACTCGACCCTCGCGGGCGGATCGCAATTCGCGGCCGGCGACACGATCCTGATCCAGGAAACCGCCAATGCGACCAAGAGCGTGTCGCCGGCGACATCGACCAATCTCTATCAGCGGGGGTCGTCCAACAGCGGCGCACGCACGCTTGCCGCGCGCGGTTTCGCCTCGGTCACGCTCGCCGGCTATGCCGCCGACACCTGGTTCTGTTCGGGGGACCTCAGCTGATGAGCGGGGCTCTCTGCGCAGCCGCGGTGATCGGCAAATATGTCCAGCCCGGAAGCCCGCTGACGGGGGTCTCGGTCACGTTCACGGGCGGCGCCGGCCCGTTCAACGTCTCCGGTGCCAACAACTTCGGCACGGGCTCACCCGGTTTCGTCCAATCCGGCTACACGGGCGGCTATCCGCCCGTCACCGGCAGCTCCTCTGTGGTGGGCGGGAATGGCAAGCTCGGCCTTTACGACACCGGCCAGGGCGACGGTGTATTGGGCTGGACCGGACTCGCCGTCGGCGAAACCGTCACTTTCTACATCAGCACATCCTATACTGATGCCCACGGCACCACGCTCTCGGCGCGCTATCCTGCAGCGGCGAACATCAGCCTGACGAGGACCAGTTGATGGCGCTCCTCGGGTATACCCCAATCGGCATGCGCTGCTGATCCTATCGCATCGTCCTTTGCTCGAATATGGAATGGCGATGGACGAAACGGCCGATTGGGTTTCATACGAATTCGTCCCGTGGGAGGGAGTGAGGATCGCCAGGGACGACCTTCACCGTGGGCAACGGGAGGCCTGCGCGGGGTCCACGACCATGCGGATCCTGCGCGTCCGCGACGGCCAGGCGGAGATCGCGCCGCACCGGGACGACCGGTCCAGCGCTCCCGCCAGCAGGATAAATGGTGCGCGCGCCGAGCTCTACCGTTCGACCATGGAGAGGCTCGTCCGCGAGCATCGTCTTGGCGGATCCTGCGAGATGCTGGTGTAGATCGGCGATGGCAGCATGGACTATCGGCACATACCGAGCTTCGCTTTCCAGAAAGTACGGGGCTCTGCCGTGATCCTCCTGCCGGACGTCGATCTGCTATCGATCGACCTGGACGACCCGTCACTTGAAGACGGCTTCGGATTTGAAGCAAAGGTGAAACATGCGATGTTCGTTGGATCGACCACTGGCCGGACCATCGATGCCGAAGTCGTGCTATCGGGCAAGCATGAGCGGTTGAGGGCGGCAGTCAGCTTCAAGGACACACCCGCCGTCACGTTCGAGCTGCCCGGCATCGCCCAGTGCGATTCACCCGAGACCGAGCGGCTCATCGAGAACCTTGGTATCACCGGCCGCCGCCGTTCGTGGCATGAGCAATTCGGCAGCCGCTATCTGATTTCGATCGACGGCAATGGCGCGACGTGCTCGAGGGCAGCGATCGCGCTCCGTAGCCAAAGCGCGCTTGTGAAATATAATTCCGCACACACGCTATATTATTTCCATGGGCTGCGCCCTTGGGTTCACTACATTCCGATGCGTCTCGATACGCAGCTCATCGAACTGGTGGAGAATGCCGACGCAACCTTCGACCGCGATAGGAGGATTGCGACTCAGGGGCGCGACTTTGCCGAACGCTATCTGAATCGCACCGCCATCGATCGATATTTCACGGACGTCCTTCGGCGCTACATAACGGCGTTCGGGACTTAGAGGGAGCGTGCCTGCGCTCCACTATTCCCTCGGGCGAACCATGTTCGGCCGCCTACGAACGAGGCCGATCAGCAGATCCTCGATATCGGGTGCCGCGCTATCAAGCGAGCCGCATGAGCATTGCGAATGTTCATAAAATGTTCTAGATCCTGATCAATTGATGGCGGCGTCCGCGCCCCACCATCTCAGCTTCGCAACTGAGGTGGTGACGTATGCGCAGAGACTCCAAAACTCCCCGATTTGCGGGCGGCGCAAGCAGATGACGCTCGCCGATCTCTTGCCGATCGGCGGAACCGCCGCCGGCAGTGGCGGGGCGACGTTCGTCATGACGCGCTGGTGGTCCTATCGCCTCCAGGCGCGCAAGCAGAGCGACGACGTGCTCGGCGGCGAGGTCGCGCGGCTGCAGGCGCGCGTGATCGAGCTGGAGACGATCGTGCGCCAGCTCGAACATGAACTGCGCAATTCGGCGACCGAGGCCGACAGCATGTTCTGGCTGCTCAAATATGCACCCGAGGAGCGCCGCGCCGAGGCGGTCGTGGATCTCGAACGCGCGCGGCGCGAACGGCGCAGCCGCAAGGCAGAGGAGCGGCAGACGGTGCAGCGCACCCGGGCCGCCGAACGGACACGCCATGAGCAGGCGGCCTGACGATGCGGCGCCGTTCGATGCGCTGGCACGCGGCGTGCTTGGCGTCGCCCAGGTCTATCGCGCCGTGCTCGAGGAAGAGGGCGGCCCCGAGCGGAGGGATATGACATGCGCATCTGGAAACAGCGCGCCGGCGAATTGTGGAGTGGCGATCACTGCCTCGCCAGGGGCTATTCGGGCCATGACGTTGGCGTGAACCATCCCGAGATGGAGACGGTGCCCCGCGTCGGCCCGATCCCGCGCGGGCGTTATCGCATGGTCGGATTGGCCCGGGACGACCATACCGGGCCCTATTCGATCCTGCTCGCGCCGGAGCCCGGCACCGACACGCACGGCCGCGCGGGCTTCCGCATCCATGGCGACAATGCGCGTCTGAACCATAGCGCGAGCGAGGGCTGCATCATCCTGCAGCTGCCGATCCGCAAATTGCTGTGGGAAAGCGGCGATCATGAACTGGTGGTCACTTGACCCCCCCGCGACTGGCCCGCGCGCGCGTGGCGTGCGGCGATCGCGCTGGTCGCGTCGATCGCCGGATCGGCGGCACTGACGGCTTTTGCCGCCTGGATCGCCTGGATCCTGTGGCAGGGCGGCTGGCCCTCCGTCACCGCCGAGCAGCGGATCGCGCTGCTCGGGAAAGCGCTGCTCCTGGCGCTGGCCGGTAGTCTGGTGGTGCTGGTCTCGCTCGGCCTAGCGATCAACCGACGGGAGATCCGCGTCAGTCGCGATGGTCTCGAGCTGAGCGGCGGCGATGGCCCCGATCCCGCGGATGAGGGGAAGTCATGAGCATTGCGAGCTTCTTCGCGGCACGCGCCGCCGATACGGTCTTGCCGGGCAGCGGCGTCGCGCTCGGTCTGTGGCGCCGCTTCAAGCCCTTGCTGCCGTGGCTTCTGGCGCTGCTTGGCGCGGTTCTGGTCTGGCGCGCGCCCTGGGCGGAAGCGCGCCAGAAGGCGGCCGATTATGCCCGTTTCCAGCCGCGCCTCGACACGGCGCTTCATGCCGAACAGGCGGCGCTTGCGAGCCTGCAAAGCGCCGACCGCGCGATGCGGCTGCAGAGCCGCTCGATCCGGGGTCTCGCCGCGGCCGAGGCGGCGAAGCTCGCCGAAGCGCAGCGGCTGATCAGCGAGGCGCATCGGCGCGATCCGGCGCGGGGAAGGGTGGTGGTGGCACTGCGCGCGTCGGCCGCCCGTCCGGCCGCTGGCAGGCCGTGCGAACCATCCGAAACCGTGAAGGAGCTCTGGCGATGAGACGTACCCTGCTCGGCTTGCCGCCGATCCTGCTCTGCCTCGCCGGCTGCGCGACCGGACGAGCGGGCAAGGCGTCGCTCAACGTCCAGCACGAGATCGTCTATGTCGATCGGCCGGTCGCGGCGGTGAAGGCGTCCGACATTCCGGTGCCGCCCTGCCGGTCGCAAGCGACGCCGGGCGCGACGCTGGCGGCGTGTCTCGGCAAGCGCCCGGCCGACGCGCGCCAGGCGCTCGATTTAGCCGCCGCGCGCCTGCTCGAGCTGATCGGCTATGCCGACATCGCCGATCCTTTGCTGCACAGCGCGGCGGCACCGCCGGAAGGGGCCAAGCCATGAAGGGGCTCGGTCTCGGCCTCTCTCTGACGGGCATCGCGCTTGCAGTCGCGATCGTCATTTCGCGGACCGTCGACCGCATCGGCACGACGGTCGATTCCACGATTCTGACGGTGGATCGGGCATGACGCAGCAGACCATCAATGTCGGCGCGAGCGCCAATGACGGAACCGGCGACACCGACCGCGCCGCCTGGATCAAGGCTAACGCCAATTTCGCCGAGCTTTACGGCTTCAAGACCAATGTCATCAGCTTCAGCGCGTCGGGCAATTACACGCCGATCGCGGGAGCCCGGCTGATCCTGGTGCGCGCGGTCGGTGCCGGCGGCGGGGGAGGATCCGGTGCTTGCGTCGCGTCCGGCACGGCTTGTTCGGGCGGGGGCGGCGGCGGCGGGGGCGCTTACGCTGAGGGACTGTTCGATCCCGCGGCGCTCACCGTGCCGGTCGCGGTCACCGTTCCCTCGGGCGGATCGGGCGGGATCGGAGTCGGCGCCGCCGGCAACGGCAATCCTGGCGGCGTCGGCGGCTCGACCGCCTTCGGCACCTATCTCACCGCTTATGGCGGCGGCGGTGGCGCGGGCGGCGGCACGGCAGCCGCGGCCAGCGGCGGCGGCGGGGCGGGATATGGCAGCGCCGGTGGCGTCGGCTCGACAAGCAGTGGCGCGGCGGGCGCGGCGGGCGGTGTCGCGGGCAATACCAGCACCGGCGCGAGCGGCCTGATGGGGGCGGCGGGTGGCGGTTGCGCCAATGGGTCGAATGGCCTGCCCGGCGGGCAGGGCGGCATGTTCGGGGCGGCTGGGGGTGGTGCAGGCGGCGGGCTGGCGGCAACTCCCGTCAATACGGTCGGCAGTGCTGGCGGCGCCGTCAATGGTCAGGCCGGCGGCGTTGCGGGTGCCAGCGGTGGCGGCGTCGGCGGCTCCGTGGCCGGAGTCCCGCTCACCCTGATCGGCGTCGGCGGCGGCGGAACGCGCGGCCAGATCGCCAACGGCAGCGGCAATGGCGGCGCGGGGCAGACGTGCGGCGGCGGGGGCGGCGGATCCGGTAGCATATTGTCGGGCGTCGGTGCCTCCGGCAATGGCGGCGCCGGGGGTGCCGGCTATCTCCAGATCATCGAATTCTTCTGAAGGTGAGCCACATGAAGCAGGCGCTGATCGATCGCGACGGCATCACCGTCACCAATGTCCGGATCATGGGCCTGGACGACCAGGGGCAGCCGATCACGCTCGCCCACGATCCTTATGACGGGCCGCTGTTGATGCTGGCGGACGATCATTATTGCGGCGTCGGCATGATCTGGGACGGCGACCTCGACCAACCCCTGTTCGACTACCCCGCGGTGCTGGAACAGGGGCAGGCGAGCTCGCTATGGGCGCGGGCCCTGGCCTTGCTGGGGTTTGGTGGCTCGAGCTGATCGGGGTCGACTCGAGAAAACAGAGCTGGCGGCCGGGCCGCGGCCTCCTGACGTCATCGCGAGCCGCAACGCGGCGTGGCGATCCAGTCCTGTCGATCTGGATTGCCGCGCCCCTGCGGGGCTCGCAATGACGGGTTGAAAGCGTCGGACTCGCGAGCCGCTTCGTCGACGTGGCCCCTTCCCGGCGGAAGCGGGGAGGCGTCAACGGCTCAGTCCGCCGGTGTGAAACCCTGCGACAGGAAGCTCGGCACCGGGCCGTTCCAGCCGTCATCGGGACCGTCATCGTCGCGCTGCGGGCGACGATCGTCGCGGCGGGGGCGGCGGTCGTCACGCGCGGGCCGGCGCTCCTCGCGTTCGGGCCGACGGTCCTCACGCTCCGGCTGACGCTCCTGGCGTTCGGGTTTACGCTCTTCCCGCTCCGGCTTGCGCTCCGCTTTTTCCTCGCGCCGGGGTTTGTCGGCTTTCTTCTCGCCGCGGCGGCCACGTTCGCGGCGGGGCTTGTCCTCGCTCGCCTCGGCGTCGGTGCCCGCGGCGGGCTCGCTCCGGCCGATGCGCGGGATCTTCTGGCCGGTCAGCTTCTCGATATTCTCGATCGCCTCGGCATCCTCGGCCGTGACCAGGGTGAAGGCCTTGCCCTTGGCGCCGGCGCGGCCGGTGCGGCCGATGCGGTGGACATAATCGTCGGGATGCCAGGGAACGTCGAAGTTGAAGACGTGGCTCACGCCCTTGATGTCGAGCCCGCGCGCGGCGACGTCGGACGCGACCAGGATGTTGATCTCGCCGGTCTTGAAGCGGTCCAGTTCGCGCAGACGCTCCGATTGCTCCATGTCGCCATGGATCTGGCTTGCGGCGAAGCCGTGGCGGCGGAGCGACTCGGTCAGATCGCGCACCGTCGTCTTGCGGTTGGAGAAGACGATCGCCGTGGTGAGATCGTCCGCGTGCAGCAGACTGCGCAACGTGTCGCGCTTGCCGCGTGAGGTGGTCTCGACCAAGGCCTGCTCGATCGAGGTGTTGGCGCTGGCGGGGCGCGCCACCTCGACCTGCTTGGGATTGGACAGGAAACGATCGGCCAGTTTCTTGATCGGCGCCGGCATCGTCGCGGAGAAGAGCAGGGTCTGCCGGTTGTTGGGCAGCTTGGTGCAGATCTCTTCGATGTCGGGGATGAAGCCCATGTCGAGCATGCGGTCGGCTTCGTCGATCACCAGCAGCGAACAGCCTGAGAGCAAGATCTTGCCGCGGCCGAACAGGTCCATCAGCCGGCCCGGCGTCGCGATCAGCACGTCGACGCCCTTTTCCAGCGCCTTCTGCTGGTCGCCCATCGACACGCCGCCGATCAGCAGCGCCATCGAGAGCTTGTGATATTTGCCGTACTTCTCGAAATTCTCGGCGACCTGCGCGGCCAGTTCGCGCGTCGGCTCCAGAATCAGCGAACGCGGCATCATCGCACGCGCGCGGCCGTGCGCCAGGATATCGATCATCGGCAGCACGAAGGACGCGGTCTTGCCCGTGCCCGTCTGGGCGATGCCGATCAGGTCGCGGTTCATCAGCACCGGCGGGATCGCGGCCGCCTGGATCGGCGTAGGCTCGGTATAACCCGATTCGCCTACGGCGCGCAGAAGTTCGTCGGATAGGCCGAGGTCGGCAAAAGTCATGGGCATCCGGATAAGGTAATGCGGGCGCACGAGAGCGGCGCCGCGACCGCTTTTGGCTAGGACCGAAAGCGGCTTTCCTGTCAAGGAAAAGCGGCGTTTCGAGCTGCATCATGATCGTCATTGCGAGCCCGGCGCAGCCGGGCGCCGCAATCCAGGCCCGGGCGAACAGGTCAGTCCATGACTGAAAGGGCAGGCCTGGATTGCCGCGCCTTCGGCTCGCAATGACGATGAAGAGGTGCGGGCCGGTGCCGCAAATGCACTTTCAGCGCATTTCCAAACGGACTCTTATCGCCTGGCGATCAGCTGGCGGAACTTGTCGATCTCGCATTCGCCGCCGGCGCGGTCGCGGATCACGTCGCGGCCGGAGCATAATTTCCCGTCGGCCGAGGGCACGATGTAGAAGCCGCTATAATAATCGAGGCCGGGACAATTGGCCGCGAAGCGCGCGCGCATCCGGTAACTTCCGCGCAACACCAGGTCGACCGAGGATTTCGCCACCACCGCGGCGGCCAATATATCGCCCGCGGCGATGCATTTGGGGCCCTTGCGCTCGCGCAGCGCCGACAGCGGCACGACCTCCAGCTGGGTGGTCTGCACGCGCACCACCATATGCGATCGGAAGGTCAATTGCGCGAGCTGGAGCCCTTCCTCCTCAGGCACGCGCGGGGGCTCCGCCGGGCGCGCGGCGGGGGCGAGCGCGAGCAACGCGCCGACCAGCGTCAGCAAAGTCACGATTCGAGCCCCATGGCGATTTTGCTCGTCTCCCCAAAGCCTTTAATGGCGGATGAACTGGCCCCGCGCCAGTTGTTGGCGCTATAGCGAGCGCCATGACCTGTGCTCCCGACGCAACAATATTGGCCGCGCTCGAACGCCGGCTTGGCCCCAAGGGCTTCACCCGTGAGCCGTCTGAAATGGAGCCCTGGCTGAGCGACTGGCGCGGGCGCGTCCATGGCCGGGCGGCGGCTCTGCTGTCGCCCGCCGACACGGACGAGGTGCAATATATCGTCCGCCTCGCCGCCGAAGCACGCGTGGGACTTGTGCCGCAGGGGGGCAACAGCTCGATGGTGGCGGGGGCGACGCCATCGGCCGACGGCAGCGCCTTGCTCCTGTCGCTGCGCCGCATGAACCGGATCCGCTCGCTCTCGCCCGAGGACAATGTCGCGGTCGCCGAAGCCGGCGTGATCCTGTCCGACCTGCACCAGGCTGCGCTCGGCATCGGCCGGCGTTTCCCGTTGAGCCTGGGCGCCAAGGGCACGGCGCGGATCGGCGGGCTGATCTCGACCAATGCCGGCGGCACGCAGGTGTTGCGCTTCGGCACGATGCGCAGCCTGGTCGTCGGGATCGAGGCGGTGCTGCCCTCGGGCGATCGGTTCGACGGCCTGTCGGCGCTGCGCAAGGACAATCGCGGTTACGATCTGCGCCAGTTGCTGGTGGGGGCGGAAGGCACGCTCGGCGTGGTCACCGCCGCCAGCCTGCGGCTGGTGCCCGCGATCGGGTCGCGCGCGGTCGCCTGGGTCGGTCTCGCCGACCCCCACGCCGCGCTCCGGCTGCTGCGCCGGCTCGAGGCGGCGACGGGGGAGGCGGTCGAGAGTTTCGAGGCTATGCCCGCCAATGCACTCGACATGGTATTGCGCAACATCCCCGGCACGCGCGCGCCGCTTGGCCGCAGCCATGAATGGAACATCTTGATCGAGGCGACCGCGCCCGCCGGCGCCGGCGACCCGACCGAGCGGCTGACTGCCGAACTGGCGGCTGCGGCCGAGGACGGGCTGATCGAGGATGCGGTGGTCGCCGCCAACGAGGCACAAGCCGAGGCTTTATGGAAGTTGCGCGAGACGATCGCCGAGGCCGAACGCGTCGATGGTCCGGCGGCCAAGCATGACATTTCGGTGCCCGTCTCCGGCGTTCCCGATTTCCTGGTCGAGGCGCGGGCCGCGGTCGAGAATCGCTTCACCGGCTCCCGCGTGGTCGGCTTCGGCCATCTCGGCGACGGCAATATTCACTTCAACGTGCTGCCGCCGCCCAATGTCGACGGCAAGGCCTGGGTCGAGAATGAAGGCCCGGCGGTCAACGCCTTCGTCCATGATTTCGTGGCGGATCGTGGTGGGTCATTGTCGGCCGAGCATGGCATCGGCCAGTTGAAACTCGCCGAATTCGCCCGCACCGCCGGTCCGGTGCGCCTGCACGCGCTGCAGGCGATCAAGCAGGCGTTGGATCCGCTGGGTATCATGAATCCGGGGAAGTTGGTGCCGCCTGCCGCCTGACGCCATACCCCGTCATCCTCGCGAATGCGGGGATCCATAGCCCTCGACGTTCCGGCTCTTGCCGCCCCGGCGGGGCATATGGATTCCCGCATTCGCGGGAATGACGGGAAGAGGTATCGGCCTACCTAACTCATTCCACCCCCCACTTAGGTTGCACCCCGGCCATTCTGCCAATAGAGGGCATGTTTCCGCGGGGGGCGGTTATCTCCCGCCGCGTCTTTCAGGAGAGTTTTTCGACATGGCGAGCGCTCCCGGCCTGCCGGGCCTTCCGATGCTGTACAACAACATGGTGCCCCTCTCGAGCCAGGAGCATCGCACGTGGCGCATCCGCCCGCTGCAGACGCTCGAGATCATCAAGAACGTCCATGCGCTGCCGCTGACGGTGGACGAATTCCCGATCGCGCAGCGTTACTTCCCGATCGTCTTCTCGATGGGGCCGGATTCGGTGCCGCTGGCTTTGCTCGGCCTCAACGAGGGCGTGAACGTGTTCGTCAGCGACGACGGCACCTATCGCGAGGGGACCTATCTGCCCGCATTCGTGCGCCGCTATCCCTTCCTGCTCGCGCGCCTGTCCGACCAGACCGAGGATCTGTCGCTCTGCTTCGATCCGACCGCCGGCCTGATCGGCGAGTTTGATGAGGGCGTGCGCCTGTTCAACGACGAAGGCGAGCCCGAGCAGGCCGTCAAGGACATGCTCGGCTTCTGCGAGCAGTTCGAATTCGCGGCCCAGCGCACCACCGCTTTCATGAAGGACCTGGAAGAGACCGGCCTGCTGGAGGATGGCGAGCTGACCATCCAGCATCCGTCGAGCGAGCAGCCTTACATCTATCGCGGCTTCCGCATGGTGAATGAGGGCAAGTTGCGCGACCTGCGCGGCGACCAGCTGCGCAAGATGAGCCAGAATGGCATGCTGACCTTGCTCTACGCGCATCTCTTCTCGCTGGGCCTGACCAGCGACATCTTCGCCCGCCAGGTCGACCAGGGCAAATTGCCTCCGCAAGTGCCGGTCGCCAACGGCTGATCCTCCATTTCCTCCTGAACAGGAGGGAATGAGGCTGCCAATCATGGCCTTGGATTGAGGTGAGGGGTCGGCCTGACCCCTCACCTTATTCTTTTTGCGCTGGGTCTCGCATGGCGCGGGCAGGGGGCTAGCGCCGATCCGACATCCGCGAACAGGCGTTCCGCCATTCCCTGCAGGTCGTCCTGGGTGGTCGCGGCGGCGCGATTGGCCATCAGGGCGATGCCGTAACCGAGCGCGGGATAATATTCCAAATAGGATGATGCGCCGAAGGTGCCGCCCGACATGCGGAACTTGTATATGCCCGCCTGCGGTTCCGAACGGACCCAGGTGGAGGCGAGCTGGCGATCGGGCGCTTCCACGAAACGGACTTGCTGGCTGAGCTTGACGGCGGCGGTCCGGGAGCCGGCCTCCAGCGCCACGAACCGCGCCATGTCCCTTGCGCTATAGCGAAGCCCGCCCGCGGGCTGGATCGATTCACCCCCATAAGACGGCGCCGGTTTGCCGTCGCTATCATATCCCGTCGCCGCCCCATGCGGCGGCGAGGTGCCCGAGCGCATGCGGTTCGGTCGCTCGATCCGGTCGGCGAGGGCCTGGTCGAACGGGCGTGCGAAGAGGCGGCCGACGATATAGCCGAGCAGCTGCGCGGCGACATTGGAATGGTGCGAGACCGATCCCGGCCGCGAGATCAGCTTGATCCCGCGCAGATCGGCCAGGAAGGCCTGGTTCGAATAGGACGCGAGCAGCTTCGACGCGGCGGCCAGTTGCTGGTCGGCCGGCAGCTTCATGATCGGCGCGGGGTCGGGGAGAAAGTCGGGGAGGCCGGATGTGGTGTCCGCAAGCTCGCCCAGCGTGATCGGCTTGCCGTCCGACCATATCAGGTTGTCATAACCCGCCGGCAGGTAAAGGCGGACATCGTCGTCGATGCGCGCGCGCCCCTCGCTGATCGCCTGCGCCAGCAGGAGCGCGGTGAAGGTCTTGGATAGCGATCCGATCTCGAAGCGCGTGTCGGGCGCAACCGGACGGCGGGCGGCGCGATCGGCCAGGCCCTGGGTCACGACGGCGCTCCGCCCGCACCGAACGATCGCGACGCTGATCCCGTCGCCCGACCTTGCATCGATAAAATGGCGAGCCGCCACATCCATCCTGGCCGTCAGCAGGCGGAGGTCGTCGGCGGGCCGGGCTGCCGCAGCGGTCGCCAGAATATACCAAAGCAAGCCGCTCATCTGGCCGCTCCTCCCATCGCCGGATCGCTCGAGACTCTATGACTACATCTGTAGTCATAAGCCCTTCGTCGTCAAGATGGGCGGGGAATGCCGCGCGTTCTGCGGATCACGAGCCCGCCATGCTTACGAACAACCGGCAGACCGACGTGGAGCTGTGCGCGCGTGGTGAGATTCCCGCCCAGCACTCGCCGGACGTGCCGTCGGTATCGCCCCGATTTCGCCTGCGCCAGGCCAGCAAAAAGAATGCCGCCGCGCCATGACGGCGCGACGGCATCCTTCGATCCGATAATCAGGTCTTATGCGAAGCTGACGGCCTGCGACCGGCGGCGGAGACCGAAGCCGATGACGCCGAAGCCCGCAACCATCATCGCCCAGGTCGACGCCTCGGGAACCGGCTGGACTGCGAAGGTGCCGGTTCCGGAGAAGCGCATGCCCCTGCTCGAGCTGCCAAGCACCGAAGAGAAAGTCGGATTGGCGCCGGAGAAGGAGAAGGAGAAATCCTTGTCCGCCAACGGGTTGAAGTTGACGAAATCCGACGTGTAGCTGATGCCGGAGTTGGAATTGCTCTTGAAGGTGAACGAGCCGCCATTCTGGCTCGCGTCCAGCTCCGCATTGGTGAAGCTGACGGTCAGCAGGTTGGTGCGGCTGCCCGTGCCCTCGGCAGCGGGAGTGTCGCGGATGATCTTGATGCTGCCGCTGGTGATCGTGTCGAACAGCTGCGTGCGGCTGGCGCCGGTGCCGGTGGTGCCCAGGTTCGAGATGAAGTCCACCGTCAGGTGCGCACTCTGGATCCCGGTCAGGTCTGCAGGCAGGCTGAACAGCGAAAAGATGTAGTAGACCGGGATCGAGGCGGTGGTGTTGCCCGTCGCCGTGCCGGTCGTGTGGATTTCCGCCTTCTTCGTGGCTCCGGAATCCAGCTTCACATATTGAAACAGCCGCGCGCTTGGATTGCGCTGCGAGAACTGGCCGAAGGTCACCGTGTCCGCGTGAGCCGCGACCGAGCCGCCCGCCATGAGCAGGGCGCCTGCAAGATAAGCAACATACTTCATGATCATTCCCCCAATTTACCAATTCCTGATCGTGTCAGGATGACTGAGCAACCCCTGCACTATACGAGAATACGCAGCCTTTTAAAAGTTTAAGAACCATAAAAATTGCGATTTCTCCCCATTTTGGCAAAGAATTTCCCGATACAGTGACTTAGAGCGTTAACGACCGTCCGCGATGGGGGCTATCCGGAGCGGGGCCCGATATATTAACCAGAAATCGAGCGATGCGGCCGGCCATGTCGCTCGACGTAAAGCGAATCGCTGGTCTGTCGGCGCAGACGATGATCGTTACTGCGCCGTGCCGCTTTTTTCCTGGCGCGATGAAGCGATCGAAGCCGAGGTCGCGACGGGACCGCCTTGATGTCGAACGGGACGCGCGGCCAGGTGCCTTGGGCTGGGGCTTACAGGAAATCGGAGAGGTTGATCGCCGATGCCTGCACGCCTTGCAGCAGCACCGCGCTGTCGATCGTGTTCCCGCCGGTTCCGCCGAAGAACAGATAAACGTCGCCGCCGACCTGGATATCCGCGACCTCGTGATTGCCGCCATGGCCATTGAACAAGGATTGCGCGAGCGCCTGGGCGTCGACCAACGTTGCCTGGGCGCTGCCGGTCAGCAGCGCCGCAGGGGTGAAGCCGAGCGCGATATGGTCGGAGCCATGCGCAAAATCGGTGATCGTATCTGTCTTGCCCGCCACGATCGCCGCATCGCCAGCCGCGAACCGGAATATGTCGTTGCCGGCGCCCCCCGTGAGGATATCGATGCCCTTGTCGCCGGAAATCTGATCGTCCCCGGATCCGCCGGAAATCACATCGTCCCCCTGGCCGCCGCGCAGCGTGTCATCGCCGTTGTCGCCGCTGATCATATCGTTGCCGCGATTGCCGTTGATCGCGTCGTTGCCGTCGCCGCCCGTGATGCTGTCGTTGTCGGCGCCGCCATAGATCCGATCCGACCCCGCGCCGCCATCCAGAGTGTCGTTGCCGGCATTGCCCTGGAGATAATCCGATCCGTTTCCGCCGCTGATCGAATCCGCGCCGTCCGAACCGCCGACGGCCGACTGCCCGTAGAGATGGTCGTTGCCGTCGCCCCCGATCAGCGTGTCCGATCCGGCGCCGCCGACAACGACGTCATGGCCGCTCAGGCCGGTCAGATAATCGTCCCCGCTCGATCCGGTGATCGTATCGTCACCGCCAAAGATCGCCTGCAGCGCAGATGCATTGTCCCCGGTGCGGGCCCAATCGAAAAACTGGAAGGCATCGACGGAGAAACCGCTGACGGTCACGTCGGTATAATCGACGCCCTGAAAGATCTCGTGTTCGGCGATACCGGTAATCGTGCCGCCAACCAGCCGGCCCACCCCATTGTAGGAGAAGCCCGTACCGGTCAGATGTTCGACGAAGCCTCCGCCCACATCCACCACGGCCTGCGTGGAATTCTCGCTGGTGACGGATCCCGACCAGATCCCGCCCAGATTCCACCTCATGTCGACGGACGGCGCCTGGATAGCCTTATACTGGGCCATGAAACTCTACCCCCCAAATACAACGGACCGACCCACGATTCGGCAGGCCGGCTTCCGGCGGGCACTATAACAGACGCGCGCCGCGTAACCAGTTACCCGACAATTGTAAGTCGCTTGATCGTTCGATAGTCGGGCGGGGGGTGATGGCTTACCAAGTCAAGCTTCATCCTGTTTTCCCGCAGCGAGTTGGCGGGCAAGACGTCTGCGGATCCGAGGCAAGGGACCCGCCCACCGCCTTCACCGGATTCGTACCACCCGCGACAGCAACGTTTCCACCACCGTCCCAAACCGCCCCGGATCGCCCAAGGCCCGGGCCGCCAACATCGCGCCATAGACTGCGGACATGAATGCATCCGCTTCCTCCTCGGGTGATCGGCTCAGCGTGACGCTCCCTTGCCGCGCACCCAATTCCAGCAGCCGCGTCAGCCAGTTCGTCAAATCAGCGAAATGGGTCTGAACCGTTGCGGCCAGATCCTCCGGAAGGCTCGGCAGTTCGGCTGCCAGCATCCCGGCCACGCAAAATGGCGCGCTATTGTCCGCGATGCAGCGCTCCCAATAACGGGCATAGCCGCGCAACTGCTCACCCGCATCGGGTTCGGCAGCGGCCAGCATTTCGGTCTGGGCGGCGATGATCGCCCGTGTTTCCTCGACCACCGCTTTCGCCAGGTCGCTCTTGGCGGGAAAATGATGGTGGATACTCGCCTTCCTGATACCCACCGCCTCGGCAATATCGGCATAGCTGAAGCCGTTATAGCCGCGTGTCATGATCAGATTGCGGGCCTCGTGCACGATCCGTTCCGCCGTCGATCCGCTCATCTATCATCCTACCTTCCACTAGGTAGGTAATTGCTTGCGATGCACCGCGCAAGGGCTTATGGCGGCCGCTAATCTACCTACTGGTAGGTAGAATATGGAGTTGGAATATGGACGAGCAGCACGTCAATCATCGCCCGGCGCAGAGCAATGTCGGTCTGCGCGATTATTATCTCACGCGCGGCCTCGTCGCCGGCGGCTGGGTCGCCGCGGCCTTTACGATCGGCAGGGCCAATGCGATCCTCGCCGGCGCCCTGCTTGTCGCCTATCCGGCATGGGACGCGGCCGCCAACCTGTTCGACGGCGCGCGCAGCGGCGGCCTCGGCAGGAATCGGAGTCAGGCCGTCAACGCCGTGGTGAGCGGGCTCGCCGCCATCGCGATCCTGATCGCGTTGAACGACACTGCGAAGGTGGTCGAAATATTCGGCGCCTGGGCGATCGTTGCCGGCTTGCTCCAGCTCGCCACCGGCCTGCGCCGTTGGAAGCGGTTCGGCGCGCAATGGGCCATGGTCCTGAGCGGCGCTCAGTCCGCGCTCGCCGGCGGCATCTTCATCAAGCAGGCGCTCGGCGCACCCGTGCACGGCATCACCGATGTCGCCCCTTATGCCGGGTTTGGCGCCTTCTATTTCCTCGTCTCGGCGCTGTGGCTCATGCTGAGGCGGGGCGCTCCGCAGCGCAGCGCATGAGCGCCGCACGCGGGGCATCGACTGCAAACGGGGCTCGGCTTTTCTCGGGGGAAAGGCCGAACCCCGTGTCACCGTTCAGGCGGGGCAAGGAAGCCGCGCACCGCCTGCATGAATTCGAGCGGTTGCTCGACATTGAGCATGTGCACGCCAGGCAGGATCAGAAGCTTTGCTCCGGGGATGGCCGCCGCGATCGTCTCGCTGTGCGATGCCAGGGTCACGCGGTCGTCCTGCCCGCCGATCACCAAAGTCGGACAATCGATGAGCGCCATGGTCCGACTGAAATCCGCGTCGCGGACCGCGGACAGGCATCCCGCGAGACCTTGTGGCGGCGTCGCCAGGACCATCGCCCGGAAGTGATCGACGATCGGGTTCGGGCGGGACAGCATGGCTTCGGGGAACCAATTGTGCATGAACATGTCCGCGATCGGCGCCATGTCCGTTGTTCCCAGCACCTGCGCGATCAGGTCGTCGAAATTGCTGGCGGGGCCGAGATGGGGCGACGTGTTCGACAGCACCAGCCGCCGGATACGGTCTGGCACGTGGACAGCGAGCCATTGGCCGATGAAGCCGCCCAGCGAGAGGCCGCAGAAATCGACCTGGCCCAGGTTGAGCGCGTCGAGCAGCTCGATCACGTCGCGCCCCAGCCGATCGATCGAATAAGCGCCGTTCGGCGCGTCCGAGAGGCCGTGCCCGCGCGTGTCGAACCGCAGCACGCAAAAGTCCTGGACGAGCTCGCCGACCTGATTGTCCCACATATGCAGCGTCGTCGCGATCGAGTTCGACAGGACGAGCGGGGGCAAAGTGGGGTCTCCGTCGAGCCGATAGGCAATCCGGCATCCGTCTCCCATCGTGACAAACCGCGTCTCGCGCATCATTCCCTCCTTGCGGACCTCGCCAATCCAGCGGGCAAGACGCGATCTAGGGCGCGGACGGCCGATAAAATATTTCTATGATCGGGTAATCTCTGTAGGATTTTCCGACCATGTCGGCGGCTTTCAAAATCCACGACCTGCGCTGTTTCATGGCGGTGGCGGCGCACGGAAGTTTCCAGGCGGCGGCCGCTGCCTTGCATCGGACGCATCCGTCGGTCTTCGCCGCGGTCGGCCGCCTGGAAGAGCAGCTCGGATTGAGCCTGCTCGATCGCAGCGGCTACCGCGTGACGTTGACGCAGGCCGGCCAATCATTCCGCCAGCGTGCGGAACTGGTGTTGCGCGACTATGAGCAGCTCGGCGAGCTTGCCGCGCAGCTCGCGACGGGCGAAGAGACCGTCCTGCGGATCGTGATCGGCGACCTGTGCCCGCGCACGCCCCTGCTTCGGCAACTCAGCGCCTTCTTCCGCGAGCGGCCGCGCACGATTTTGCATCTCGATTTCGAAGCGGTCGGAGGGCCATTGGAGCGGCTGCTCGACCGCGATGCGGACCTGGCTTTCCATCGCGGTGGGGACGCGGATCCCCGGTTCGAGCGGATCGAGCTCGCCCCGGTGCGGATGGTGCCCGTGGTTGCGGCCGGATTCCTTCCCTTTCCGGCCGGCCCGCATGTCCGGCCCGAGCAGCTTTTACCCTTCACCCAATGCGTGATCCGCGACACCGCACGGCGAACGAGCGAGCAGAATTATTTCCTGATCGAGGGCGCGCATCAATGCTCTGTTCCGGATCAGCAGATGAAGCGCGATCTCATCGTCCACGGGCTTGCCTGGGGGCATCTGCCCGACTGGTTGATCGCCGACCAGCTGGAGGAGGGGACATTGATCTCGATCGAAAGCGAGCATCTGCGCGGCCTGACGGAGCGCGTCGCGGCGATCCGCTGTCGTGATGTCCGCCATGGGCCGGTCGCCGAGGCCCTGTGGCGGGAATTGGCAAGCGCCACGGGCGCCGGTTGGACAGGGCAACGCCAGGATTGAGCTCGACGAGCGGAACCCGCGGCCAAGACATGCACGGCCCTGTCGATCACCTCCGCTCGGGATGCTGGCGCGGCGGCGCCACGATCCACAGGATCGCCGCTGACAGGATGATCAGCAGGCCGAACATCCACAGCCGGTCGGTGGTGAGGTCGGCGGGCGAGGGGGCCAGGGGTACCATGGAATAGGCCATGTTGGATGCGGTGTGGAACAGCATGTTGGACAGGATGCTGCGATTGCCGCGATGATAGGCCCAGGCGAACAGGAAGCGCAGCGACACCGTCACGACCAGGAAGATATAGAAGGGCGTGTAGCCCTGGATCATTCCCGGGGTGACGATGAAGAACAGGGGCAGGTGCCACAGCGCCCAGACCAGCCCCAGCAGGAAGGTCGACCGGATCAGCGGCAGCGCCTCGTCGAGCTGGTCCGACAGCAAGGACCAGCCATATTCCTCGGCCAGCGTGCCGCCGAGGATGGTCAGGAACAGATAGGAGAGGGGCACGTCCCACAGGCTCATCGTGAAACGCGGGGGGCTGTGCGTTGCGGCCGCGTGCAGCAGCTCGGCGATCGCGGCGAAGGCCGGCATCAGGAAGAAGGAGACGAGGAAGACCGGCCATCCCATCCGGGGATCGAACACCTTGCCGAAGAAGCGGCGGGCTTGGCGGGCACTCCCCTTGGTCCAGGTCGTGACCAAGGCGCCGACGAACGGGCCGAACGAGCCGATCATCAGCACGGGAACGATCGGCAGCGAGACCTTGCCCTTGGAGATCAGCCAGGCGAGGCCCCAGAAGGTCCAGGCCATGCCGAACGCGATCCCCAGATAAAGCAGCATCCCGCCGCGTCCACGGACTGCCGCGACATCGTCCGTTCGTACCAGCATGTCCTCATCCCCCCGATCGCACGTGATTGGCCGGCGCTGCTTGCTTGGGCTCCAGGGCCTCGCCGAGGCTCGCCAGATGGCCCTGGGCGACGGTCGTGCCCTGTTCCTGCCGGATGAACCCGGTCGCGAGGATCTTCGCCGCGGTGGCGCGATAGGAATCCGAACCATTCAGCGCCTCGATCGCCTCCGGGCGATCCCAGAGCGTCAGCACCTCACACTCCGCCCCGCGCGCGCCATCCGGCATCCGCGAAAGCCAGGCGGGGCGCGGAACATGGGGCGCGAGACCTCCCGCGCGAAATCCTCATAATCGCCGGCACGGTCGGGATCGATCGTGCAGCTCCAGACGCGTTGAAGCATTCGTGAAGGGTCCCCGCGATGACTGGACGGCCTAGGGCGAGGGGCAAACGGCGTCTTGAACATCTGTGCGCCTGTTGGGGGAAAAGCCGTTCGGCGGCTTGCGCTCAAGGCGTCGGCGGACAAGCGCCCATCATCTGCTCCATGGACCTGAGATAATCGGCCATCGCCGGAAGGCCCATCGCGGCGCGGCGGCTTTCGAGCCCTGCCATGTCCTCGACCGGCTCGGGCGCGCGCTTGCCGGCGGTGCAGGTCATCTGCGTTCCATAACGCTGCTTGCCGGTGGTCTTGAGCGTCACCCGATCGAGCAGCAGAGCGTAATTCTGCTTGTCGAGCTCGCCCTTGGCGACCTGCGGTTCCATCAGGCGCAGGACCTGAAGCTGAAATGCGGGATCCGCATCCGCATGCTGGACGAGCGTCCACGTATCATGGAAAGCCTCTTGCCCGGCCTGGGAGAGGATCGGCCAGCCGCCATGCGCGACAATCGGCTTCAGCCAGGCGGTATTGGCGTCGTCGACCTCCGCCATCGCCGCACCCAATTGCGCGTCGAGCAGCGCCTTGCCGCCCGGCGAAAGCCGGGGAGCATCGCTCCAATGGCCCTCTCCCCAACGGATCCTCACCAGCTGATCGGCGAGGACGCGGTTCTTGAGCTGATCCGTCAGACTTCCCCGCCCGTCCGTCATCCGGCGCAGGGTGTGGACCGCGAACGAATAGCCGGCGATGTAGGGCCTCGCTTCCGCGGCATCCTTTTGCAGTTCGGCGTAGGAGGAGGCCCTGCCCAAGGGCATGAATGCGACTGCCAGACATAGGGGGTCCCTCAACCCCAGCTGTTGCATGGAGGGGTTGTCGATCCCCATTGTCTTCAGTTCGGCTCGCAGCTGAGCCTGATCGGCGGCAAAACAGGCGTTCACCCAGGCCGTCACCGCATCGAAAGTCGCCTTGTCGGTGGCGGACGCGCCCGGAAATGCGCCACGCATCCAGCCATAGTCGCCCGGATCATAATGCCCGTCATGCACGTAAGGCTGCAGCGCCGGCGGCAAGGGCGGCGCAGCGGTCGATGAGGCGGCGCATAGGAAGCCCAGGCATACGGCAACCGACAGCTTTCTCATCGACGCCCCCAAAGTCTGAGCATGTGTATTATGTTTGTAATACACATGCGAGGCTGATGCAAGCAGGTGTGTTCCCGGTCGCTGGGCCGCTGATCAGATTTGCCTTGCAAGCACCAGGAAGCACAGGTCCGGTCTGGTCGGACGGCCGAACCTTGCGTCCGCATAGGGAAATGGCTCGGTCGCGCCGGTCGGGCGATATCCTCGGCGTTCGTACCAGGCCAACAGGGTGTCGCGGACGTTGACGACGGTCATTCGGACCCGGTTGCCGCCGCGCCCGCGCACCCAGTCCTCCGCAGCGGACAGCAAGCGCCGCCCCAGTTGCGCGCCCTGGATCTGCGGGTTGACCGCGAGCGAGCCCAGATACCACGTCCGTTCGTCCTCGGGCTCGAGCCAGACGGTCCCCTGGATCGCGCCCAGCAATTCCCAAACGAGCAATGTGCCCGCCGGGCGGTCGCGAAGCTCCTGCCGAAGCAAGGCCTCGCTGGTTCGGTCGCCTTCGATAAAGCCAGTCTCGCTGCACCAACTGGCGGCCGTTCCCGTCCCGCGATAGGCGCGGTTCAGCAGTGCCACCACTGCCGGCAGCTCCTGCTCGGTCGCCGGGCGGAGTTCGACGCGGGCGGCGTCCAGTGAGCGCTTGCTCAAGGGCACCGCCGCCAGGCGCCGGTCCAGTTCGGCGATCTGCTCCAGCAGGGGTCCGGTCAATCCGGCCGTCACCTCCTGGGCCGCCGCCTCGACCAACGGCCAGACGACCTGCCTGCCGCGGGCGAGCGCGGCCTCCCCCTTTGCCGTCAACCCGACCAGCGACTGCCGTCGATCGCCCGTTCCGCGCGCGGCGGAGACGAGGCCGGCCTCGATCAGCCGCCCAATGCTCTTGGTCATCGCCGGCTGGCTCACGCCGAGCGAACGGGCAAGCGCGCTGACCGGCTGCGGTCCCGTCTGCTCGAGCGTCGCCATCACGGCGTGCATCCCGGCCGGAACCTCGACGCCGGCCCAGTCGGAAACCTGGGCTGCCTCCGCCTGCAGGCGTTCGCCCAGCCTGCGCAGGCGACTTCCCAGGAACAGGTGGGGCCGGTCCGCGACGATGTCGGTCATGCGAGTCTCCTTGCATAACCAGTTATGCATTTTATCGGGGATGGTCCAGACCAGAAGGGCCCGTATGTCGTCGCCCCGGTTTTCCTGATCCCGATCGGGCTCCGCGGCCTCGCCACCTCGTCCCATGGGCTGTTCGGCGCACCGGGGCGATGGGCACGCCAATCGGATTTTTCCGCTCGGCCGCGACGGAAAGCGGCGAACGACTCCGTTTAAGAGGTATCAGACACGTCCTCCAACGAGGATGCTGTCCTGAAACCTGGCGGTCCGGCGTTCTACCCCCTTTGCCGGATGTCCAGCGACTGCGCTGTGGCCGGTCCTTTGCCCCTTGGGTCGGCCACTTTTTTGATCGTGGGGTGGGGCGGTGCTTACGGCTCCGCGGCGTCCCAATGCTGGAACAACGCCGGCCCACCAATGCCCCGCGCCTTCGCCCGGCAGTCGAGCATCCGCTCAAGATAGAGTTCCGCCATTCGATAATGCGCGCGCACTGCAGCGGGGTGGGTCGCCTGCGCCGCCCGATCGAGCGCCTCTTCGGCCCGCTGCTCGTAATAGGCGCTGTCGTCGCGGTGCATTGCGTGCCTCTTTGTCGTCCGAGCGACCCCCAATAGGCTGCTTGTGTGACGCCTCGCTGAACGCCCGAGCGTGGCCAATCCGTCGGTCATGCTGGCGCCGGGCTGCGCGCCGCGCCAAACGCCTCAATCGGCAACCGCGTCCGCAAGATCCTGTGGCAGATAGGGCTTGGGGAGGAAGCGTCCGCAATGCGGAAGCGAGGCCGGATCCTCCAGGCTGCTTCCAGACACGATGACGACGCGCAGATCCGGTCTGCGTGCGAGCGCGAATTCGCTTACGCCGATACCGTTGAGCGGGCCCGGAATGTTCACGTCAGCCACGATCGTATCGATGTCCGACGTCTGCTCGAGATAAGCCAAAGCTTGCGTGGCGTTTTCGGCTTCGAGGACGACGTGCCCGGATTCCGACAGCATGTCCGCCGTCATCAGCCGGACCAGCGGCTGGTCCTCGACGAGCAGGATGGTCCGTATCGACATCCGGTCTAAAACCCTCGAGTGAGTGAGGGGTTGCTACCATATTGCCGGTCGGCTGGATGCGGCGGCAATCTCCATTCCCGCGCTTCGGTCAGATCGCGTGCGGCGGAGTCGCGGTCGTGCTGCGAAGCAATATCCGGAACATCGTCTCCACGCCGGGACAGAGTGTCAGCGTGCCGCCATGCGCGTGCGCGATCTGCCTGGCCAGGCTGAGCCCGATGCCGGTGCCGTCCGGCTTGGTGGTATGAAAGGGGCGGAAGATGCGGTCCGCGACGTCGGGGGGCACGCCGCCGCCATTGTCGCGCACCTCGATCACCAGTTCGGCGTCGAGCCTGCGAACCGCCAATCGCACATGGCCGCGATCCGTTCCCTTCGCAGAAACCGCTTCGGCGGCATTTTGCAGCAGCGCCCACAGCGCCTGGCTCACCTGGTCGCGGTCGAGCAGCCAGACCAGATCCCCGGGCGCGTCGGCGGTCAGCCTCACCCCCGGCCAGCGCACCGCGAACAATCGCGCGAGATCGTCGACCAGTTCGCGCATCGGGACGGCGCGGCAGCTGGGCTCGGGCAGGCGGGCGAGCGTGCGATAGGCGGCGGTGAAACGCTGCAGCCCCTCGACCCGCCGCGCAAGCGTGCCCAGGATCTCGCCCAGCAGTGCGGGATCGTCCCCGGCTTTATCGAGCGCAGCCAATCCGCTTTCGGCCAGCGAGACGATCGGTGCGAAGCCGTTGAGCAATTCGTGGCCCAGCACCTGCATCAATTCCGCAGTCGCCCGCGCCTCGGCGGTGCGCTCTTCCTGCTCGATATTGATCATCGCGATCATCGAGCGGGCCGGTCCGCCGCCGGCAATATCCACGCGGTCGATCCGCCAGCCATGGCCTTCATGCCGCAAATGCGTCTCGCTCGGGTCCAGCAATCCCGGCGGCACCGGGGACACAATATGGTCGGTGGCGAACAATGTGCGCGCGGCGCGGTTCAGCGCGCGGGCACGCCCTTGCTCGACCGCCAATAAGGGCGTCGGCACCGCGTCGAGCAACATTCCCAGCACGATCGCGTCGCCCTCGTCGGATCGGCTGCCCTCCGCGAGCGGTGCCGGCGCTGCGGGACGAACGATCGCCGACCAATTGAGCGCGGCGATCCAGATCGCGACCAGCACCGCGCCCGCCAGCAGGCCCCACAGGCCATGCTCCCACGCCACGGTGCCGATCACGCCGCACAGGACCAGGCCGATGCCGGCAAAGGCTGGGGCCGAGGCCGTCCTGATGGTGGAAACCCGATGCACGGGGCCAGTCATTGCGAGCCCCGAAGGGGCGCGGCAATCCAGGCCCGCAGGCCTGGATTGCCACGGCGCTCTGCGCCTCGCGATGACATGGGGAGTGGCCGCGGCCGGCTCCCGCACGTCCGGGCGTCACCCTTAGAGGCCATGGCGCGCCATGCGACGGTAGAGCGCGCCGCGGCTCAGCCCCAGTGCAGCCGCGGCCTGGGTAACATTGTGGCGATGCTCGCGGAGCGCCGCCTGGATCATCGCTCTCTCCGCGTCGCCCAGATCGAAGCCGGGGTCCGGCGACGCCGAATGGGACGTCGCGGGTTGTGCGGGAAGGGCGAGCGCCGCGGCATCGATCGATCCATCCTCGGCGAGCAGAACCGCGCGCTCGATCGCGAGCGCCAGTCCCCGCACCTGGTCCGGCCAGTGGGTCGCGCGGATCGCCGCTTCGGCCGCGCTGGTCAGCGTCGCGGCAGGTCGGCCGAACTGCTCGGCAGCGGCCTGTGCGAAGTGGCGGGCGAGCAGAACGGCATCGTCGCCACGCGCTTCGAGGGGAGGGATATCGATTTCCACCGTGGCGATGCGACGACGCAAAGCGGGGATCAGGGCTGCGGTCGTGTCCGCGATGGCGATGCAGCGCGGGCCGGGCGGCAGGCGGTCGAGCAATCGCTGCTGGGCAATGGGCTCGAGCCGGTCGACATGCCGCAGGATCACCGTGCCGGACAGGGCGTCGAGCAGCGGCCAGGCCGTTTCGTCGCGGAGGTCGATGCGCGGCGGCGGCATGTCGGCGTCGCGCGAGCCGGCATGGATCGCGAGCGCGGCCAGCATCCGGCCCGCGCCCGACGGACCCGTGATCGTGACCCCGGCCGATGTCGGCGCGACGCGGCGGATCAGGTCGCGCACCTGCTGCATCGCCAAGCTCTCGCCGAGCAGGCGCGGCGGCTGGCTGCCCGCTGCGATCGGTACGGAGGCGGCTATTGTCTCGGTCCTGCCGCGTGCGATCGCCGCTTCGACTTTGGCGATCATCTCCGCATTGCGCCACGGTTTCATGGCGAAATCGCGCGCGCCGGCCTGCATCGCTGCCACCGCGATCCTGATCCCGCTATGCGCGGTGATCACCACCACGCACGCGTTCGGATCCTCGGCCATGATCCGCGCGAGGCAGGCCAGCCCCTCCGCGCCATCCGACTGGTTGGCGCTGAAATTCAGATCGAGCAGGATAGCGTCATAGCGGCGGCGGGAGAGGCGCGAAAAGGCCTCCTCCGGGGCGGCCGCGCCATCCAGCCCATGGCCCGCCATGCGAAAGGCGATCTCCATCGCCCGGACCACCGCGGGATTGTCGTCGATCAGCAGGATCGCAAAGGGACTTGACGGGCTGTCAGACCGTCCATCCGTGGACACTCTGTCCGTCCGCGAACGGTCATCTGTCCGCTCGTTTTCGGAAAGTCCTTCTTTCATAGGGCTTTAGGCTTTCTGGGCGTCCTCGGCGACATTGCATCCATGATGACCGAACCGTCCGGACAAGCAACCGTCTCGGCCCAGGCCGGCATGGACCGCAGGATTGAAGGTCACGCCTCCTCCTGGCGGCGATGGCGCACGCCTCTGCTGCTGCTGCCCTGCGCGATCGGCGCGGCCTTGCTCATCCGCGTCCTGCCGGCGCGCGGATCGACCGACATCGCGCGCGCCAATATCGAGGTCGGCACGGTCCGGCAGGCGAGCTTCGACGATTATCTGCCCGTGCGCGCGACCGTGGCGCCGGCGGTGACGACGTTGGTCGGAGTGCTGTCGGGCGGGCAGGTCGAAAAATTGCTGGTGCAGGACGGAGTGATGGTGACATCGGGCCAGCCGCTCGCCACGCTCGCCAATCCCGAGCTTCGGCTCGACGTGCTGACCCGCGAGGCGCAGATTGCGAGCCAGCTCGGCGGCGTCGCCGGCGAGGATCTGGGGATTGCGCGCAACCGGCTCGACCGCTCCGGGCAGATCGCCCAGGCCAATTACGATCTGATCAAGGCGCAGCGGGAACTGCTCGTCCGCCAGCAACTCCATGACCAGGGCTTCCTCTCCGACGCCGGCGTGAAAAGCTATGCCGATGAGGTCGCCTACCAGCAGAACCGATTGGCCCAGCTTCGCTCCGGCGGCGCGCAGGAGACATCGATCACCGCGATGCAGGCGACGCGGCTCGCCGACACGCGCAATCGCCTGGAAAGCAATATGAAGGCGGTGCGCGCCGGGCTCGATGCGCTCGTGATCCGCGCGCCGGCGAGCGGACGCCTGACCAACTTCACGATCCAGCCCGGCCAGACGTTACGGCCGGGCGATCCCGCCGGCCAGGTGGACAGCGAGGGGTCGTGGAAGCTCACCGCCGACATCGACGAATATTATCTCGGCCGGCTGAGCGTGGGGCAGACGGCGGTGGCCGGCGGCGTGCTGCTCACCGTCACCAGGATCTTGCCGGCCGTGAAGGACGGCCGTTTCCGGATCGAGCTGGGCTTCGATGGCCGTCCGCCCGCGGGACTGAACCGCGGCCAGACGCTCGAAGCGCGCATCACGTTCGGGGCGCGATCCGACGTGACCGTCGCGCCGACGGGGGCATGGCTCGAAGGCGGCAATGCCAACAGCGTGTTCGTGCTCGATCCCGACGGTGCGCATGCGCGGCGCCGCACGATCCGGGCCGGACCCCACAATCCCGATCAGGCCGAGATCCTGTCCGGCCTTCGCCCGGGCGAGCGCATCGTCACCTCCGATACATCGTCCGTGAAGGGCGACATCATCAACATCCGCTGAAAGGTCCCGCCGGTGATCCGTCTCGAGAATATCCAGCGCCGCTATCGATCCGACGAGGTCGAGACCACCGCGCTCAACGACGTCAATCTGGAGGTCGCGGCCGGCGAGTTCGTCGCGATCATGGGCCCGTCGGGCTGCGGCAAGTCGACCCTGCTCAATACCCTGGGCGCGGTCGATCGCCCGACCGCGGGGCGATATTGGTTCGACGGCCGCGACCTGGCGGCGCTCGACGAAAAGGAGCTGGCGCGCTTTCGCGGGCAGACCCTGGGTTTCGTCTTCCAGAGCTTCAACCTGATCGACGACCTGACGATCGAGGAGAATGTCGCCCTTGGCCTGGCCTATCGGGGCGAGGCGCGCGATCGGCGCGCGCGCATCGCGGCGGCGATGGACAAGGTCGGGATCGCGCACCGCGCGCGCCATTTTCCGTTCCAGCTATCAGGCGGACAGCAGCAGCGCGCCGCGATCGCGCGCGCCATCGTCGGTGAACCCAAATTGATCCTGGCCGACGAGCCGACCGGCAATCTCGACACCGAAAACGGCCAGCAGGTGATGAGCATCCTGTCGGGCCTCAATCAGGAGGGCGCGACGGTGGTGATGGTCACGCACTCGCCGAGCCATGCCGATTTTGCGAGACGGCGGATCGACATGCTCGACGGCCGCATCGTCGCTTCCGCCGCGCGTGCGATCTGAAGGGGGAGGGGCCATGAACCGCTTCGCGCTGATCGCGCTCTATCGCTCGCTTACCCGTCACAAGCTCTATTCCGCGTTGAACATCGGTGGCCTCGCGGTCGGCATTGCCGTCTTCCTGGTGCTCGGCCTCTACGTGCGGTTCGAGACCAGCTTCGAGACATGGCTGCCGCATCATGACCAGATCTATCAGGTGACGAGCAGCCTGCATCTGCCCGATGGGACGTTCAGCGGTGATTATCCGGGAACGATGGCCGGCTTGCTCGAAGAGCTGCAGCAGGATTTCCCCGGGGTCACCGGTGCGCGTCTGCGCGGCGGCCAGAATGGCGGGACGGTGCTGCGCGACGGCGGAGCGGTGGCCGAGGATGTTGCCCAGGTCGATCCCAACTTCGTCACCCTGTTCGACCTGCCGATGGTTCAGGGAGAGGGGCGTCGCGCGCTTGCCGATCCCACCTCCGTGCTGATCAGCCGTTCCATCGCGCGCAAATATTTCGGCACGTCGGACCCAATCGGCCAGACACTGACGGTCGCAATGGAAGCGCCCGTCGCTTACCGGGTCGCGGGAGTGTTCGAGGACATCCCGGCAAATAGTGACCTCAGATTTTCGATCCTGACTCCCCTGCCGAAAACGAAGCCATGGCCATTGGAATGGATGTGGAATCGATGGGGTACGGCTCCGCTGATCACGTGGCTGCGCTTCCCGACATTGGCAGAGGCGCGTGCGTTCGAGCGAAAGATGCCGGCTTACATTGACCGGCGGGCGGTCAACGACATGGGTCCGCATGCGTCGAAATTCTTCGCGCTCAAGCTGGCGCCGATCACGCAAATGCACCTGCAGCCGACTGGCTCTGAAAGCGCCGGGACCAAGCTGACGATCATCGCGCTGGGCGTCGTCGGCGTACTGACCCTGCTGATTGCGATCGTGAATTACGTCAGCCTGGCGACGGCACGGACCGGGCTGCGCGCGCGCGAAGTGGCGATGCGCAAGGTGGTGGGCGCCGACCGGGCCACATTGATCCGCCAATTCCTGGGCGAGGCGATGCTGACCGTCGCCCTATCGGCGCTGCTGGGCCTGATCCTGGCCGAGCTCGGATTGCCGCTGGCCAATGCCGCCGGCGGCCTGTCGCTTGCCATTCCCTATGCGGTCGTCGTGCCTGCACTCGCGGCACTGGTGGTGCTGATCGGCGTGGCGGCTGGCTTTTATCCCGCATTGCTCCTGTCGCGGTTCCAGCCGGCCGCCGTGCTCGCCTCGGCACGCGGGCCTGGTGGAGGACGGGCGGGATCGCGGCTGCGCGAGGGCCTGGCTGTACTCCAATTCGGGCTCGCCATCGCCTTCATCATCGGGACGATGGTGCTGTTTGCGCAGACGCAGCACAATCGCAAGACCGACCTCGGTTTCCGGCGCGAAGGGTTGATGGTGGTATCCTCCCTCGCCGAGACACGCATATATCCGGCCTTGGCGCGCTCACTGCTTGACGCCTTTGGCCGCATGCCCGGCGTGATTTCGGTGGGCGTGGCGGGCGTCGCGGCCGGAAGTAATGGCAATACCTCCGTCGAGTCGGTGGATCCTTCGCGGCGCGCCGGCGTGGCGCCGACCTTTGGCGTGACCATGGGAGCGATCCAGGTCGGACACGACTTCTTCCGCACATATTCGCCGCGGCTGCTCGCCGGGCGCGTCTTCGACGATGCGCATGGCGCTGACGATTCAACCGAATGGTGGAAGGAACATCGCACACGCAACATCGTAATCAATCGTCTGGCGGTCAAAGCCTTGGGATTTCGGTCGCCGGCCGACGCGGTGGGTAAAGTCATCGGCGGTGCCATGCCGCGCACAATCATCGGTGTGGTGGACCAATTGCGCTTCTTTCCGCCGCGGATCGCCGATGCCCCGACCTACTATCAATATACGCGTGATCCTCCCCCGTATCCGATCGCGACGATCCGCTTCAGCGGAGATCCGCGCGCGATCCTGGAGGAGGTGCGCAAGACCTGGCGCCAGATCGCGCCGGAAGTGCCGCTGCGGGCGGACACGGGTGACCATAAATTGGAGGAATTCTACGAGGCGGACGATCATGCCGCGCGCTTGTTCTCGATTGGTGCCGTGCTGGCGGTCGCCATCGCCTGTGTCGGCCTGTGGGGCCTTGCCTCGTTCAACACCGCGCGGCGGGTGAAGGAGATCGGGATCCGCAAGACGCTCGGCGCATCCTCGCAAGACATCGTGCTGCTTTTGGTCGGGCAGTTCCTGCGCCCGGTGCTGATCGCCAACCTGATCGCCTGGCCCGCAGCCTATTTTGCGGCAAGGCAGTGGCTGGCCGGCTTCTCCGACCGGATCGAACTGTCGCCTTTCTATTTCCTCGGCGCGAGCCTGATCGCGATCGCCATCGCGGTCGCGACCGTGGTCGGCCATGCCATTCGAGCCAGCCGGGCGGCACCCGCCTGGGCGCTCCGGCATGAATAGGACCGGGCTGGGGTTGGCGGCGGCATTGTTGCTCGGCCTGCCGGCAGAGGCGGAGACGCTGAACGAGGCGATCGAGCAGGCTTATGCCACCAATCCCCAGCTTGCCGCGGCCCGCGCGCAGCAGGACGCGCTGGCCGAGGAGCCGGAGCAGGCGCGCGCTCTGGCACGGCCGACCATGTCGGCGGTGGCGGGCGCGGGATATGATCGGCTGGGCTATCGGCGCGCGGCATCCTCGACCGTCTCGGCCGCGCTCCCGATCTGGACCGGCGGCCGGCTGCAGTCGGCGGTGCGCGCGGCCAGGAACGACGTCGCGGCCGGTGCCGAAGCCGTGCGCGATACTGAAGCCGCGATCCTGCAAGGCGTGGTCGGCGCTTATGCCGATCTTCTCTACGATCAGCAGGCGGTCGAGGTGGCGCGGCGTGGGATCGAACGGCTCGACCGGCAGGTAGCCGAAGCGCGGCTTCGCTACGGGCTGGGGCAGGCGACCCGCACCGATGTCGCGCAGCTCGAAACGCAGCGCGCGAGCGTCATGTCCAATCTGGCGGATGCCGAAGGCGCGCTCGCCACGGCCGCCGCGGCCTATCGGGCGGTGGTCGGGCACGATGCCGGGACATTGTCGGCGGCCGTGGCGCCGCCCATTGCGCTACCGCACAGCCTGGCCGATGCGCGCAATGAGGCACAGGCGCACAATCCGCTGCTGCTGCGCCAGGGGCATGCGGTCGCGGCCGCCGCCGAGCGGATCGGCCAGGCACGCGCGGAAGGGGCGCCTTCGCTCGATCTCGCGGGCGTTTATGGCTGGGGCGAACGATTTGGGCCCGAGCGGACCGGCTATGTTGCGGCGGCATCGGCCGGCGTGACGTTCAGGCTGCCATTGCTCACCGGCGGCCTCGTCCGATCGCATGTGCGGCAGGCCGAAGCGACGTTCCGCGCCGAACGCTTCACCGCGGAGGCGGCGGCACGCGAGGCGCTCCGCGCGACCGACGCAGCCTGGGCGTCGCTGACGGCGGCCCAGGCCCGCCTGCGCGCGGGCACCGAGGGCCTACAGGCCGCCGATGTCGCGCTGAAGGGTATTCGCGCCGAATATGGCTTCGGCCTGCGATCGACCACCGACATATTGCTGGCCGACCAGAGCTATCGCTCGGCACAACTCGCCGCGGCGCTGGCACGGAGCGACCTTTTGATCGCCGAGGCCGCCTTGCTGCGTGCCGTCGGCAATTTGCGGCGCGATGCCTTTTCGTGAGGTTGGCAAGCCGGGCCGGCTTGCGAGGGCCATGGGACAGGCATTTGATCGCAGCCGGAAGGCCGCTGCCCGCGATTTTTGCGAACCCTTGAAACCCTTTGCCGGGTCACCTATTCTTATCAACGGTACTTCGCCGTGTTCCCCTTTCGCGGCCGGTACTAGCGCGCTTCGGCGCGCTTCCTCCCTGAACCTTGGCCACTCCGTGCATCGCACGGAGTGGCATTTTTCTGTCAGGGCAGATCACACGGAATTCAACGACTTGCGGTCGGTCACTCAGCCGCGATGGCAAGTGGCGGCTGGGTCAGCGTGACTGCCGTCTGCGCCAGCATCCAGATCAGCGACTGGGTGCGTCTGAGCCCTTCGTCCGGGGTGCGCATGTCGCGGTCGAGATAAAGCGCGCGATCGACCTCGATCTGCAGCGCATGGACATTGTCGGCGGGGCGGCCGTGGCGCGCCAGGCTGTGCGCGCCGGCATAAGGCGCGTTCAAGGCGGTGACGAGGCCCTGCGCGCGCGCGATTCGCGCCACCTCCGCCCCCACGCCCTTGCCCGCGGCGCGGCCATGCGCGTCGCCGATCACGATCCTGGGCGGGCGCATGCCGGTGAGCGTCGGCATCGAATGGCAATCGATCAGCACCGCATGGCCGAAACGGCGATTGGCCGCCTCCAGCGCCTCGGCGATCGCGGCGTGATAGGGGCGGTGGATAGTGGCGATGCGCTGGGCGGCGCTCTCGGCGGTCGGGGCGGTGTGCCACAGGTCGCGCCGGCCGACTCGGCGCGGCAGCAGCCCCAGGCCCGATCGGGCGCGCGCGGTGAGCGGCGGACCGCTGCCGGGCGGATCGCGCAGCATCGGGTCCAGATCCTCCTCGCCGCGATTGAGGTCGATCCAGGCGCGGGCGACGCGCGCGACGATCGCGACCGCGCCCATCTCGATCGCCTTGCCGATCAGCAGATCGGCATAGCGATCCTCCAATTGCTCCAGGATGGCGAGCGGCACCGCGCTCGAGTCGAACAGGGCAGGAGGGTAGGTGCGCCCGGCATGCGGCACCGCCAGCACCAAGGGCGTTTCGGCCACGCGTGGCCCCAGTCGCTCGAAGCCCGATTCTTCGGACCTGGGCGAAGTGCGGGGCGGATCGGCGGCCATGGCCCAGCCTAAACACATTTTGATGCGCAAAGAAGCATTTTGGGGTATAGAAAAGGGGAGGGAAAGAAGACGGGTCCGTTTGCGTTTGGTTAGGAATTATTAACTAATTTCGGCAACATTCCTGCCCCAACAGCGGCGGCCCCTCGGCCTTTCGGAGTGAATGATGGTTCGTATCCTTCTTGCCGAGGATGATGGCTCGATGCGCGAATATCTCGCGCGCGCGCTGGAGCGTACCGGTTACGCCGTGACGCCGTGCGAAAGCGGCATCGTCGCGCTCGAACATCTCCAGAAGGAGAGTTTCGACCTGCTGCTGACCGATATCGTCATGCCCGAGCTGGACGGAATCGAGCTTGCCCAGCGTGCCGCGACTTTGCACCCGACGATGCGCGTGATGTTCATCACCGGCTTCGCCGCGGTCACGCTCCAGAACGGATCCATGCCGCCCGACGCGAAGGTGCTGTCCAAGCCCTTCCATTTGCGCGACCTGGTGTTGGAGGTCGACCGCATGTTCCAGATGGGCAGCGCGGCGGACCTGTAAGGGCAGGGCGGTTTCGCGGCGGCCCAATTGAAGGACTGTCGCTGCAACGCTTCCTCCGTCACCCCGGGTCCGTCTCTCCTCCAGGCGACGACGGGCAGGTTCTTTCCGATCGGCCATTACCCAAGGTGGCTTGCGCAGGCGGATTCCCCCCGCTAACAGCGCCGGACCGATTTCGAGCGGCGATTCCTGATCCCGCTCGTGGGCGTGTAGCTCAGTGGTAGAGCACTGTGTTGACATCGCAGGGGTCGCAAGTTCAATCCTTGCCACGCCCACCAGATCAAGCCTCGGAAAACCATCGGTTTTCCGGGGCTTTTTCGTGCCCGGTCGAGATGCTCGCCGTCGTCGCGACGTCCGCAGGGCTGTGGCCACCCAGACGCCCTTGCAGACGGCGGCGCTGGGCGTCACCCCGGGCTCGTCCCGGGGGCCACCGGGTCGCACCGGAATCCCGTGTGGATGGGTGGATGCCGGAACAAGTCCGGCATGACGCGTATCGACAGCGGTCATCCAGAAGCCAGGTTGCCATGTGTGCGGCGCACCGACAGATCAGACGCCGAAGCCCGGCCCGGCCCCAAGCATCGCCGATAATGCTCTCAACCCGTCAGGAGCCTCTTCCCAGAAGGCCGAGAGCGCCCGGGGGTGACGCGCCTTCAGGTCGCCCAGCACCGGCGCTGCGGAAGGCTCGCGCAATTTGGCCAGGAAGCGATCGATCGAAAGGCCGGCGCGCGCCGCGCCGCACAGCACGCTTTCGGCCTCCTGCCCAACGGACCAGCCATCGGCCTCGGCAAGATCCTGCGCCAGAGCCTGATCGAACCAGGCATCGATAAATCTCTCGATCGCCCGGCGCTCCTCCTCCGGCCAGGACGTCCAGTTCGCCAAAGCCAATTTGCCCAGCACGATCTCCGGGTCATTCGCTTCATGGGGTTCGCAGGCCGACACTTCCAGGATGCGCGGCAGCAAATATCGGAAGTCCTGCTCGCTCCCGACGGTCAGGAAGGCGCCGGAAACGTACCGCCAAAGCGTCATTGCCGGAATCTCGTGGAGCGGCGTGGCCAGCAGAACATCCACCCTGCGGGTCTCGATGCAGCACGGACAGCCGTGGATGAAGCGCGGTAGGGGCGCCGCAAATTCGAGATAGAGCGCGTCGATCGCCTGGCGCACATTGTCCGAACAGGGCAGGGAACCGGTCACGAGGCGCGTTATGGCGGTGGCCCAGGGGTTGGTGCAATGTAGCGCAGGAAAATATGGCGCGACAGGAACACCCAGGTCGAGCCTTGGCTATGCGATTAAATCTTGGGAAATACTGGATTTTCAATTGCCCGGGGTCTGGAGAACCTTGCGAGGTCTTGTGCGCCCTGGGCAAGCAATGAGCCGGTAAACGCAATCTTAACCAGAATCCGGCACACCTGATCTGTGTTAGTCGCGCGTTTTCCCAGGCTGTGGCCGCTTGGTTTCGCCATTCCCGCCCGGGAAGCCCGGCGCACGCGATCGTCGATCACAGTCCTGCTGCTTGGCCTGTCGGGCGTCGCATTGCTGAGCGCCCTGCTGGTGATCGGCTTCCTGATCCGCCATACCGACGCCGACGCCAACAAGCTGGCGGCCGCGACCATCTCCGGTGCAGTGGACCGCGAACGATCGCGGGTCGCCAATGAGACCTTCATCAACGCGCATTGGAACGAGGCGGCGGCGCACGTTTACGGGACGATGGACCGGCGCTGGATCCATTCCAATTATGCGACGCCGATCGCGCGCGATTATATCCTCGACCCGACGGGCAAGACCCTGTTCGGCCATCTGCCCGGAAAGGTCACGCCCCCGCTCGACCGGATGATCTCGCCCGAGACGATGCGGGAATTGCTGAAACTGCTGCCGCCGACCGAAGCCGCGGTGCGCAAGCGGAACGATGCGACCGTGCTGCTGACCCGGTTCGGCGGCCAGCCCGCGCTGGTCGCTTTCTCGCCGATCGTGCGGGAGGATGGGCCGGCGCGGCTCGACCGCAGCACTTACCGCATCTTCGTCGACATCCGTCTGATCGACGACACCGTGCTGGCCGAATGGTCGCGCGGGTTCAGCCTGCCCAATTTGCGGCGGGTGACGGAGGCCGAGACGGGCCGATCGGATCCGTGGACCAATCTGCTCGACTGGCGCGGACGAACCGTCGCCGTGGTCGCCTGGAGCCCGCTCAAGCCGGGGCTGAACGCATTTCGCGCGATATTGCCGCTGATCCTGGTCTGCACATTGCTGTTCCTTGGCATTTCGGTGGCGCTGATCCGGCGCGTCCTCAGCCTGAGCATGGACCTGGAGGTCAAGTCGCAGGTGGCCGAGCAGGCCGCGATCGAACAGCAATCGGCCCGCTTGGCTGCGGAGAAGGCACTGGCCGAGCTGCGCAACGCCCGGCAGGACGGCGAAGAACAGGTGCGGCGCCGGCTGCAGGCGGAGGAGCGGCATCGGCTCGAGATGGATGCGGCGGCGCAAGCGATCGCCGACCGGCTGCAGCAGACGATCGGCTCGCTGATCGACAATCTGCGGAGCGCGGCGAGCGATCTCGACCTCAGCGCCGATCGGACCATCGCGACCATCGTCGACCAGCAAAGGCAGGCGGAAACCGCGAACAGCATCTCGGCACGGACCAGCGAGATGACGTGCGAGATGCTCGATCGGCTGCGTTCGATCGCGGCGGGCATCGATACGGTCAGCGCGAAGGCGCGCCATTCGGCAGAACTGATGATCGACGCGGCGCGCCATTCGACCACGGCGCAGCAAGCCAATGAGACGCTGATCCGCAGCGTGGCCTCGATCCAGGAGGCATCCAACCATATCAGCGGGATCAGCCACAAGACCAAGCTGCTCGCGCTGAATGCGACGATGGAGGCCGCGCGCGCGGGTGACCTGGGGCGCGGCTTCGCGGTCGTCGCCGGCGAGGTGAAGAGCTTCTCGCAGCAGACCGCCAGCACCGCGCGCGATATCGTCGAGCGGATCCACGACATCAGCCAGGCGACCGACACCGCGGTCGGCGTGAGCAGCGCGCTCAGCTCGGCCCTGGTCTCGGTCACGACATCGGCCGAACAGACGATCCAGGTGACCGAACAGCAGCACAATGCGAATGCCGAGCTGCAGGACATGATCGGTTCGATCGAAACCGCCACCCGCGCGGCGCGCGACGCGCTGGATTCGCTTGCCGGAATGTTCGGTCAGACTGCCACCGTCGCCCAAAAGACGCGCCTGATCAGCACCGACATGCGCGCACGCACCGAAGCGCTGCAGCAGGAATGCGACCGCATCGTCGCGATGTTGCGGGGCAGTGGGGGCGAGGCTTGAGCCACCGATGCTTGGTCAGGAGCTTTAGGACAGGCTCTTTCCGGAAAAGGGCCGGCTGAAGGACCTCAGATCCGCAAAATGCCGGCCAGTTCGGATGCGGTCGTAATGCGCGTCGATCCCTGGCGCTCTAATGCGAGCAAATCATTCTTGTCGCCCGTCACCAGCCAGTCGACCTGGCCCGCCTCACAAAGAGCGAGCAGGAAATCGTCGCGCGGATCGCGGGAGCGCGCCACGGCGGGGAGGGCGGCGGGGCATTCCGCAAGCACGGCAATCAGGTTGACGAGGCGCCCGATCTCCGCCGGCCGCACCAATGTGCGAATCTTCGGTCGGCGGCTTACTTCGCGGATTTCGGCAAGCTGCAGGTCGTGGCTGATCAGCGTGAAGCGGCGATCGGTCCAGGCCTCGATCAGGCGCGCCGGTGCCGCGCGCGGGGAGATGACCCCGCTTAGAAGGACGTTGGTGTCGAGGATGACGCGCACGGGCTGAAATGTCGGACGGGATTGGGGGAGCCGGCTTCCGCAAAGGACGCCCTACGTTCGTTGGGCCGTCCAGAAGGACTGCCGGATCTCGCCAAGTTCCTCCGCGACGAGGGCGTCGATCTCATCAGGCGCGGCATCCATATTGCGTGCCTGGACGTCGCGGATCGTCTCGCGCAGGATTTCGCGGTTCACGGCCTCTTCGACGAAGCGCGACAGGTCGCCCTTGCGCCCGCCGCGGGTGGCCAGCAGCGTGCGAAGCGCGACATCCGTTTCGCGCGAGATTTTGAGGCTCCATCGCGCAAGCTCACCCATCGAACACCTCGAAGTTATGCGTCTATGTGTCTAGACGCCTATTTATATGGGCTCATCTTCATTGGCAACCTGCCGAGGAGTCGAACCCGAGCCGGCCGCGCGCCCCTCCGGAACGTGCGCAACAGGCCGATCTTTGCTCGAACGCCCCGCTACTTCCGCACCGCGGCAGATGCAGCAGGCGTTCCAAACCCCAGCCTTACCGACGGGCTCAGCGCCCACAGCCCATCGCCGAGCAGTGCCTGCGCGATGCACAGGACGAACAGATAAGCGGGATATTCCCAGCCGCCGCCGGGTGCCTCGAACAGCCAGCCGTTCCGCAAATGGACGGTCGCGATCGCGCCGAGCAGGAAGGGGGACAGAGCGATCGCGACATAGCGCGTCTGGATCCCGAGCAGCAGCGCCAGGCCTCCTGCCGCTTCCGCCGCGAAGGTGACGTAGCCGAGCCAGCCCGGCAGGCCGACCGACCGGAAGAAGGCCGCCGTGCCGGGCAGGCCGAAGGTGAGCAGCTTCAGCACCACGCTATGAGCGAGGAACATCACGCCCAGGCTGACGCGCAGCAGCGTGGTGGCGATCGAGACGGACGGGGATTGAACGGACATGGCGGAACTCCAGAAATCAATGCAAATGCATCGATATGCATGAATGGGCCGCGCGTCAATGTTGATGCGATTGCATCTTTCTGGCATTGAGGCGCGATGCAGACCCCTTCTGACGCCGTCGTCTCCGCCTGGATCGGACTGCTCAGGGCACAGGCGTCCGCCTTCGGTCAGGTCGAGCGGGCGGTCAGGGATGCGGGCCTGCCCAAGCTGGAATGGTATGACGTGCTGTGGGAGCTCGATCGCGGCGGGGCACTGCGCCCGCGCGACCTCCAGGCGCGGCTGCTCTTCGCCCAATATAATCTGTCACGGCTGCTCGATCGGATGGAGGCGGCGGGCGTCATCGCGCGTGAGGCGTGCCCCGAGGATAATCGCGGGCAGCTCATCTCGATCACGGACACGGGGCGCAGGCTGCGCCGCCGCATGTGGTTGACCTACGGCCCGGCGATCGAGGCGGCGATCAAGGGGCGATTGAGTGAGGAGGAGGCGGGGCTGCTGGCCGAGTTGCTGGGCAAGTTGGCGGGGACGTAGCGGCGATCAGCGACATGCCGGGGGCATGTCGCAGCCGCGAAGTCGGCTCGCGGAAGCGAGCCGTGGGCGGCGATCAGCGACATGCCGGGGGCATGTCGCAGCCGCGTCTCCTCCCCCGGGGGGGGCTATCGCATATGGCTTTTGCGATAAGGCGGATCTTGTTTCTGGACTTAAACCGTTCGTGCTGAGCTTGTCGAAGCACTGTTCTTTTCTTCCTCGCGAACTGGTCATCAAGAAAAGAAGAACAGCCCTTCGACAGGCTCAGGGCGAACGGAACCATATGCGATAGCCCTGCCTTACAGGGAGGAGACTCTTTCTCACGCCGCCGCGAGCGAAGCCCCGTCCTCATTGTCCGAGGCATCCGCCTCCGTCACCCATTCGATCCCCGCGGCGCGCGCCATGACGCGTAGCAGCTCGCCTTGCTCGACCGGCTTGCTGACGAAGCCGTTGGCGCCGACGGCGAGGCATTGGACGATCGCATCCTCGGCGATGTTGGCCGAGACGACGATCACCGGCACCTGTTTCAAGGGCTCGATCAGGCGG
>Ga0068852_100000146_pt1 | contig 47764 bp, 35 predicted proteins | sample KBSCornC22_FD_66594 | JGI IMG/M metagenome (GOLD analysis project Ga0068852, IMG submission 66594) | Corn rhizosphere microbial communities from Kellogg Biological Station, Michigan, USA - KBS Corn C2-2 | ecosystem: Host-associated > Plants > Roots > Rhizosphere > Soil ... | reverse complement strand
GGGCCTGCGCTCGTTCACGCCGATGGTGTCCGCGTGTCCCGGCTGCGGCCGCACCACCAGCACGTTCTTCCAGGAGCTCGCCGACAAGATCCAGGGCTACCTGCGCGCGCAGATGCCGGTATGGCGCACGCAATATCCGGGCGTCGAGGAGATGCACGTCGCGGTCATGGGGTGCGTGGTGAACGGTCCGGGCGAGTCGAAGCTCGCCGACATCGGCATCTCATTGCCGGGCTCGGGGGAGAAGCCCGTGGCGCCCGTGTTCGTGGACGGCGAGAAGACCGTCACGTTGAAGGGCGAGCGCATCGCGGAGGAGTTCCAGGCGATCGTGGAGGAGTACGTGCAGGCGAATTACGCGCCGGGGTCCGGGCGCAAGGCGCGAGGCGCAAGGCCCAGGAAAGACATTCCGATTCGTGCGGTGAATCCATGAGCGCGAAGCTCCAGGCGATCCGCGGCATGGAGGACGTGCTGCCGGATGCGAGCCCGCTGCTGGAGAGGCTCGAGGACGCCTGCCGCACGGTGTTCCGGCAATACGGCTACCGCAACATCCGTACGCCGCTGGTCGAGCCGACGGAGCTCTTCGTGCGCGGCGTGGGCGAGACCACCGACATCGTCGAGAAGGAGATGTACGTCTTCCAGGATCGCAACGGCGAGAGCCTCGCCCTGCGGCCGGAAGCGACGGCGGGCATCGTGCGCGCGGCCATCGAGCACAACTTCCTCTACAACGGGCCGATGCGCGTGTGGACGAGCGGGCCCATGTTCCGCTACGAGCGTCCGCAGAAGGGACGCTACCGGCAGTTCGACCAGTTCGACGTCGAAGCGCTCGGATTCGAGGGGCCCGACGTCGACGCGGAGCAGATCGTGCTGCTCGCGCGCCTGTGGAAGGAGCTCGGCGTGCGCGATGTCGAGCTGCACATCAATTCCATCGGCGATGCCGCGGATCGCAAGGTGCACCGCGAGAAGCTGGTCGCGCACTTCGAGAAGCATGCGCAGCTGCTCGACGAGGACGCGAGGCGGCGGCTGCACGCCAATCCGCTGCGCATCCTCGACTCGAAGAATCCCGCGATGCAGCCGATGATCGAGGCGGCACCACGCCTGATCGATCACCTGGGCGACGCCGCGGCCGAGCACTTCGAGGGGCTCAAGTGGCTGCTGCAGGCGGCGGGCCTCGAGTTCACGGTGAACGCGCGCCTCGTCCGCGGGCTGGACTACTACAACCGCACGGTGTTCGAGTGGATCACGCCGCGCATCGGCGCGCAGGCCACGATCGCCGGCGGGGGACGCTACGACGCGCTCTTCGAGCAGCTCGGCGGCAAGCCCACGCCCGCGTGCGGCTTCGGCATGGGTGTGGCGCGCGCGCTGCTCGCGATGCAGGCGTTCAACGTCCAGGCGGGCCACGAGCCCCACGCCTTCATCGTGCATTCCGGCGAGACGGCGGAAAAGATGGCGTGGACATTCTCCGAGCGCATGCGCGATGCCGGCCTGCAGGTGGTGCTGGGCTCGGGAGGCAGCTTCAAGTCGCAGATGAAGAAGGCCGATGCCAGCGGCGCGCGTTACGCCGTGATCATCGGCGATGACGAGGTGGCCGCGAACAGGGTCACGGTGAAACCGATGCGGGGCGGCGAGCAGCAGGCGCTCGAGCCGCAGGCCGCCATCAGGCTGGTGTCGGGCGCGAGCCGCGAGCCGGCGACAACGGGCGCCTGAGGCGCACAGGAAGAGACGATGTCCGGATCATACGATTTCGAGGAACAGGAACGCATTGCCGAGCTCAAGGCCTGGTGGGAGGACAACCGCATGTATGTCCTCGGGGCCGTGGCGGGGCTGATCGTCGCGTTCGCGGGTTATCGCGGCTGGCAGTACTGGCAGGCGCGCCAGGCCGAGGACGCGGCGGCGATGTTCACGCCGGTGGCCGAGGCCGCCAAGGGCAAGGACGTGAAGCGCGTGAGCGACCTCGCGCAGGCGCTGGAGGACAAGCACTCGGGCTCCTTCTACTCGTCGCAGGCGGGGCTCGTGGCCGCCAAGGCCGCGTTCGACGCGGGCGACTACGCCACGGCGCAGAAGCACCTCGAGTGGGTGATGGAGCACGGGGTGCAGGAGCACCGGGGCGTGGCGCGCCTGCGGCTCGCGGGCGTGATGCTCGAGCAGCGCAAGTACGACGAGGCGCTCAAGCTCCTCGACCAGAACAAGGACGCCGCGTTCAACCCGCTGGTGGCCGACATGCGCGGCGACGTGATGCTCGCGCAGGGACGCCTCGACGAGGCGCGCTCGGCCTACAAGCTCGCCATCGAGAAGGCGGACCCGCGCAGCCCCGTGCGCAGCATCGCCGAGACCAAGCTGAATGCGCTCGGAGGGCCGCAATGAGGTTTGCCGGCCGCGCGGCGCTCGTTGCGGTGCTGCTTGCCGCCGCGGGCTGCAGCTCGTGGAACCCGCTCGTGGCGATCGGGCTGAAGAGCGAGCCGGCGCACAAGCCGACGCCGCTCACGCCCGTCGAGGCGACGGTCACCCCGCGCGCCGTATGGACCGCGAACGTCGGCAAGTCCGTGGGGCTCGGGTTGCGGCCGCAGGCCGACGGGGGCCGCGTGTATGCGGCAGCCGCCGACGGCGCCGTGACGGTCCTCGATGCCGAGACCGGCAAGCAACTCTCGCGCGCGGAGACGAAGACGAAGGTCTCGGGCGGCGTCACCGTCGCCGCGGGCCGCGTGATCGTGGGCACCCTCAAGGGCGAGGTCTGGGCGCTCGAGCCTTCCGGCGCCACCGCCTGGAGCACGCTCGTCGCCGGGGAGGTCATCGCACCGCCCGCCACGTCGCGCGAGGTGGTCGTCGTGCGCACGGCCGACGGGCGCATCTTCGGGCTCTCGAGCAAGGACGGGCACCGGCTGTGGGTCTTCCAGCGCGCGACACCCGCCCTGCTGCTGCGAAGCGAGGCGGGCGTGCTCGCGGTCGGCACGGACGTCGTCGCCGGCTATCCGAACGGCAAGCTCATCGCGCTCGACCTCGAGGATGGCAAGCTCACGTGGGAAGTGACCGTCTCGCAGCCGCGCGGCACGACCGAGCTCGAGCGCATCGCCGACGTGGCGGGCCTGCCGGTGCTCGACGGCAACAACGTTTGCGCGGGCGCCTTCCAGGGCAAGGTGGCGTGCTTCGACATCAAGACGCGCAACATGCTGTGGTCGAAGGATCTGTCCACCGCGGAGGACCTCGCGAACGACGGCAAGCGGCTCTACGTCACCGACGACACGGGCGCCGTGCAGGCGCTGGACAAGGCCTCCGGCGCCAACGTGTGGAAGCAGGACAAGCTCGCGTGGCGGCATGTCACCGCGCCGCTGGTCGTCGCCGACCGCGTCGTCGTGGGCGACCTCCAGGGTTACCTGCACGTGCTCTCCGGCGAGGATGGGGCCATCGTGGGACGCCTCGCGACCGACGGCACTGCCGTGGAGGCCCTCGTGGCGGCACCGGGCGGCGGCTTCCTCGTGCAGACCGCGGGCGGCACGGTGTCGCTGGTGCGGTGGTGATGAAGGCACAAGGCGCAAGGCGCAAGGCGCAGGACCGGCAAAGCATGGCGCGAGCGAGATGCGAAGCGCCGGAAATGGCGCCGTCGTGAAGCCGCGTCGCAGCTCCGTCCGGTGAAACCCACGCTGGTGGTCGTCGGCCGCCCCAACGTCGGCAAGTCGACGCTCTTCAACCGCCTCACGCGCTCGCGCGACGCGCTGGTGGCCGACCAGCCGGGCCTCACGCGCGACCGGCACTACGGCCAGGGGCGGCTCGGGACCAAGCCCTTCATCGTCGTGGATACCGGCGGCTTCGAGCCCGTCGCCACCGAGGGCATCCTTTCGGAGATGGCGCGGCAGGCGCGCGAGGCCATCGCGGAAGCCGACGTGATCGTGTTCGTGACCGACGGCCGCGCGGGCCTCTCGCCGCAGGACAAGCGCATCGCCCAGCGGCTGCGCGAGGCGAACGCGCCCGTCTTCCTCGCGGTGAACAAGACCGAGGGGATGAACGAATCGATCGTCACCGCCGAGTTCCACGAGCTGGCGCTCGGCGAGCCGCGCGCGATCTCCGCCGAGCACGGCGAGGGCGTGCGCCAGCTCGTGGAAGACGCCCTGGCCGCTTTTCCCGAGGAGCCCGCCGAGGAAGAGGCGCCCGACCATCCGCGCGTGGCGATCGTGGGGCGCCCCAACGTCGGCAAGTCCACGCTGGTGAACCGCCTGCTGGGCGAAGAGCGCGTGATCGCCTTCGACGAGCCCGGCACCACCCGCGATGCGATCGAGGTCGAGCTCGACTGGGACGGCCGGCGCTACACGCTGGTCGACACCGCCGGCATCCGCCGCAAGGGGAAGGTATTCGAGGCGGTGGAGAAATTCTCGGTGGTGAAGACGCTCCAGGCGATCGAGCGCGCCAACGTGGTCGTGCTGGTCGTGGACGCCGCCGACCAGGTCACCGAGCAGGACGCCCACATCGCGGGCTACATCCTCGAAGCCGGCCGGGCGCTCGTGATCGCGGTGAACAAGTGGGATGCCGTGGATGCCGACAAGCGCAAGGACGTGAAGTCGGATCTCGAGCGCAAGCTGCTGTTCCTCGACTTCGCCGAGTTCGTCTCGATCTCGGCGTTGCACGGCAACGGCGTACCGGCGCTGCTGAAGGCCGTCGACGGCGCCTTCGCCGCGACCATGGCCAAGCTCTCGACGCCGCGGCTCACCCGCGCCCTGCAGGCCGCGATCGAGCAGCAGCAACCCCCCAAGGCCGGGCGCTTCCGTCCCAAGATGCGTTATGCGCACCAGGGCGGCTCGAACCCGCCCATCGTGGTGATCCACGGCTCGGGGCTCGACGGGGTGAAGGCGCCGTACAAGCGCTACCTCGAGAACACGTTCCGCAAGGTCTTCAAGCTGAAGGGCACGCCCATGCGCATCGAGCTCCGGTCGAGCAAGAACCCGTTCGAGGGGCGCACGCGGCCGCTCACGGAGAAGGAGGACGCGCAGCGCCGGCGCCGCAAGATCATCTCCAAGCGCCGTTATGGTTGAATCACGGAATAATCCGGGTGCCTGCGTGGTTTGCCCCTTGGTGCCGGCGGTGCGCCGGAACCGGAGGGGTGACTGCGCTGTCCTTTGTGCCAGCGGTTGGCGATAAGCCCCGCTTTCCAGTAAAGTTCCCCGTAAGCAGGCGACGGCCCGGCGTAGACCGGGAAACCCGAATTACAAAAGGGGCAGAACAATGAGCAACAAGGGCCAATTGCTACAAGACCCGTTCCTCAACACGTTGCGCAAGGAACACGTGCCGGTCTCCATCTACCTCGTGAACGGCATCAAGCTCCAGGGGCAGATCGAATCCTTCGACCAGTACGTCGTCCTCCTCAAGAACACCGTGACGCAAATGGTGTACAAGCATGCCATCTCCACGGTGGTCCCGGCGCGCCCGGTGACCGTACCGCTTGAGCACTCGCAGGAAGCCTGAGCGCCCCCGCGCGGTCCTCGTAAGCCTCGACATCGGCCCGCCTCGGCAGGAGGATGACCGGGCGGAGGAGGCCGCTCGCCTGGTGGATAGCGCCGGCGCGCAGGTCGTCGAGGTCGTGCGCGGCCGCCGCGACCGTCCGGATGCGAAGACCTTCGCCGGCTCCGGCAAGGTCGACGAGATCCTCGCGGCCGTGCGCATGCACGAAGCGGACTCCGTCGTGTTCGACCAGGCGCTGTCGGCGGCACAGGTGCGCAACCTCGAGCGCGCCCTGTCCGAGGATGGCCGCGAGGTCCGCGTCTTCGATCGCACCGACGTGATCCTCGATATCTTCGCGCAGCGTGCGCGCACCAGCGAAGGCAAGCTGCAGGTCGAGCTCGCGCGCCTCGAGCACCTGTCCACGCGCCTCGTGCGCGGATGGACCCACCTGGAGCGGCAGCGCGGCTCGCTCGGCAAGACGGGCGGCCCCGGCGAGAAGCAGATCGAGCTCGACCGCCGCATGATCGGCGAGCGCGTGAAGAAGCTGAAGGAGCGCCTGCGCAAGTCCGCCCGCATCCGCGCGACACAGCGCGGCGGCCGCACGCGCAGCGGCATCTTCCGCGTGGCGCTCGTGGGCTACACCAACGCGGGCAAGTCGACGCTCTTCAATCGCCTGTCGCGCGCGGAAGCGTATGCGGCGGACCAGCTCTTCGCCACCCTCGATACCACCACGCGCCGCGTCTACCTGGGCGAGGGCGCTTCCATCGCGCTCTCGGATACGGTGGGATTCATCCGCGACCTCCCGCACACGCTCGTGGACGCATTCCGCGCGACGCTGGAGGAAGCGATCCAGGCCGACCTGCTGCTGCACGTGGTCGATGTCTCGAGCCCGCAGCGCGAAGAACACGTGGAAGCGGTCAACGCAGTGCTCGCCGAGATCGGCGCTGCGGACGTGCCCCAGATCCTCATCCTCAACCAGATCGACCGCGTGCCCGGCATGGCTCCGGAGATCGTGCGCGAGTCGTATGGTAAGATATTGAATATCAAGGTAAGTGCGTTCACCGGCGCGGGCATCGACGCGCTGCGCGAAGCGCTTGCGCAGGCCGCACGCGATGCGGCGTCGGGCCTTGCGACGGCGGCGTGACCGCTCCAGGGCCTCCGAAGCAACCCGATTCCATTCCCATCGACCAGTAACCAGGGTCTGTCCCCGAGATGCCTCCGAACGATCCCCAATGGGGAAAGAAGAACAACGAAGGTCCGCCCGATCTCGACGAGATCCTGCGCAAGGCGCAGCAGAAGATCGCCGGGCTGCTCGGCTTCAAGACGCGCCCGCCCGGCAGCACCGGCGGCGGCCGCGGCATGGGCAACGCCGTCGGCGGCGGCGTGATCTTCATCATCCTGCTGATCGTCGCGGTGTGGCTCGCGAGCGGCTTCTACATCGTGCAGGAAGGCACGCGCGGCGTGGTGCTGCGCCTCGGCCGCTACCTCGAGACCACGATGCCCGGGCCGCGCTGGCACGTGCCCTATCCGGTGGAGTCGGTCGAGATCGTGAACGTCTCGGGCGTGCGCACCGTGGAGGTGGGCTACCGCGGCAACCCGAAGAACAAGCAGCCGCAGGAAGCGCTGATGCTCACGGACGACGAGAACATCGTCGACGTGCAGTTCGCCATCCAGTACACGCTGAAGAGCGCCGAGGATTACCTCTTCAACAACCGCAACCCCGACGACAACGTGCTGCAGGCCGCCGAGACCGCCATCCGCGAGATCGTCGGCAAGAGCAAGATGGACTTCGTGCTGAACCAGGGCCGCAGCGACGTGGCCGCGCGCGTGAAGGTCATCATGCAGCAGATCCTCGACCGCTATAAGACCGGCATCAACGTGACCACGGTGAACCTGCAGAACGTGCAGGCGCCGGAGCAGGTGCAGGCCGCGTTCGACGACGCGGTGCGCGCGGGCCAGGACCGCGAGCGCTTCAAGAACGAGGGGCAGTCGTACGCGAACGACGTCGTCCCGAAGGCGCGCGGCGTGGCGGCGCGCCTCATGGAGGAGGCCAACGGCTACCGCCAGAGCGTGGTCTCCACCGCACAGGGCGATGCGTCGCGCTTCCGCCAGGTGCTCGGCGAGTACGAGAAGGCGCCGCAGGTCACGCGCGAGCGCATCTACCTCGAGACCATGCAGCAGGTGCTGGGCTCCACCAGCAAGGTGATCATCGACCAGAAAAGCGGCCAGAACCTGCTCTACCTGCCGATCGACAAGCTGATCCAGCTGAGCGCCTCGTCCACGCCGATCCAGCCGCCGGTGGACAGCACGCCGCGCACTTCGTCCGTGCCGGAAGCGAGCGCGCCGGCGCCCGCGGATTCGGGCACCTCGAGGCGCGACGCATTGCGCTCGCGCGACCGGGAGGCCGGACGATGAGACGCGCCAGCGCCTTCACCATCGTGGCACTCGCGATCGTGCTGCTCGTGCTCGCCATGAGCATGTACACGATCGACCAGCGCAAGGCGGCGATCAAGTTCCAGCTGGGCGAGGTCGTCGCCGTGCAGACCGATCCCGGCCTCTATTTCCGCGTGCCGCTGCTGCAGGACTACAAGCTCTACGACACCCGCATCCAGACGCTCGACTCGCGCGACGCGGAGCGCTTCCTCACCTCCGAGAACAAGAACGTGCTGGTCGATTCGTTCGTGAAGTGGCGCGTGATCGACGTGAAGCAGTACTACGTCTCGGTGCGCGGCGACCCGCTCATGGCCGAGTCCCGCATCGCGCAGACCGTGAACGACGCGCTGCGCGCGGAATTCGCGCGGCGCACGGTGCACGACGTGGTCTCCGGCGAGCGCCAGCACATCATGACCACGGTGGGGGAGAAGGTCGACAAGGACGTGCGCGGCATCGGCGTGGAAGTGGTGGACGTGCGGTTGAAGCGCGTGGACCTCGTGCCGGAGATCTCCTCCGACGTCTATCGCCGCATGGAATCCGAGAGGAAGCGCGTGGCGAACGAGCTTCGCGCCACCGGCCAGGCGGAGAAGGAAAAGATCATGGCCGATGCGGATCGCCAGCGGCAGGTGACCGTTGCCGAGGCGTATCGCGACGCGCAGCGCATCAAGGGCGAGGGCGATGCGCAGGCCTCGCGCATCTACGCCGAGGCGTTCGAGAAGAACCCGGAGTTCTTCAGCTTCTACCGCAGCATGGAGGCGTACCGCCAGAGCCTGCGCAACAAGAGCGACGTGATGGTGCTCGACCCCTCGTCGGATTTCTTCAAGTACCTCAAGAGCCCGGGCCGCGGCAAGTAGCGTTCATGGGCGGCATCGTCGTCGCGTTCGCTCTCATGCTCGTCATCGAAGGCATCCTGCCGTTCACGGCCCCGCGCACCTGGCGCGAGGCGATGCGCCGCATCGCCGAGCTCACCGACGGGCAGCTGCGCTTCATCGGGCTGGGCTCGATGGTGGCGGGCCTCGTGCTCCTCTTCCTCGCAGGCTAGCCGATGCGCCGCTGGCTCCTTCCCGAGCACATCGAGGACGTGCTCCCCGCCGAGGCGCGCGCCATCGAGCGCCTGCGCCGCGCGATCCTCGACCTCTTCGAGCGCCACGGCTACGAGCTCGTGGCCCCGCCGCTGCTCGAGTACCTCGAGTCGCTGCTCTCGGGCACCGGCCGCGACCTCGACCTCGCCACCTTCAAGCTCGTGGACCAGCTCTCCGGCCGCATGCTCGGCGTGCGCGCGGACCATACGCCGCAGGTCGCGCGCATCGATGCGCACCTGCTGAACCGCCAGGGTGTCACGCGACTTTGCTATTGCGGCAGCGTGCTGCACACCGTGCCCGCGGGCATGACCAAGATGCGCGAGCCGATCCAGATCGGCGCCGAGCTCTACGGCCATGCCGGCATCGAGGCGGACGTGGAGATCGTGCGGCTCATGGTCGACGCGCTCAAGGCGGCGGGGATCGGGCCGTTGCACATCGACCTCGGCCATCCGGGCGTCTACCGCTCGCTGGTCGAGGGCTCCGACCGCGGCGCGGAGGATGCCGAGACCCTCTTCGACGCCGTGCAGCAGAAGGACGCGCCCGCCGCGCAGGAGCTGGGGGGGGCCGCGGTCGCTTCGCTCACCACGATGAACGGCGGCACCGAGGTGCTCGCGCGTGCGCGCCGCGAGCTGCCGCAGCAGCCGCGCATCGTCGCCGCACTCGACGCGCTCGAGAGGCTCGCCGGGCGATGCCGCGCGCCCGGCGTGGAGATCTCCGTGGACCTGGCCGAGCTGGGCGGCTTCAACTACGAGAGCGGCCTCGTCTTCACGGCCTTCGCGCCCGGCAGCCCCGATGCGATCGCGCGCGGCGGCCGCTACGACGAGGTCGGGCGCAGCTTCGGGCGCGCGCGCCCCGCCACCGGCTTCACCATGGACCTGCGGCAGCTGGCGGCGCTCGGCGCGGCGCCGTCCAGGCGTGGCGCGATCCTCGCCCCGGCGACGGGCGATGCCGCCCTCGAACACGAAATCGCGCGCCTGCGTGCGGCGGGAGAGACGGTGATCGTCGACCTTCCCGGCCACGAGGCGCATCGCAACGAGCTGGGCTGCGACCGGCGGCTCGAGATGAAGGATGGCAAATGGCACGTAACGTAGTCGTCATCGGCACGCAGTGGGGCGACGAGGGCAAGGGCAAGATCGTCGACTGGCTCACCGACCACGTCGACGGCGTGGTGCGCTTCCAGGGCGGGCACAACGCCGGCCACACCCTGGTGATCAAGGGCCGCAAGACCATCCTGCGGCTCATCCCCTCGGGCATCCTGCACGCGGGCGTGAAGTGCTTCATCGGCAACGGCGTCGTGGTGTCGCCCGAGGCGCTCCTCACCGAGATGGACGAGCTCGAGCGCGCGGGCATCGACGTCGCGAACCAGCTGCGCATCTCGGAGGCGGCGCCGCTCATCCTGCCGCACCACGTCGCCATCGACCAGGCGCGCGAGCTCGCCAAGGGCGAGGCCAAGATCGGCACCACCGGCCGCGGCATCGGCCCCGCGTACGAGGACAAGGTCGCGCGCCGCGCCATCCGCGTGCAGGACCTCTACGCGCGCGAGCGCTTCGCCGCCAAGCTGGGCGAGGTGCTCGACTACCACAACTTCGTGCTGCGCAACTACTTCAAGGCGCAGACCGTCGACTTCCAGAAGACGCTCGACGACACGCTCGCCTATGCGGAGCGCCTGAAGCCGATGGTCGCGGACGTATCGGGCGAGGTGAACGCGCTCATCCGCGCGGGCCGCAGCATCCTCTTCGAGGGCGCGCAGGCGGCATTGCTCGACGTGGACCACGGCACCTATCCGTACGTGACCTCCTCCAACTGCGTCGCGGGACAGGCTTCCGCGGGCGCGGGCGTGGGGCCGGGACAGCTGCACTACATCCTGGGCGTCGCGAAGGCGTATGCCACGCGCGTGGGCTCGGGACCTTTCCCCACGGAGCTGGACGACGAGGTGGGCGAGCACCTGCGCGTGAAGGGCAACGAGTACGGCAGCGTCACCGGGCGCCCGCGCCGCTGCGGCTGGTTCGACGCGGCGGCCCTCAAGCGCGCGGTGCAGATCAACGGGCTCACCGGCATCTGCATCACCAAGCTGGACGTGCTCGACGGCCTCGACATCGTGCGCGTGGCGGTCGGCTATCGCGTGGGCTCCGGGACGCGCGACATCCTGCCCGTGGGCGCCGAGGCGCTCGCCATCTGCGAGCCGATCTACGAGGAGCACCCCGGATGGAAGGAAAGCACCGTGGGCGTGAAGTCGTTCGACGCGCTGCCCGCCAATGCGCAGAGGTACCTGGAGCGCCTCGAGGCGCTCGCCGGCGCGCCCATCGCGATCATCTCCACCGGTGCGGACCGCGAGGAGACGATCGTGCTGCGCCATCCGTTCGAGGGTTGAGCGGGTTTCGCGGCGGGAGGATGCGCACCCGCACGGAGGGGACTTCGATCAGCGCATATGACGCGATGCCCGCCGCCAATGAAAAGGCGCATGACGCGAGCAGCGTCGCGAGGTATGCCGCCTGCACTGGCGCCACGCGGCTGGAGACGGCGGCGTAGATCGACGGAAAGAAGGCGAGGTGCCACAGGTAGATGCCGTAGCTCGCGCGGCCGAGGAACGCCACCAGCGGGTGCTCGAGCCCCCTGACCGGCCACCGGGCGGGCGGCGTGCGAATCACCGCGGCCAGCATCGCCGCCACGCAAAGGGCGATCGCCGAATACCCCGCCAGCTGCATCCAGGGGCTCGCCTTGAACGATGTTCCGGGGTCCGCGGCCGCAACGGCGACGCCGATGGCCACGAAGGCGGCCAGCCCGCCGAGCGCCGCCGGACGGATGGCGCGCCACGGGATCGATTCCGCGACCGCGGCGAGCGCACAGCCGAGCGCGATCGAATCGATCCGGGAGAACGTGAACCCGTAGGTCGCGTTATCGCTTGCGCCCGCCGCGAACAGGACCGCTCGGGTCACGATCGCCATGCCGATCAACACGCCCGCGGCGCGCAGGGTCGAGCCGGCCCAGGCCAGCGCGAGCGGAAACAGCAGGTAGAAATGCCACTCCACGCATAGCGACCAGAAGTGCACCAGCGAGAAGCGGCCATCCGTCACCGGGGCGCGATCGCCAAAGCTGCCCACGATGTTCTCGGTGAGCGTCCACAGCATCCACTCGTTGCGCAGCACCTTGCTGCCCGGATCCACGAGCAGGGCGGCGGCGGTGACGACGGCAAGGCAGGCGGCATACGCGGGAACGAGGCGCCACGCGCGCCGCGCGAGGAAGCGCGCGTAATCGCCGCGCGAGCGAACCGGCCTGGCCGACAGGATGCGCGCGATCAGGAATCCGGACACGACGAAGAAGACGTCCACGCCCACCCAGCCGAATGCGCTGGCGCGCGCCGCCACGTTCCATCCGCCACCGGCGGCGCGCAGGCCCGGCGCAAAGGGCGCAGTGAAATGAAACAGCATCACCGCAACGATGGCGATGGCGCGGATTCCATCCAGACCCTGCACATATCCGATCGAGCTCGAATCGCGGATATTCGGCGCCGCCGTCACGGCCGCCAGTCCAGGCCGTGTCCATCCGGATCGCCGCGTTGCCGCCGGCGCCGCAGGGGCTGCGGCACTACCGCTGCGTGCGCGCCGGGTTCACGGGCGTGCGCAACTCGTGGTCGAGCCGCAGCGTCGGCACGCCTGCGGCGCTCGCGACGTCCGGCCGATCCACCCTCGCGGGCATGAGCGTGCCGGCCATGAAAGCGACGACAGCGAGCGCGCCGGCACCCGCCGCGACGCGATGGCGGCTCCAGGCACGCACGATGCGGGCAGCGCGTGCACTGCGCAGCGCCGCTTCGGCGGCGCGCCGCGCGCGCACCGCGGAGCGCTCCCGCAAGCGCGACTCTTCGCCATCCTGCTGCGCATGCGCCGCGGCTTCCTCGGCGGCGAGGCGCCGCTCCACCGCCTCGGCCAGCTCCTCCTCGCGCTCGGCGCGGCGCTCGGCGGCGCGCGCCGCCGCCATGGCGGCCTGCGCCGCCTTCCGCGCGTTTTCCCCGGCAGCCTGCTCGACGGCGAGCTTGCGCCGAGCGGTGGCCTCGGCGGCCTCCTCGGTGGCGACGCGTTCCGCGTGTGCCCGCTGGGCTGCCAGCGCTGCGTCCTGCACTTCCCGGGCACGGGCGAGCGCCTGCTGTTCCTGGGCCACGCGGCGTGCGGCTTGCTCCACCGCGGCGGCCTCGGCGGCGGCCCGCTCGCGCTCGCAGCGTGCCGCGTCGGCTTGCGCCTCGGCGCGGGCTTTCGCATGGTCGGCGGCGCTGTGCTCCGCCTCCTCGCGTAGCGTTGCCTGGATGGTCGCGTCCTCGTCGGCGGCGGCGCGCACGAGCGCGGCCTCGAGCAGCTCCCGCTCCTCTTCCGCGCGTAGCTGCGCGGCGTCCGCAGCGTGGCGCTCGGCCTGCGCGCGCTCCGCGGCGATTTCGGTGGCGCGCACTTCCTCGTTGCGGCGCTGCTGCGCCGCCGCGAGCGCTTGTTCCTCGGCCTTCATGCGATCGCGCGCCGCCTCGAGCGCGTGTTGCTCGACGGCCGCACGGGACACCGTTGCGTGTGCAAGCTGCTCCTCGCGCATCGCGCGAAGGCGCGCTTCGTCGGCGGCCTGCGCTTGCGCATGGGCGCGTTGCTGCGCGAGCGCGGCGGCGTCGTCCTCCGCGCAGATTCGATCGAGCGCGGCCTGCGCCGCCTCGTGTGCCGCCACGATCGCGGCCTCCGCGGCCAGCGCCGCATCGCGTTCGGCGCTCGCGCGGGCCGCTGCCAGCGCGGCGGCCTGCCGTTGCGCGCTCTCGTCGGCACGGGCCTGCCCCGCCGCGCGCATCTCGTCCTGCTCTCGCTCGCGCGCCGCGGCGATCGCCGCGCGTCCGCGCGCTTCCTCTTCGGCCTGCGCTGCCTCGCGGGCGGCCTCCAGGGCGCGGGCTTCGGCGCGTTCGCGCTCGCGCGAAGCGGCCTGCGCGCGCTGCTCCTGCTCCTCGCGTGCCCTCGCGGCGTTCGCGAGGTCTTCGCGCGCTTCGGCCAGGGCCATGGCGGCATCCGCGGCTTCCCGCTCGGCGCGTTCCCGCGCCGCGGCTTCGCGCACCGCGGCATTCTCCTGCTCGATGCGGCGACGTGCGGCCTCCAGCGCGGCGGCATCGGCTGCTGCACGCTCGCGGGCGACAGCCTCGAGCGCCTGCTCCGCCTGCCCGCGCTCGCGCGCCTGCTGCGCGGCGACTTCTTCCACGTTCATGCGCTGCAGCGCGACGGCTTCGGCCTCGCGCTCGCGCCGTGCCTGCGCCTCGAACGCGCCGGCGGCGAGCGCTTCGACCGCGCGCCGGTTGTCGGCCGCCTCGAGCGCCTCGCGCTCCGCTTGCGCGCGCACCTGGGCCGCGAGGATCGCCGCTTCGTGTGCCTCGAGCGCGCGGGCCGCTTCGGCTGCGGCGAGCCGTTCGGCGGCGGTGCGTTCCCCGGCGGCGTCCTGCAGGGCCTTGTCCACAGCCGCGAGACGGCCCGCTTCCTCGAGGGCGCGCGCTTCGGCGGCCGCGCGCTCGCGTGCGGCCTGCGCGGCAGCCCTGAGCGCATGCTCGCGCTCCCGCACCGCTTCCGCCGCCTCGCGATCGAGCTGGCGGCGCGACTCCGCGGCTGCCTCCAGCTGCGTCTCGAGCTCGGCGCGGCGGCGTGCTTCCGCGGCCGCGGCGCGTTCGAGGCGCTCGCGTTCACGCGCATGTTGTACGGCTTCCCGTTCGGCGCTCTCGCGCAGGAGTGCCACGGCTGCGAGCTCGCGTTGCGCCTCCTCGCGGCGTTGCATCTCGAGCAGCGCGGCGGCTTCGGCCCGGGCGCGCTGGGCGGCGGCCTCGAGCGCCTCGTCCTCGCGGCGGGTGCGATCCTCGGCGGCCTTGCGCGCCGCTTCCTCGGCGTTGGCGCGCTCGAGCGCCGCCAGCTGCGCGGCGCGCTCGGCCTGCGCGCGCTGCTCCGCCTCGCGGGCGGCGGCGGTCTGCGCCTCGGCGTATTGGCGCGCTTCGCGCTCGGCGAGCGCCTCGGCCTCGACGCGCTCGCGTGCCGCCTGCGCAAGCTCGCGCTCGGCGAGGAGGCGTTCTTCTTCCATGGCGGCGGCACGCGCCTCGGCATCCGCGCGGCTTGCGGCGGCTTCCGCGGCATGCACTTCCTCGATCCGGCGGCGGCGCGCGGCTTCGGCCGCGGCGGCTTCCGCGCTCTCGCGTGCCAGGAGCGCCTGGAGCGCATGGGCTTCGGCGCGGGCGCGAGCCTCGGCCGCGGCCTGCGCCTCGCGTTCGCCCTCGACGCGCAGCGCCGCTTCGCGCTCGGCCGCGATCTCCGCGGAGGCACGCACCTGTGCGGCCTGCATGGCGAGGGCTTCCGCGGCGGCGCGCTGCTGCAAGGCGACGCGCATCGCGCGCTCGCCTTCCTGGCGCCTGGCGCTGCCCGAAGCCAGCGCCTCGTCCGCGGCGGCCTGTGCACGCGCCTGCACCGCGGCTTCGATCACCGTGCGATGGCTGCGCACCGCCTCGGCTTCCGCGCGGGCGAGCGCCTGGGTTTCAAGGTCTTCGGACGGGATGGCCGCGGAAGGCGCAGAATCGGCGTCGATGCGGGCCAGCAGGCCCTCGATGTCCGAGCGCGCCTCGCGATCGGTCTCTTCGAGGACGGCCTGGACCGCCTCCTCGCCGGGAGCGGACTTCGCCTTGCGAGCGCGCGAGCGCTTTTCGATCACCTCGCGGCGCTCACGCGCCGCGTTCTTGAGCTGGTCGTAGAGTTTGCTCACGGCCTGAAGTGCGCTCTCGCTGTGAACTGCTAGTATCCGGCCTTCGTTTCAGAAGCCGTGCCCCGAAGAGCATACCGCGAAAGCGCGCCGGAACAAGGGGTTCCGGGGCGTTGCAAAGAAACTGGTGCCCAGAAGAGGACTCGAACCTCCACGGTGTTACCCGCCAGTACCTGAAACTGGTGCGTCTACCAATTCCGCCATCTGGGCGCGGAAAACAAGAAATCATACGCGATGAGCCGAAGATTGTCGAGCAAAACCAAGGGCCTGGAAGGCTACGCAACCGAGATCCCCACGCGCGAGCGCATCCTCGAGGCCATAGCCGAGGAAGGCCCCGTCGAGGAAGCCCGGGTGCGGGAGGCGCTGGAGATCACGCCGGACCAGGGCGAAGGCTTCGAGCGGCGCCTCGCCGCCATGGAGCGCGACGGCCAGGTGGTGCGCAACCGCCGCGGCCTGCTGATCGTCGCCGACAAGGCGGGCCTCATCCGCGGCAAGGTGATCGGCCACGCGGACGGCTTCGGCTTCCTCAAGCCCGAGGACGGCAGCGACGACCTCTTCCTCTCGCCCAAGCAGATGCACAAGGTGCTGCACGGCGACGTCGTGCTCGCGCGCGTGGTGGGGGTGGACCGCCGCGGCCGCCTCGAGGGCGGCATCATCGAGGTGCTCGAGCGCGCCAACCGCAAGATCGTGGGGCGCCTCTACGTCGAGCATGGCGTGGCCTTCGTCGTGGCCGAGAACAAGCGCATCAACCAGGACATCCTGATCCAGCCCGACGCGCTCGGCGGCGCGAAGGAAGGGCAGGTCGTCGTGGCCGAGGTCCTGGAGCAGCCCAGCAAGCACGCCGAGCCCATCGGCCGCGTGATCGAGGTGCTCGGCAACTATGCCGATCCCGGCATGGAGATCGAGATCGCGCTGCGCAAGCACGACCTGCCGCACGAGTTCTCGCCGCAGGCCCTCGCGCACGCGCGCAAGCTGCCGACGACCGTCGCGGCGAAGGACATCAAGGGCCGGCGCGACCTGCGCGAGCTCGCCTTCGCCACCATCGACGGCGAGACCGCGCGCGACTTCGACGACGCGGTCTACTGCGAGCCGATGAAGGCGAAGAAGGGCGGGCCCAAGGGCTTCCGGCTCTGGGTCGCGATCGCCGACGTGAGCCATTACGTGAAGCCCGCGGATCCGCTCGACCTCGAGGCTTACGAGCGCGGCAACTCCGTGTACTTCCCGCGGCGCGTGATCCCGATGCTGCCCGAGGAGCTCTCGAACGAGCTCTGCTCGCTCAAGCCCGATGTCGACCGCCTGGTGATGGTTTGCGAGATGGAGGTGAGCGCGGGCGGCGTGGTGCGGCATTACGAGTTCTACAACGGCGTGATCCATTCCCACGCGCGGCTTACGTACACGCGCGTGGCGGCGCTGGTCGAGGGCGGGGAGCCCGATCCCCCCGTCCCGCAGGACGTGGTGCCGAACATCGAGAACCTGTACGCGGTTTTCAAGGCATTGCTCGGCGCACGCCAGAAACGCGGCGCGATCGACTTCGATTCCGCCGAGACGCGCATGATCTTCGACGACAACGGCAAGATCGAGCGCATCGTGCGCGTGGAGCGCAACGACGCGCATCGCCTGATCGAGGAGTGCATGCTCGCGGCCAACGTGTGCGCCTCCGAATACCTGGCGACGAACGAGCAGCCGACGCTCTATCGCGTGCACGAGGGCCCCACGCCCGAGAAGCTCGAGGCGCTGCGGCAGATGCTGAAGGACTTCGGCCTCACGCTGGGCGGCGGCGACGAGCCGCAGGCGAAGGATTACGCCGAGCTGCTCGCACGCATCAAGGACAAGCCGTTCTCGGGAATGCTGCAGATGGTGATGCTGCGTTCGCTCGCGCAGGCGGTCTACACGCCCGAGAACGTCGGCCACTTCGGCCTCGCGTACGAGGCTTACGCCCACTTCACCTCGCCCATCCGCCGCTATCCGGACCTCCTCGTGCATCGCGGCATCAAGGGAGTGCTGGCGGGCAGGCGCTACGCGGCGGGCGACCTCGATGCGATCGGCCGGCACTGCTCGGAAACCGAGCGCCGCGCGGACGAGGCCACGCGCGACGTGGAGGCGTGGCTCAAGAGCTATTTCATGCAGGACCACGTGGGCGACGAGTTCGACGGCACCATCAGCGGCGTGACCAGCTTCGGGTTGTTCGTGACGCTCGACGAGCTGTACGTGGATGGCCTCGTGCACGTCTCCGACCTTGGCCAGGATTATTTCCAGTTCGATGCGCAGCGCCATCTGCTGCGCGGCGAGAGAAGCGGCGTGCGCTACCAGCTCGGCGGCCGCGTGCGCGTGAAGGTCGTCCGCGTGAACCTGGAGCAGGCGAAGATCGACTTCGTCCTCGTGGAAGCGCCGCGCGCGACCGGGGTTGCACCCAAGGCGGAGGACCCGTTCGGCGAGGACGACGAGGAGCAGGACCTCATGCCGCGCGGAGCGCCCACCGCCGGCAAGGCGAACAACGCGAAAAACGCGAAGAAGGGCAAGCGCAAATGAGCGGAGGGCAGACGCTCACCGGATTCCACGCCGTTACGAGCCGCCTCAGGCAGCGGCCCGAGACCGTGCGCGAGATCTACGTCGACGCCGAGCGCAAGGACGGCCGCGCCAAGGAATTGCGCGAGCTCGCCGGGCGCCTCGCCGTGCGCGTGATTCCCGTCGACGCGAAGCGGCTGGACGGCATGGCGGGCGGCGTGCGGCACCAGGGCGTCGTCGCGCAGGCCGAACCCGTGGACATGCCCAAGTTCATCGAGGACGTGCTCGAAAGCCTTTCCGAGCCGCCGTTGCTGCTGGTCCTCGACGGCGTGCAGGATCCGCACAACCTGGGCGCATGCCTGCGGGTAGCCGATGGCGCCGGCGCGCACGCGGTGATCGCGCCCAAGGACCGCAGCGTGGGGCTCACGACGGCCGCGATCAAGGTGGCTTCGGGCGCGGCCGAGTCCGTGCCTTATATCGTCGTGACGAACCTCGCGCGCACGATGCGCGACCTCAAGGACCGCGGCATCTGGCTCATCGGGGCGGATGATGCGGCGCCGGAATCGCTCTACAAGGCGAAGCTCGAGGGCGCGATGGGGATGGTGCTCGGTGCGGAAGGCGAGGGCCTGCGGCGCCTTACGCGGGATAGTTGCGACCTGCTGGTGTCGATCCCGATGATGGGGGCGGTCGAAAGCCTCAACGTCTCGGTCGCGAGCGGGATATGCCTCTACGAGGCGCGGCGGCGTCGGCTGGCGGCTTGAGCCGGGAGCCAGGGATGCGGCCATCGGGTGCAACCATTACGGCCCCGGGCGGCCAAAGCCAAGGATAAGCCCGGCCCCCCGTCGTCGATTTCCTCCATCCCTTTGCCCCGAAACCTTCACGACAGCCACCGCCGTTTTCGTGGCCTGACATAATCCCCACCCGGCCGCGCCAGCGGCTATCCACCGGTACCCCATGAGAATCCTTGCCGCCGTTTTGCTCGCGCTCGCGTCGTCCTTCGCGTGGGCCCAGAAGCCCGCGACCCCGCCACCCGCGAAGGGCAACGTACCGGCCGCGACCGCCGGCGCGAAGCCGGTCAAGGTGGGCGAAGTGGAGGGCATCAGCGAGTACCGCCTGCCCAACGGATTGCGCGTTCTCCTGTTCCCCGACCAGTCGAAACCCACGGTCACCGTCAACGTCACGTACCTCGTCGGCAGCCGCGTCGAGAACTACGGCGAGACCGGCATGGCGCATCTGCTCGAGCACCTCATGTTCAAGGGCACGCCCAGCCATCCGCACATCGACCAGGAGTACAACCAGCGCGGCATGCGCTACAACGGCACGACGTGGCTCGACCGCACGAACTACTACGAGCTCTTCGAGGCGAAGGGCGACAACCTCGAATGGGCCCTCGCGCTCGAAGCCGACCGCATGGTGAACTCCTTCATCGCGCGCAAGGACCTCGACAGCGAGATGACCGTCGTGCGCAACGAGTACGAGAAGGGCGAGAACGATCCCTTCAGCGTCCTGTTGAAGCGCATGCAGAGCGTGGCCTTCGACTGGCACAGCTACGGGCGCTCCACCATCGGCAACCGCAGCGATATCGAGAACGTCGACATCCCGCACCTGCAGGCCTTCTACCACCTGTACTACCAGCCCGACAACGCCGTGCTCCTCATCGCCGGGCGCTTCGATCCGGACAAGGCCCTGGCGCTCGTGGCGCGCGATTTCGGCAGGATTCCCAGGCCGACGCGGAAGCTGCCGGTGGAGTGGACCGTGGAGCCCACGCAGGACGGGCCGCGCGCCTTCGAGGTGCACCGCAAGGGCGACATCCAGATCGTCGCGGTGGGCTACAAGGTGCCGTCGAACCTGCACAAGGATTCCGACGGCGTCGGCTTCGCCAACATCATCCTGTCCCAGGTGCCGACCGGGCGGCTGCACAAGGCGCTCGTGGAAACGGGCAAGGCCGCGCAGGTGTTCGGCTTTCCGCTGATGGGGCGTGCGCCGGGCCTGCAGATCTTCGGCGCGGTGGTGAAGAAGGGCGATCCCGTCGAGCCCGTGCGCGACGAGCTGATCCGCATCGTCGAGTCCTTCGGCGACACGCCGCCCACCGAGGAAGAGATGAAGCGCACCAAGGTGGCGCTCCTGAACCAGGTGGAGAAGACGCTCTCGAACCACGAATCGATCGGCGTCGAGCTCTCCGACTACATCGGCCTCGGCGACTGGCGGCTTTTCTTCCTGTCGCGCGACGACGTCGGGAAGGTCACCCCCGAGGACGTCGCGCGGACGTCGAAGGCTTATTTCCGGCGCGACGACCGCACGGTGGGCACCTTCGTGCCGGACGACAACCCCATGCGCGCGGAGATCCCGGCCACGCCCGCGGTGGCGGAAGTGATGAAGGACTTCAAGCCGAAGACCACCACCAGCACCTCCGAGGCGTTCGACCCGTCGCAGGACAACATCAACAAGCGCACGCACATCGTGGAGCTGGACGGCATCCGCGTGGCGCTGCTGCCGAAGAAGAACCGCGGCGAGACGGTGAACATCTCCATCCAGTTCCACCTCGGCAACGAGAAGGACCTCTTCGGCCAGCGCACGAACGCGGGGATGGCCGGAAGGATGCTTTCGCGCGGCACCACGCGATTCACGCGCGCGCAGCTTTCGGACGAATGGGAGCGGCTCAAGGTCACGGGCCGGGTCGCGGGCCCGTCGGCGAGCCTGCAGACCACGCGTCCCAACCTCGAGGAAACGCTCAAGCTCGCGGCGCACGTGATGAAGGATCCCTCGTTCGACAAGGGCGAGTGGGAGCAGCTTCGCAGCCAGACGATCACCGGCCTGGAATCGCAGCTCTCCGAGCCCGAGGCGCGCGCCGGCGACGAGATCGCGCGGCACTTCAACACGTACCCGCGCGGCGACTGGCGCTATTCCCCCACGCTCGAGGAATCCATCGCGGACGTGAAGGGCACGAAGCTCGAGGATGCGAAGAGCTTCCACGACCGGTTCTACGGCGCCGCCCGGGGCGAGATCGCGATCGTCGGCGACTTCGACGAGGCCCGCGCGCTGGCGCTCGTCCGCGAGCTGTTCACCGGGTGGAAGGCGCAGGTGCCTTACCAGCGCGTGCCGGTCGAGTACAAGGACATCGCACCGGAAGACAAGAGCCTCGAGACGCCCGACAAGGAGAACGCGGTCTTCGTGGCGCGCGAGAACATCGACATGCGCGACGACGATCCCGATTTTCCCGCGCTCTACGTCGCGAACTACATCCTCGGCGGCGGTGCGGGCTTCGATTCGCGCCTCGGCTCGCGCATCCGGCAGAAGGAAGGCCTCTCGTACAGCGTGGGCTCGGATCTCTCGGTCGACGCGCTCGACCGTGCCGGCGCCTGGTCGGCGTTCGCGATCGCGGCGCCGGGCAACGTCGCCAAGGTGGAGTCGGCTTTCCGCGAGGAGATCGCACGCGCGCTGAAGGAGGGCTTCACCGACGCCGAGGTCAACGCGGCGAAGTCCGGCATCCTGCAGATGCGCGCGCAGACACGTGCGCAGGATTCCGCGCTCGCGAGCGCGTGGGCAGGCAACCTGTACCTCCGGCGCACGTTCGAGTACAGCAAGGAATTCGAGCAGAAACTGGTCGCCCTGCGGACGGCGGACATCTCGGCCGCGCTTCGCAAGCACCTCGACCCCGACAGGATCACCATCGTCAAGGCTGGAGACTTCAGGAAGAAATGATGCGCGCAAACCTATTGTTGGCTGCGGCGCTCGCGCTCGCGGGCTGCCAGCAGGTCCCCGTCGCTTCCCCGTCCAACGCATCCCCTGCGCCGGCACCGGCTCCGGCTCCCAGGGCATCGGCATGGCACCAATTCGTCGAGGGCTTCGTGGAGGCGGATTTCCGCGAAGAGCCGCAACGGGCCATCCGCGCCGGCCGCCATGAATTCGACGGCCAGGTCGAGGACGTTTCGCCCGCCGCGCTCGATCGCCGCATCGCGCGGCTGCATGCCGATCGCACCCGCGCGGCGGGCTTCGATGCCGCGTCCCTCACGCCGGATGAGCGCTTCGAGCGCGACAACGTGCTCGCGGTCATCGACGACGAGCTTTTCTGGCTGGAGGTCGTGCGGCAGCCGTATCGCAACCCGGCGTTCTATGCGTCGGCCATGTCTCCGGACGTGTATCTCGACCGGGAGTACGCGCCGCTGCCGCAGCGCCTCGCGGCCTTCGTGAAGTACGAGCGCGCCCTTCCCACGCTCACGCGGCAGGTGCGCGAGAACCTGCAGTCACCCTTGCCGAAGACGTACATCCAGGTGGGCCACATCATCGTGGGCGGCCTCGCCAACCACTTCGAAAGGGATGTGCCGGACATCTTTGCGCCGGTGACCGACGAGAAGCTCAAGGCGGAGCTGAAGGAATCGAACGCGGGCGCCATAGCCGCGCTGAAGGAGCTCGATGCGTGGCTGCAGGAGCAGCTGCCGAGCGCGACGCAGGAGTTCGCGCTCGGGGCGGAGACGTTCCAGCGCATGCTGCACGACACCGAAGGGGTGGACATCCCGCTGCCGGTCCTGTGGGAGATGGGCGAGCGTGATGTCGAGCGCAACATCGCCGCGCTCAAGGAAGCGTGCGCGCGCGTCATTCCGGGCGTGCCGATCCGGGCGTGCGTGGACCGCGTGCAGGGACGCAAGCCCCAGGAAGGGCCGGTGAGGGCCGCGACGGCGCAGCTCGGAGAGCTGAAGAAATTCATCGAGCAGAACCACGTCGTGACGATTCCCTCGACGGAAGAAGCGATCGTGCACGAGGCGCCGCCGCACCAGCGCTTCAACTCCGCTTACATCAGCACGCCGGGACCGTACGAGAAGGGGCTGCCGTCGGTCTTCTACATCGCGCCGCCCGATCCCGCGTGGAGTCCCGAGGAGCAGCGCGCGTACATCCCGGACAGGGCGAACCTGCTGTTCTTCACCATCCACGAAGTGTGGCCCGGGCACTTCCTGCAGCACCTGCATGCCATGCGGGCGCCGTCGCTCGTGGGGCGCATCTACCGCAGCTACGCCTTCAGCGAGGGCTGGGCTCATTACTCCGAGGAGATGATGGTCGAGGAAGGCTTCGGCCGCGGCGATCCCGCGCTCGCCGTGGCGCAGGTGACCAACGCGCTCCTGCGCGACGTGCGCTATCTCTGCGCCATCGGGATGCATACCGCCGACATGACCGTCGCCCAGTGCGAAACGATGTTCCGCGAACGGGCCTTCCAGGATCCGGGCAGCGCGCGCCAGCAGGCCGCTCGCGGCACCTTCGATCCCGCCTATCTCAACTACACGCTCGGCAAGCTGCTGATCCGCGAGCTGCGCGACGACTGGACCGCGAGGCACGGCGGCCGCGCCTCGTGGCAGGCGTTCCACGACAAGCTGCTGAGCTACGGCTCGCCGCCGCTGCCGCTGGTGCGCAAGGCGATGATGGCGGAGTAGAGGTGCCGCACGTCGACGGCCTACCGATACCCCTCGGGATTCTTCTTCTGCCAATTCCACGCATCGCGGCACATGTCCTCGATGCCCCGCCGCGCCTTCCATCCGAACACGCGCGCGGCGAGCGAAGGTTCGGCGTAACAGGTGGCGATGTCGCCCGGACGTCGTGGCGCAAACTGCCGCGGCACCGTGACGCCATTCACCCGTTCGAACGCATCGACCAGGTCGAGCACGCTGTAGCCATGTCCGGTACCGAGGTTCACCGTCGTCACGGTGCCCGGCTTCGCCCGCTGCAACGCATCGAGCGCCGCGGCATGTCCCTCCGCAAGGTCGAGCACGTGGATGTAGTCGCGCACGCCCGTGCCGTCCGGCGTGGGCCAGTCGTTGCCGAAGATGTTGAGCCGCTCGCGACGGCCGGCCGCCGCCTGGCAGATGAAGGGCATCAGGTTGTTGGGAATCCCGCCGGGATCCTCGCCCAGGGCGCCGCTCTCGTGCGCCCCCACGGGGTTGAAGTAGCGCAGGTTCGCGATGCGCCATGAAGGATCGCGATGTGCGAGGTCTTCCAGGATATGCTCGATCTCGAGCTTGTTCTCGCCATAGGGATTCTGCGGGTCGGTGCGGGCGTCTTCGGCGATCGGGACGATTTCCGGGGCGCCATAGACAACGGCCGAGGAGCTGAAGACGAAGTCGCGCACGCCCGCCGGCTGCAGCGCCTCGAGCAACACGCGGGTGCCACGCACGTTGTTGTCGTAGTAGCGCTCCGGCTGTTCCACGGATTCGCCGACGGCCTTGAGGCCCGCCATGTGGATGACGCTGTCGATCGGATGCCGTTCGAAGACGCGCCTCAGTCCCGCGGCATCGCGGATGTCCACGTCGTAAGCGTCCACCGAGCTCGCCGGCACCAATGCCCGGACGCGCTCGATCGCGCGGGGCGAGCTGTTGCTGTAGTTGTCCACGACCACGCAGCGATGTCCCGCCGTGGCGAGCACCGTGAGGATGTGGGTGCCGATGTAGCCGGCGCCCCCGGTGACGAGGATGGTGGACATGGAACGACGCCGCGGAATGATCGAACGATTCTACGTAGAATCATGGCCGCCCTGAACGCCACGGAGCTTCCTTGACCGCGCGAAACTACTCCACCCGGCGCCGCATCCTCGTGACCGGCGGTGCGGGCTTCCTCGGCTCGCACCTGTGCGAGCGGCTGCTCGGGCAGGGCGCCGACGTGCTCTGCGTGGACAATTTCTTCACCGGGACCAGGGACAACATCCGCCACCTCGTGGGCAACCCGCACTTCGAGCTCGTGCGCCACGATGTGACGTTCCCGCTGTACGTCGAGGTGGACGAGATCTACAACATGGCGTGTCCCGCCGCCCCCATCCACTACCAGTACGATCCGGTTCAGACCACGAAGACCAGCGTGCACGGCGCGATCAACATGCTGGGTCTCGCCAAGCGCGTGAAGGCGAAGATCCTGCAGGCGTCCACGAGCGAGGTGTACGGCGATCCCGAGATCCATCCGCAGGTGGAGACCTACTGGGGACACGTGAACCCGATCGGCCTGCGCTCGTGCTACGACGAGGGCAAGCGCTGCGCGGAGACGCTCTTCTTCGATTACCATCGCCAGCACAAGCTGCGCATCAAGGTCGCGCGCATCTTCAATACCTACGGGCCGCGCATGCACCCCAACGACGGCCGCGTGGTCTCGAACTTCATCGTGCAGGCGCTGAAGGGCGAGCCGCTCACGGTGTATGGCGACGGCCAGCAGACGCGCTCGTTCTGCTACGTGGACGACCTGGTCGATTCGTTGCTGCGCATGATGGCCACCGGCGACGACGTGACCGGCCCCATCAACGTGGGCAGTCCCGGCGAGTTCACGATGATGCAGCTCGCCGGGAAGGTGATCGAGCTCACCGGCTCGAAGTCGCCGATCGTGAGGAAGCCGCTACCCTCCGACGACCCGAAGCAGCGCCGCCCCGACATCACGCTCGCGCGCGACACGCTCGGCTGGGAGCCCACCACGCCGCTCGACCAGGGCCTCGAAAGGACGATCGACTATTTCCGCCGCATGGGCGAGCGCTGAGGCGGGACCATGAGGCGCTGCTGCGCCGGGACTCAGGCGGCGCGAACGAGAAGCTGCGCGAGCCCGCTGCAGCCGTCCTCGACCATCTCCAGCATGCGCGCGAACTGCTTCGCGTCGCCGCCGATCGGATCGGCGACGTCCTCGCCGCAAAAACGGTCGCCGTAGTCGAGCAGCAGCTCGATCTTCTGCTTGCAGCGCGTCGGCGCGATCCGGCGCAGGTCCGCGATGTTCGCCTTGTCCATCGCGAGGATCATGTCGAAGCGATCGAAGTCGGACGGCCGCACTTGCCGCGCCGTGCATCCGGTGAGGTCATAGCCGCGCATCCTGCCCGCTTCGATCGCCAGCGCATGCGGTTGCGCGCCGGGGCGGAACTCGTGCGTGCCCGCGGACTCGACCACGACGCCCGCGCTCCCGCCGCGCTCGGCGAGCAGCGCGCGCAGCACGGCCTCCGCGGTGGGCGAGCGGCAGATGTTGGCCTTGCAGACGAAGAGGATGGAGCGGACTCGGGACATGGTCGTTTCAGCTCGCGGTGAGGATTTCGTCGCGGTCTTCGATCCCCATCGCCGCGGGCGAAGCGACAGGCAGCGGCTGCGGCACGTGCGGCGCCTCGAGCATGCGCGAGGCTTCGACCCGTGCCCACGCCTTGCCGATCCAGCGGTGGTACGCGAGGAAGGCCAATGCGAACGACCAGAACAGGACCGGCTCCGGCGCATGCAGGCGCCAGCCGAAATAGCCGACCGCACCGAAGACCACCGAGATGGCGGTGAGGATGCCGAGGGTCTGGCTGTGCGTGATGCCGCGCGCGAGCAGGTAGTGGTGGATGTGGTGGCGGTCGCCGTCGAACGGGCTGCGGCCCTTGCTCATGCGGCGCAGCATCAGCGAGACGCAATCCGCGAGCGGCAGCAGCAGGACCCACAATGCGGCGATCGGCGGGAAGGTGCGGCCCGCGCCCTGCGTGAGGTCGATGGCGAACCAGCCCAGCACGAAGCCGATCATGAGGCTGCCCGCGTCGCCCAGGAACACCCGCGCGCGCGGCTGCCACGGAAAGCGCATGTTGAACAGCAGGAAGCCGGCGATGGCGCCGCAAAGCAGCAGCCCGGTGTGGAACTGCACGTCGAGCCCTGCGTCCAGCGCGACGATGGTGTACCAGGCGAGCGCCGTGAGCGACATCGAGCCGGCCAGGCCATCCATGCCGTCCATCATGTTGATGGAGTTCACCACGCCCACGATCGCGAAGATGGTGAGCGGCGCTCCGACGACCCAGAGGCCCAGCTGGCGGATGCCGAACAGGTCGCCCAGGTGCTGGAGTTGGACTTCTGCGCCCCAGACCATGAAGCCGGCCGCGATGACCTGGATCGCGAAGCGCGCACGCGGCGAGATCTCCTTCACGTCGTCCCACAGGCCGACCGCGATGACCAGCGAAAGGGCGAACAGGAACCAGCCGGAGCGCGGGGCGATGCCGAGGAGCGCCGCACCTGTGAGCAAAGTCACGAATATCGCCAGGCCGCCGACCAGTGGCACGGCGCCGACGTGTTGCTTGCGGCCGCCCGGCGTATCCATGATCCCCATCAACGGAGCCAGGCGTGAGAAGAAGAGCACCGAAACCGAGGAAAACATCATCGTTGCCGCGAAAAGTTCTGCGGCCCGAGTGGCCATCGCTCCCATTTGTTTAGCTCTATGTATTTATGACAGCAGCCCACAGTATGCCGTTGCGGCCACCGGTTTGCGAGTCGCAATCGGCTGAAATTGTGGGGAAAAATGCTAAATCGCAGGTAATTTGGCATTACATGCGTAATGCCCGGCACAAACCGGTTTTCGGCGGTCCTAATGCCCGGCACAAAACGATTCTTGGCGGTGCGGCGAGGGGGGCGCCGCGGTTGCGAGCGCTCAGTCGAGCATCGCGAGGAAGGGGGCGGGCGCGAGGCGCGCCCGCCGCCGAATCACAGGCGCCAGACCATGTAGCCGAGCTCCTCCAGCCGCTCACGCGGCAGCGCGGACTTCACGTCCACGATGCACCCGCCGGGCCTCACCTTGGCGAGGAGGTCGTCCAGCGCCATCGTGAGGTACTCGCGGTGCGCGACTGCGACCACCAGCACGTCCGATTGCGGCAGCGCATCCCATTCACGCAGGTCGATGCCGTATTCGTGGCGCGCTTCGTGCGGCGCCACGCGCGGATCGTGGACATCGACGCGGACGCCGTACGACTCCAGCTCGCGAATCACATCCGCGACCTTGCTGTTGCGCGAGTCCGCGCAGTTCTCCTTGAACGACATGCCCAGCACGACCGCGCTCGCGCCGTTCACCATGCCGCCGCGCGAGACCAGGCACTTCACCGTCTGCTCGGCGATGAACTTGCCCATGTTGTCGTTGATGCGCCGGCCGGCGAGGATGACCTGCGGATGCAGGCCCACCATTTCCGCCTTGTGCGTGAGGTAGTACGGGTCGACGCCGATGCAGTGGCCGCCGACCAGGCCCGGACGGAAATTCAGGAAGTTCCACTTCGTGCCGGCGGCGCTCAGCACGTCCATCGTGTCGATCCCGAGGCGATGGCAGATGATCGCCACTTCGTTCATGAGCGCGATGTTGAGGTCGCGCTGCGTGTTCTCGAGGACCTTCGCCGCTTCGGCCACGCGGATGCTGGCGGCGCGGTAGACGCCGGCGCTGATCACCGATCCGTAGAGCGCCGCGACGCGCTCCAGCGTCTCCGGCGTGTCGCCGGAGACGACCTTGGTGATGCGCGTGAGGGTGTGCTCGCGATCGCCGGGATTGATGCGCTCCGGCGAATAGCCGATGAAGAAGTCCTTCTTCCACCGCTTGCCCGAGGCGCTCTCCAGCGCAGGCACGCAGACCTCTTCCGTGGCGCCCGGATATACCGTCGATTCGAAGATCACCGTCGCACCGTCCCGGAGGTGCGGACCGATCGTGCGGCAGGCGCGCAGCAGCGGCTCGAAATCCGGTTGGCGTGCATCGGTCACCGGCGTGGGAACCGCCACCACGATGCAGTCCGCGCGGCGCAGGTCCGCGGGCGAGCTGGTGAGCTTCAGGCGCGGCGCGGCCACGAAATCCGCGGCCGAAAGTTCGCCTGACGGATCCTCGTTCCGTGAATAGCTGTCGATCTTCGCTTGCGATACGTCGAAGCCGATGGTGTCACGCACGCTGCCGAACGCGAGCGCGAGGGGCAGGCCCACGTAGCCGAGGCCGAGGACGGCCACGCATTCGATATCGGCACGATCCGCGCTTTGCGCGGCGCGGGCTTTCGACGGCACGATCACTGACAAGATGGACTCTCCGAAAACGGGAGGCAGTAGTATGACCCCTGGCTCCATCCATGGCGATACAGACGGCATGCGCCAAACGACTGTTGTAGCGGGAGGCGTTGCTCCTGTAATGCGGACAGGACCCGTTCCCTCACACGCTGTCCGGGAGATTGGACTGCGCGGTTTTCCACGTCTCGGCGCGCTGGCAGGCGCCTGCGTGCTCTTGTGCTCGCTTTCCGCCGCGGGTGCGGCGAGGATGCCCGGCGCCCCGGGCGTGACGCTGGGGCCGGTGCAACCCGAACCGAGGCCGCCCGATGTTGCGCTCGTGCTGCCCACCGCCGGGGCGGCGACCGACAAGATCGATTACGCGGCTCTGCCACGCCTGCACGGTACCCACGTCGTCGTGAATCCGCCGGACCAGGTCCTCGCCTTCCAGCTCCACAGCTATCTCGCGTACCACGACGGGCTGTATTGGTGCATGTGGAGCCAGGGCCCGCCCACCGAGGACGAGCCCTCGCAGCAAGTTCGCTACGCGACGAGCGCGGACGGGCTCACGTGGACGGCGGCACGCCCGCTTACCGGCGCGCCCGAAGAAGGCTATGCGTACATCGCACGCGGCTTCTGGATTCGCGACGGGAAATTGATCGCGCTGGTCGCGCATTTCAAGGGCCAGGGAGCGTTCGGCGTGAACAAGGAGCTCGAGCTGCGGTCGCTGTTGTGGAGCGAGCCGAACGCGAGCTGGTTTTCGGGGCCCACGCTTTTCAAGGACGCGATCAACAACTTTCCGCCGGAGAAATTGCGCACCGGCGAGTGGGCCATGAGCCGCCGCGACAGCCGCTTCAACGTCTACATGCTGCTGGGCGGCCAGCGCACGATGGACGACTGGACGAGCATTCCGGTGATGCGCCGCCTGCAGTTCCCGGGCTTCGTTCCCGACGAGCCGATATGGTGGCAGATGCGCGACGGTTCGCTTTCCAGCCTGTACCGCGACAATGGGGGCTCTTCGTGGCTCTTCCGCTCATGGTCCGGCGACGGCGGGCATACGTGGACCGTGCCCCTGCAAACCAACTTCCCGAACTCGCCCTCGAAGCTCTTCTCGCTCGAGGTCGGTGACGGATGCCGCGTCCTCATATCGAACGCGAACCCCGCGGCGGGACGCACCCAGCTCTTCCTGTCCGCATCCGCCGATGGGGACCTGTTCACGCGCATGAGCCTGCTGGACATTCCCACGAGGCCGGGGGATACGCTCCAATATCCGCACGCACTCCTGCAGGACGGCCACCTGCTGATCGTGTTCTCACGCAACAAGAACAGCATCGAGCTCTTCAGGCCGGCCCTCGAAGACATCTTGCCGCTATGCGCCGCGACGGCTGCGCACGAACAACCGGCGCGATGAAGGTTCTGCCATGCGGTAGGGAGGTTTGACCTCCGGTCCCTCTCCTACGCCTGTAAGTTCCATGATTCACCGCAATGCTTGACCGGGTTGTACGGAGGCAGGGACAATCTCCGGTTGTGTTGTCGAGCTCCCGTCGGCCCCCGCCGCACGTGGAGCGCCCAGGAGAGCCATTGTCCCCATCCGGATGCCTTCGCAGGCTCGCGGTTGCCTGCGTGCTGTCTTGTTCCGTATTCGAGCAGGGGTGCGCCGCGCCGGAGCCATCGGCGCGTGCGCCCCTGCCGGTGAAGCCCGTCGAGGTCGCGCTTACGCTTCCCGGTTCCGACGCCGGGGCGATCGATTACGCGAAGTTGCCGAAACTGTCCGGCGTGCACGCCGTGGTGAGCGGGCCGGATCCCGTGCTCAAGTTCCAGCTCCACAGCTATCTCGCATTCCACGATGGCCTCTACTGGTGCATGTGGAGCCAGGGCCCGCCGGTCGAGGACGAGCCGACGCAGCAGGTTCGCTATGCGACGAGCGAGGACGGCGTGCACTGGAGCGAGGCGCGGCCGCTCACGGGACTGCCGCAATCCGGATACGGCTACATCGCGCGCGGGTTCTGGATACGCGAGGGCAAGCTCCTCGCGCTTGTCGCGCACTACTACGGCAAGGGTGCCTTCGGTGCGCACAAGCAGCTCGAGCTGCGCGCGTTCCAGTGGGACGCCGGCACGACGCGCTGGACGCCGCGCGGGACGCTCTACGAGGACGCAATCAACAATTTTCCTCCCGAGAAGCTGCGAACGGGCGAATGGATGATGTCGCGGCGCGACAGCCGGTTCAACGTCTACATGCTCGTGGGAGGAGTGAAAGCGCTCGACGACTGGGATGCGATCCCCGTGGTGCGCCGCCTGCAGATTCCCCGTTTCGTGCCCGACGAGCCGATCTGGTGGGCGCAGCCCGACGGCACGCTCGTGAGCCTCTACCGCGACAACGGCGGGTCCACATGGCTGTTCCGCTCCATCTCGCGCGACAATGGGCGCAACTGGACCACGCCGGTCGCCACGAACTTCCCGAACACGCCGAGCAAGCTTTTCTCGCTCGCGCTCGACAGCGGATGCCGCATGCTGGTCTCGAACGCGAACCCCGGGATCGGACGGCGCGAAATCTTCCTGTCCACGTCTCCCGACGGGTGGACCTTTACGCGCATGGCGCAACTCGCCGTTCCTTCTGCGCGGGCGGCGACCCTGCAATACCCGCACGCGATCGTGCATGACGGTTACGTGCTGATCACCTTTTCGCGCGCCAAGGCGTCCATCGAGGTCCTGAAGATTCCCGAGAAGGACGTCCGCGCCATGTGCGAAGCCCATTGATGCGCCCGGCCCGGAAAACCACGTGACGCGCGATATCGCCGTCTGCATCCTGAACGACACGCGCATCGACAGGCACCACGGGTGCGAGCGCGTCATGGGCGCACTGGAAAGCCTGGTTGCAGGACAGGGACTGCGCATCTCGGCCACGTGCCCGGCCCATGTGGACTGGCGGCAGGACGCGGCCTTCCTGCGGGCGCTGGACGCGGCACGGCTGGTGATCGTCAACGGGGAGGGCACGCTCCATCACGACCGCCCCGAGGCGAGAATCCTCCTTGAAATCGGTCGCCATTCACGGGCGCGCGGCGTGCCCGCGGTCCTCGTGAATGCCGGATGGGAATCCAATGGGCCGGAGCTCTGCGCGCTCGCGCGGGATTTCGTGCTGGTGTCGGCGCGCGACCGGCGTAGCGCCGAGGAATTGCGCTCCCACGGCGTCGATTGCCGGGTCGTGCCGGATTTGAGCCTTTACGAACCGATTGCGGTGCCGGCCGCCTCGGCGGCGAGCGGGCTGCCGGCGTTCACCGATAGCGTCGACCGTTTCGCGGCGATCGCGCTGGAACGCTGCCGCCGCGAAGTCGGCGGCACGACTCTGTCGATCATGTTCCCCGACGCCGGTATCGGGGGGTACCTGAAATTCCTGCGCGCGGGCTTCGCCGCCCGCGATGTCGCGCGACCTGCCGCGTTCATGCGAATCGTGCGAATGCGGCATCGCCTCTGGCGCGCGGCCTCCCCGCGCACGGCGGAATTCATCGCGCAGCTCGCGCGTGCCTCATTGCTCGTCTCGGGGCGCTTCCACGCGTGCACGCTGGCATTGCTCACCCGTACCCCATTCGTGGCGCTGCCGTCGAACCCCGGCAAGATCGCGCAGCTCGTGGCCGATGCGGGGCTCGACGGGTGGCGCAACCAGGCCGAGCTTACGCCGCGATTCATGGCCGAGGCGTCACGGCGGGGCTGGAGCGCTCGTGAAGAGGCGTCGATCGCGGACTACGTCGCCACGATGAGGTTGGCTGCGCAATCGCTGTTTCGTGATGTTCGGGCGCTCGCGTGATGGCGACCGTGTGCGCCACATGGAAACACGGAGCGTGGCATGTGCGGTGCGCCCGGGGCGGCATGGCCGAGCCGCATGCCCTCGAGCGGGCTGCCGCGGTGGGTCGCGCGGAGGCGTGGCGGCTCGCCAACGCGGTGCGGCGCGACAGTGCCGCCTGGGACCTCGAATATCTCAAGGCGGCCCTTGGCGCACCGGAGACGGCGCTCGGCCTTGCCCACGACATCGCAGATGCCTGCGACGACGTGAAGCGCGCGAAGCCGCGCGAGGACGCAGAGGTCTGCCGCCCGGCCGCCGATCCCGCGCTCGACGAGCGCGCCGTGCGCCGCGCGTTGGCGATGCGCGGCGAACCGATCCGCGGCTCCTCCTGGCGGTCGGTCGCGGACCATGGCCGGTTCATTGTCGCCGCGGTCGCCGGCCTTGTCGCGCTTGCGGGTTATGTGGGGCGAGTTTCGCGCCAGGCGCGCGAACTCCCGCAGGCGCGCAACGCAGGCGCCGGAGACCACGCAATGGCATTGCACGGGGAATGGAGCAATCGCACGCGCCACCTGCTCCTCGCGGCGCGCGAGGGCCCGCAGCCCGCTTTCGTCGTGCTGCTGGGCCGCCTCAAGGAGAGCCCGGCGCGCATCGCGCAACGCTGGGCCGACGAGGGCCTGCATGTGCCCGCGGTGATCGTGCCCATCTCGGTCTCCGCCATGCTGCGCGCGCTGCCGCAGATCGCCACGCTGCTCGTGCAGGGGCTGCGGCACGCGCCGCAACGCGGCTACTTGCCGCGCATGCAGGAGCACGCAGGCATCGTCTTCCGCGTGTGCCTGGGATCCATTGCAGCGCGATGGTGGGCGGCTCGCGGACGCCCGGTGCGATCGGTGCTGTTCGGCCACACAGGGACGGCGGACGTAGTCCTGCTCGAGCACGCCATGCAGTGCGCCGGTGCGCGCACCACGCACGTGGTCCACGGCCTCGCGACCGGTCCCAATTTCGCGGCATTCTCCGACGTGGGGCTGTTTCGTTGCGGCGCGGACGCGAGGCGCTACGCGGCCCTCGGCCAGTACGGTCGCTGCGACATCCAGCAAACACCGCGACCTGCCCCGCGGCGCGGGGCGAGCGGCGTGTTCCTGATGAGCAACCTCGCGCACCCGATGAATCCGCGATTCGCGACGCACGGCATCGAAGACGAGCTCATGCTGCTGCGCGGGGTCGCGGCGGCGGCCGCCAGCCTTGGGCTGCGTGCGCAGCCGCTTCACTGGAAGCCTCACCCCGTCATCGACAACCTGCCTGCCAGGCTCGCGAGCCAGCTGCGCGAGCAGGCGCGGCAGCTCGGGTTCGTCGAGGTTGCGCGGACTGCAAACCTGGCCGAGACGGCCGCACGGGTGCGCTGGAACGTGTGCTCGCCTTCGACGGTCGCAGTGGACCTGCTGGCCGCAGGAATCCTTTGCATCGTCCTGGATCCCCAGCGCACGCTGCTGGATACGTCGGTCAGCCGCTTTCCCAGCGCCGCGACCCTGGGCCAGGAGCTGCTCGATCTCCTGACCCGGCTGGACGATGACGCCATGCACGACGAAGCCTTCGCGAGCACCTGGGGCGAGGTGGCCCCGGCGGCGCCGCTGGACCTGCGTCGCCTCGCCGGCGGGACAGACTAGGCAATGCTCCCCTACGTCCTCGTGGCCGGCCTGGTCGGCCTGATAGCGATCTTCTCACCGATGCGGCGGGTGAACACCGGCCCCTGGTCCGTGGCCTTCGTGGTGCTGGTGCTCTTTGTCGGCTTGCGCCATCACGTGGGCATGGACTGGAACAACTACCTCGCCATGATCTACCGCGCGACGGGCGGCGGGATCGCCCAGGCAACCGCCTTCGCCGAGCCGTCCTACGCCGCGCTCCTGTGGATCTTCGGCCGGATGGGCACAGGCATCTACGGGCCGAACCTGGTCGTCGCTGTCATCCTCATGGCGGGGTTGTTCCATTACGCGCGGACGACGCCCTCGCCATGGGTCGCGTTGCTCGCGGCCCTCCCGTTCCTCGTCATCGTGACCGGCATGAGCGCCAACCGCCAGACGGCCGCGATCGGCATCCTGCTGTGGACGATCGCGGACTGGCCGCGGTATTCGGTCGTGAGGCGCACGGCGATGGTCGGCCTCGCGGCGACGTTCCACGCGAGCGCCATCATCTTCCTCGCCCTGGTGCTCGCGGACCTGAAGATCGGCCGCGCGCTCAAGATCGCCGTCGTCGCGCTCGGCGGCGCCTTCACCGTCTATTACCTCACCCTCGCCGACCGCTTCGACTACTACGACCAGGTCTACGTCTCGGGGCAGACGGCGCTCACCCAATCGTCGGGAGCGATATTCCACGTGCTCCTCAATGCGGGACCGGCGATCGCGTACTTCGCGATGCGGCGCTATCGCAATGTCCTCCTGCCGAACGACTTGCACCGCAACATGGCGAAGATCGCCATCGTGCTGCTGCTCCTCGCCCCCCTGACCTCCGCCGCCGCAGGCCGCGCATCGCTGTACCTCTTTCCCGTCTCGATGCACATCTTCGCGGCGTTCCCCCTGGTCCTGCGCAGCGAGCCCACGCGCCTGATGTACCGGATCGGCTGCTTCGCCTTCTTCATGTTCACGCTGGTCTTCTGGCTGCTCGCATCGAACACCGGGTTCTCGTACCTGCCGTACGAGAATTTCTTCACCGTGGATCCCGGGAAGCGGCAGCTGTGCTGCTGAAGGCTACGACATGAACCTTCGCAAGCTCGCGGCCTGCGCCATGCTGCCGCTGCCTTCGTTCCTCAAGGTGGCGTTCTTCAGGCTCCTGTTCCGATACGAGATCGGCGCGGACGTGAAGATCGGATTCACGCTGCTGTTCCCGAAGCGATGCCGCATCGGACGCGGCACGCGCATCGGGCATTTCAATTACATCGGCGGGATGCAACACCTCGACATCGGGGAAAGCGCGCGCATCGGCCACTTCAACATCATCCTGGGCGGCCTGGGCGTCACGCTCGGCGACGGCGCGTTCATCAACCGGTTCAACGAGATCAACTCGATCCTGAATCCCCTCGTGCGCGGGGCGCCCGATGCGCGCCTGGTCCTGGGACGGCGCGCGGTCGTCACCGCGTGGCACAAGATCGACTTCACCGACCGCGTGACCCTCGGCGACTCGGTCGTGCTTGCGGGACGCCTGTCGAACCTGTGGACGCACAACCGCCAGGATTGCATGCCCGTGGAGATCGGCGAGCATTGCTACGTGGGTTCGGGCATCCAGATGGTCCCGGGCAGCGCCATCGGGGCGCACTGCGTGGTGGGATTGGGCTCGATCATCACGCGCCGGTTCGCCGACGAGGGCGTCCTCATCGCCGGCGTCCCCGCGAAGGTCATCAAGCCCCTCGACGAGGCCACCCTGCGCCTGGTCACGTTTCCAACGCGCACGGACCTCGACGGAGCAGCCGACCTGGACGGCCCCGCCGGTGCGGGAGGGCCGGCTTGAAGCTGCTCCTGGTGATCAAGTCGCTCAACGTGGTGGGCGGGGGCGCCGAGCGGGTGCTGGTCGACATCGCCAACGGCATGGTCGAGCGCGGGCACGACGTGACGGTGCTCACGTTCGACGAGCCGGGACGTTCGTTCTATGCGCTGGATGCACGCGTGCGGCGCATCGACACGGCGATCGGAAAGGCCGGCAAGCCCACGCCGCGCCTGGGCTTCCTGCGTAATGCGTTGCGTATACGGAAGCTGGTCTCGCAGGCCGGCGCCGACCTCGTGGTGCCGTTCATGCACTCCGCCTACGTGCCGCTCGCGGCGGTGCTGCTCGGAAGCGGCGAGCGGCTCGTGTTCAGCGAGCATACCGATGCCACCCATTACCGCACGCGGCCCCTGCAGCGCGCGCTCGTGCGGGCGGTCGACCGCCTCGCGATCGCGAAGACCGTGCCCTCCGCGCCCCTGCGCGAGGCGCACGCGCCGAAGGAGCGCGCGAAGGTCCATATCCTGCCGAACGCCGTGAAGATCGGTACCTTCGCGGCCGCTGCCGCGCGCCCGCCGCGCGAGCCGCTCGTGGTGCTGTGCGTCGGACGTTTCATGGTCGAGAAACGGCACGTGGACCTGATCGATGCCTTCGCCCGCGTGGCCGGCGCTTTTCCCGGGTGGACGTTGAAGCTCGTGGGCGACGGCGAGCTAAGGGGCGAGCTCGAAGCGCAGGTGCGGCGACTGGGACTGTCGGAACGCATCCTCATGCCCGGCGCCACGAGCGATGTCGTGACCGAGTATGCCGAGGCGAGCATCGTGGTGCTGCCTTCGCTGTACGAATCGTTCGGGCTCGTCGCCGCCGAGGCGCTTGCCAGCGGCCGTCCGTTGCTCGCCTTCGACAACTGCCTCGGCGTGGCCGACATGGTGGACAGCGGCACGAACGGCCTGCTGGTCGCAGCGCGTCCCGACCGCGTCGCAAACCTCGCGGCGGGGCTCACCACGCTCATGCGCGATCCGGCCCTTCGCGCGCGGCTCGGGGCCGCGGGCCCGGCCGCCGTGGCGCGTTTCGACCTGGGAGTGGTACTCGATATGTGGGAACGCCTTTTCCGTGACCTGCTCACCCAGCCCCAAAGCGCTGCGCGGCGATCGAACGAGTCGGCACCGGCGGAGAAGCCAGGCCGCGCCGCTTTCGCGGCCGTGCCGGAAAACCGCGATGACGCCACGATCGAATCGTTCGGCGACGAGTGGAGCGCGTACACGCAGGCCGATGTGAGCCCGCAGGAGCTGGAGTCGCTATTCCAGACGTACTTCGGCATCTTTCCATGGGAGCGGCTTCCGCGCGGTGCCGTGGGTTTCGACATGGGTTGCGGCAGCGGAAGGTGGGCGCGCTGGGTCGCGCCGCGCGTGGGGCACCTGCATTGCATCGATCCGGCCGCCGCCGCGCTCGCGGTGGCGCGCAGGAACCTGGCCTCGTGCCCGAACGTGTCGTTGCACCAGGCGACGACGCAGCACGCGCCGCTGCCCCCGGAGAGCTGCGATTTCGGCTATTCGCTCGGCGTGCTCCACCATATACCGGATACGGAGCGTGCGCTGTTCGATTGCGTGCGGTTGCTCAAGCCCGGCGCTCCCTTCCTCGTCTACCTCTACTACCGGTTCGACAATCGGCCGGCGTGGTTCCAATGGATCTGGGCCGGCAGCAACGTGGCGCGGTCGGCCATCAGCCGGTTGCCGCCGCGCATGAAGCGCTTCGCCACCGCGTTCGCCGCCGTCGCGGTGTATTGGCCGGTGTCGCGCATGTCGCTCGTGCTCGAGTGGTTCGGTGCCGACGTGTCTTCGATGCCGCTGTCGTTCTACCGGCGCTCGAGCCTGTATACGCTGCTCACCGACAGCCGCGATCGCCTCGGCACGCCGCTCGAACGCCGCTTCACGCGCGCGGAGATCGCCGCCATGATGCATCGCGCGGGACTGGTAGACGTGAACTTCTCCGAGGCCGAGCCGTTCTGGTGCGCGGTCGGCATCAAGGCATAGGGATTCCATGGCCGGCACCGACTACTCGAAGACTTCCCAGCCGCCGTTCGCGAAGGCGCTACTGCGGCGCGCGCTCCTGCTGCCCTACGTGAACACGGCGGTCGTCGCGGCGCTGCGTGCCTTGCCCGATTACCCATGGAAGTCGCGCGTGCCGGTCGCGGGACGAGCCCGCCTGCGCCTGGACGACGGCGGCTCGATCGAGCTGCTGCGCGCCGAGCGCTGCCACGTCGCCAAGGAAATCTTCTGGGGACGCGGCACGCTGGGCACTCCCGCCGAGCGCCTCGCCCTCGACCTGGCGGTGCGCCTGAGCGCCGATGCGGCGCTCTTCCTCGACATCGGCGCGTACACGGGGCTATTCGCGCTCGCCGTTGCGCGCCGCAACCCGGCGCTCGTCGCGCACGCCTACGAGATCGTCGGCGACAACTTCCTGCTGCTGTGGGAAAACGTCATGCACAACGACCTCGTCGGCCGCGTGGAGCCGCACCTCGTGGCGCTGGGTGGCGAACGTGGCGCCATCCACGTGCCGCCATCGATGGGAGCGGGCACGCTCGCGTCCTCTGTGGCGCTCGATTCGTCTTCGCCCGGCGGCGTGCGCATCCCGGTGGACACGCTCGATGCGCTGTACGCCGGCTTCGAGGGCAGGGTCGTGGTGAAGATCGACGTGGAGGGCTTCGAGTGGGATATCTTCCAGGGCGGTGAGCGCTTCATCGAGCGCAACCGGCCCGACATCGTTTGCGAGGTGCTGCGCCGTGCGACGCATGTGGCCGACATGGAGGCCTTCCTTCGCCGCGTGGGTTACCGCGTCTATCACATCTCGGATGCGGGGCTGCGCGAAGCCGAACGGATCGTCGCGGTCAAGCTCGAACGCGACTGGTTGTTCTCGACACGCACACCGCAAGAGCTGCGCGAGCTCGGCTTTCCGATCGCGGGCGCCTGAGCGCATGTGCGGTCTCGCGGGTTTCGTGGAGGTTCGCGGCGGTCTCGGGCGGGAAGAGGCCGCGGCACGCGTGCGTGCGATGACGGCCGCCATCGCGCATCGCGGGCCCGACGGCGCGGGCGACATACTGCTCGATGAGGCGGACGGCATGCTGGTCGGGCTCGGTCACCGCCGGCTCTCGGTGATCGACCTGTCGCCCGCCGGTGCGCAGCCGATGGCGTCGCTTTGCGGCCGCTACGTGATCGTCTTCAATGGCGAGATCTACAACTACCGCACGCTGCGCGGCGAGATCGAGGCGCGCCGGGGCACGGTCGCGTGGCGTGGGCATTCGGACACCGAGGTCCTGCTCGAGCTGGTCGTCGATCTCGGCGTGGATGCGGCGCTCGGCCGCCTCGATGGCATGTTCGCGATCGCGCTGTACGACCGCGTCGAGCATGCGCTGACGCTCGCTCGCGACGCGTTCGGCGAAAAGCCCCTGTACTACGGCTTGTGGGACGGCACGCTGCTCTTCGGCTCCGAGCTCAAGGCGTTGCGCGCGTGGCCGGGCTTCGCCCCGGCGCGCGACCCCCAGGCGATCGCCGATTTCCTCACCTACAGCTACATTCCCGCGCCTGCCACGATCCACGCGGGCATCGCCAAGCTGCCGCCCGCCAACCGGCTGACGCTGACCGCGGCACACGTGCGACGCGGTGCGCTGCCGGCGCCCGTGCCGTACTGGGACATGGTGGGTGCGGCGCTGGCGGCGCGCGCGCGCGGCTTCAGCGGAGATTTCGTCGAGGCGCAGGGCCAGCTGGAGGCCTTGCTGCTGCGCTCCACGCTGGGCCGCATGGTGGCCGACGTGCCGCTCGGTGCGCTGCTCTCCGGCGGGGTCGACTCCTCGCTCGCCACGGCGATGATGCAGAAGAACAGCACGAACCCGGTGCGCACGTTCACCATCGGCATGGACGAGCCCGGCTTCAACGAGGCCGACCATGCGCGCGCCGTGAGCGCGCATCTCGGCACGGCGCACACCGAGCTGCTGCTCACGCCGGCGGAGGTGCAGGCCGCGATCCCGACCATCGCGTCGATGTACGACGAGCCGTTCGCGGATTCCTCGCAGGTGCCCACGTTCCTCGTCTCGCGCATGGCGCGCGAGCAGGTCACCGTGGCCATGTCGGGCGACGGCGCCGACGAGATCTTCGCCGGCTACAACCGCTACTTCCACGGCCCGCGCGTCTGGGCCCGCATGCAGCGCGTGCCCTCGACGGTGCGGGAGCTTGCGGGCGCGGCGATGCACGCGGCCCCCGCGTCCGCGCTCGAAGGTGCGGCACGCCTCGCGGGACGCTTTGCGCCGCGCGAGCTCGCGGCCGGCCGCGCGGGCGAAAAGCTGCACAAGCTGGCGGGACTCCTGTCTGCGCGCACGCCGGACGACTTCCACCAGCGGCTGCTCGCGACCGGAAACGCACACGGGCTGCTTGCGGATGCGGGGCCGGCAACCTCGCTCGCGCGGCGCGCCGATCCGCGTGCGCTCGACCTGGACTTCGCATCGCGCTCGATGCTCGTCGACACCGCCACGTACCTGCCGGACGACGTGCTCACCAAGGTGGACCGCGCCAGCATGTCGGTGGCGCTCGAGGCGCGCACGCCGTACCTCAACCGGGAGCTGTTCGAGTTCGCATGGGCACTGCCCGCGGCGATGAAGGTTTCCGCGACCCAGGGCAAGGTCCTGCTGCGCGAATTGCTGTACCGCCACGTGCCGCGTGCGCTCGTCGATCGTCCGAAGGCGGGATTCGCGATTCCCGTCGGCCGCTGGCTGCGCGGGCCGTTGCGCGAGTGGGCAGAATCGCTGCTCGGGCCCGCGACGCTGCGCGGCGATGGGGTGTTGCAACCGGCGCGCGTGCAGGCGCTGTGGAGCGAGCATCTTTCCGGGCGGCGCGACCACGATACCGCGTTGTGGTCGATCCTCATGTTCCAGGCCTGGCGCCTCGAGACCGAAGGACGCTGAGGCTTGCGCCGCGCGATCTTCGTCTCCGGGCTCGGCGTGGGTCTCCTGCGCCTCGCCGGCATGGGCCTGGGGCTGCTGGTGACGATCGTGGTCGGGCGCAGCCTCGGGCCCGCGGGATTGGGCGTTTATGGTTACGTCGTGATCGTCCTCACGCTGCTCACGGTCCCGGTGAGCTACGGCTGGGGCGCGCTGCTGTTGCGCCGCGTCTCGGCCGCGCGGCACGAGCGGCTGTGGGGGGAACCCGCGGGCATGTTCGTGCGCGGCACGCAGATCGCAGCCGTCCTGGCCCTGATCGTGTTCGTCGCGGGGGTGGCGCTCCGCGCCGTCGATGCCGCGCTCCTGCCCGCGTTCCCGAGCTGGTACGTGGTCGCGGTCCTCGCCGCGGTGCTCTTCCTCGACCAGTTCTCGGCGCTGCGGCTGGCGGTGCTGCGCGGGCTCGAGCATCCCTTGTGGGGCCAGTTGCCGGAAATGGTGCTCAGGCCCGCACTGATCTGCGGCATCTTCGGCATCGCGGTGGCGATGCTCGGACCCGCCGTTCGCCTCGAGCATGCGTTCTGGGCGATGGGTGCCGCGGCGGCGGTGAGCGCCGTGGCAGGGGCGGCCATCCTCCGGCGAAAGCGGCCCGAGGCGTTCGCCACCGCGAAGCCGGTCTTCGACACGCGGCAGTGGGCCGCGAGCGCGCTGCTGCTCGCGGCCAATTCCGGGCTCCTGGTCCTCAACTCGTATGTGGACGTCCTGTTGCTGGGCGCCTTCGGCACGATGGAGCAGGTGGGCGTCTACCGCATCGCCACGCAGGTCGCGCTGCTCAGCGGCTTCGCCTATACGGCGCTCAACATGCTCGCGGTGCCGCGCTTCTCCTACCTGCGCGCGTCGGGCTCGCCGGGTGAGCTGCAGCATTCCGCCGTGTTCATGGCGCGCCTCGCGCTGCTGGGCACGCTGCCCCTGCCGCTCGTGTTCGCGTTCTTCGGGCCGGCGATCGTCACCGCCGTGTTCGGTGCGTCGTTCGCCGCGGCCTGCGCTCCCGCCTTCCCGCTCTTCGCCGCGCAGGTGGTGAATGCGGCCGCCGGCATGGCGAGCTCCCTGCTCATTGTCAACCGGCGCGAAGCGCACCTCACGCGCCTCACCGGCGCGGCGGTCGGCGTGAACGCCGCGCTTTGCCTGCTTCTCATTCCAAGGGCCGGCGCGATGGGCGCCGCGTTGTCGAGCATGTCGGCGAGCGTCTCGTGGAACCTCGCCATCTGGTGGTACGCACGGCGCGAGCTGGGCATCGACACCAGCGTCGCGGGCCGCCTTTCGCCCACGGCGGCAAGCCGGGAGCGCACAGGGACGACGCCGCGATGAAGCTGCTCCTCTTCGCCAATACGGAGTGGTATCTCTACAATTTCCGCCGTTCGCTCGCGCTCGCGCTGCGCGATGCGGGTCACGAGGTCGTGTGCGTCTCGCCTCCGGGCGAATTCGGCGAGCGCCTGCGTGCGCTCGGGTTGCGCTGGGTGCCCGCGCCGATGCAGCGCACCAGCCTGAACCCGCTGCGCGAGGTGGTGCTGCTGCACTGGTTGCGCCGCCTGATCGCGCACGAGCGCGTGGACCTGGTGCACAACTTCACGATCAAGTGCGCGGTCTATGGATCGCTCGCCGCACGGCTCGCGCGGCGTGCGCCCGGCGTGCCCGCGCGCATCAATGCCGTGGCAGGCATGGGCTACGTGTTCATCAGCGACGACATGAAGGCGCGCGTGCTGCGGCCGGTGGTGCGCAGCCTGATGCGCACGGCCTTCGGTGGCGAGGGCGCGCGCCTCATCCTGCAGAACCCGGACGATGTCGCGCTCTTCGAGGGCGCGCGCCTGGTCGACCATCGCAACGTGCGGCTTGTCCAGGGCTCGGGCGTCGATTGCGAGAGGTTCCGGCCGCAGGAGCGAGGCGCGCCGGCGAGCGGCCGCTTCCGCGTGCTGCTCGCGGCACGGCTGCTCTGGGACAAGGGCGTGGGTGAGTACGTCGAGGCGGCGCGGGAGTTGCGAGCGCAGGGACGCGCGATCGATTTCGTGCTTGCGGGGGATTCAGACCCGGGCAATCCCGCCGCCGTGGACGAGGCGCGCATCCGCGCATGGGCCGGCGAAGGCCTGGTCGAATGGCAAGGCCACGTCGACGACATGCCGGGCCTGTTCCATTCGGTCGACGCGATGGTGCTGCCGAGCTATCGCGAGGGCCTGCCCAAGGCGCTGATCGAGGCGGGCGCATGCGGCCTGCCGCTGGTCACGACCGACGTTCCGGGATGCCGAGAGGTGGTGCGCGACGGCATCGACGGGCTCGTGGTCCCGGTGCGCGACGCGCGCGCGCTTGCCGCTGCCATCGCCCGCCTCCATGACGACGCCGCGCTGAGGCAACGGCTCGGCATCGCGGCGCGCGAGCGCGTGATATCGCAGTTCGACGAGCGGATCGTGCTGCGCCGGACGCTCGAGGTCTACCGCGAGCTGCTGGGCCCGGCATTCGGCTTTAGTACAGCCGTCATTTGATTTGGCACAGCCGATGTGAGATAAGTACTTGCAGTTAAAACAAACGCTTATTAGTATTTGGCGGTTTGTGCTCCTATAATCCGATGTGCGATGTTTCGACTGGCTGCGGATCTCCCCCTTGCCGCAAGTCCGCGGGCGACCAGCTTCGCCGGCGTGCATTCGACGCATGATCGAGCCAAGAAGAATCCCCAGAAGAACCTTCAACATGAAAGAGGGAGGCCCACCGTGCTTGCAACAAGAACCATCGCGTTGGCGGCGCTAGCCGCGATCGCGCTGCCTGCCGCCGCGCAACTGCGCCCGCAATATCGTTTTCCGGAAGTGGCACGCGACTCGTCGGGCCCTGCTGCGGTGCAGCTCGGCACTGCGCCCGTGTACGCGACGCCGACGGCGACCCTCGGATACGGCCACGATTCCAACGTCACCAATGCCCAGACCGGCCGGCTCGACTCGCCGTTCGCGACCTACGGCGCGGATGTGGTGCTGGATGCGCAGAGCACGCGCTCGGTCTACCTGGGCGAGCTCTACGGCACCCATAACAGCTACAGCGACAGCTCCCAGGACGATTTCACCGACTGGGGCACCCGCAACGCCTACGACATCGCCTTCACGACCCGCAACTTCCTGCACCTGAACCTCGACTACGTCCAGGGCCACGAGGGGCGTGGCACGACCGATCGACCCGACCAGGGATCGCCGGACATCTACCGCCTGGGCAAGGCGGGCGGGCTCTATGCCTATGGCGCGCCCGGCGCCCAGGGCCGCGTCGAGGTGTACGGCAACTACTTCGAACGGCGTTACCAGAACAACCGCGATACCTCGCAGTTCAGCGACCGCAATACCGAGGAGTACGGCGGCGTCTTCTACTGGCGTGCGATGCCGAAGACCTATGCGTTGGTCGAGCTCCGCGGCACGCACAACCACTACCTGAACGAAGGGACGCACCTCTCGGGCACGGAGAGCCGCTACTTCGTAGGTGCCACGTGGGAAGCCACGGCAGCCACCAGCGGCACCATCAAGGTGGGCGAATACGAGAAGAGCTTCGACTCCGACCGCCCCACGGTGCGCGACCCCGCGTGGGAAGTGGCCATCGATTGGTCGCCGCGCAGCTATTCGAACTTCAGCTTCTACACCATCCGCACCCCGGTGGAATCCACGGGCGTGGGCGACTTCATCCGCACGGACACGACCGGGGTGGTCTGGAACCACCAGTGGAGCAGCGTGTGGAACACGACGGTGGGGCTCGGATACCAGCACTCGCGCTACCAGGGGGCGGACCGGGTGGACGACACCGCGCTGGCCGACCTGAAGGCCACGTACAAGTTCAGGCGCTGGCTGAGCTTCAGCGGCGAGTACCTGTACAGCAACCGCGACTCGAACCAGCCGAACCTCGACTACAGGCGCAACATCTGGCTCCTCACGGCAATCTTTTCGTTGTAATCCCTGCCGCCGCGAGCCAGCGCCTGAGTAGCGCTAGAATCTTGGGAGCGCTTTTTTTCAACGGCGCTTCCAAGAGGACTCTTCGGGGATATGTTGCGGGCCATCTTCGCGGTACTAGCCGCGTGCATTTCGTTTTGCGTCCACGCCCAGGTGACGGCGGACGCCTCTTCCTACAAGCTGGGCGCGGGAGATGTCATCACCATCCGCGTGCTGGGCGAGGACGACCTCAAGCGCGAGAAAGTCCGGCTTTCGGATGCGGGCACCATCTCGTTCCCGGTGCTGGGAGAGCTCAAGGTGAAAGGGCTCACGGTCGGTGCGCTGGAGGAGCTCGTCACCAACGGGCTCAAGGGACGCTACCTGGTCAATCCCCAGGTCACCGTCACCGTCGAGGAGTATCGTAACTATTTCGTCAACGGCCACGTGGAGAAGCCCGGTGGCTATCCCTACGCGCCCGGCCTCACGGTACGCAAGGCGATCTCCATCGCCGGCGGGTTCAAGGAGCGCGCCGCTCGCGACAAGATCAACATCATCCGCGAGGACGATCCCACCAATACATCCCGCAGGGTCGACCTGAATACCCTGATACATCCCGGCGACATCCTCACCGTGGAAGAAAGTTTTTTCTGATGAACGACATCGCCCTCCAAGAACGACTGGCGCCGCATGCGCCGCCCGCGGCCGAGCCGCCCGGCGGCTCGCTCGACGTGCTCGAATACTGGCGCGCCATCGCGCGGCGGCGCTGGAGCATCGTGCTGTTCACGCTGGTCGCGGCCGTCATTGCGGCGCTGGTGGTCAACGCCATCCGCCCGCAGTATCGCAGCGTCGCGACGGTCCTGATCGAGCAGGGCAAGTCCAAGGTCGTCTCGATCGAGGAGGTCTACAACCAGGGATTCCAGGCGAGCGAATACCTGCAGACGCAGACCGAAATCCTCAAGACCGAGGATCTCGCGCGCAAGGTCATCGGCCGCCTGCAGCTCACGACCCATCCCGATTTCGACCCGCGGCAGCAACAGCCCGGGCTGCTCGACCGCTACGTGTGGCCTTACGTGCCCGCGGCATTCGCACCCACGCCGAGACACGACATGTCCGAAGACGCCGTGATGCGCGCGGTCGTCCAGAAATTCACCTCGGCGCTCGATATCCAGCTGGTGCGCAACAGCCAGCTGGTGCGCATCAGCTTCACCTCGCACGATCGCCAGCTCGCCGCGAAGGTGCCCAACGCCGTCGCGGAGGCTTTCATCGACAGCGACCTCGAGGCGCGCGTGGCGATGACGCAGAAGGCCACGGGCTGGCTGCGCGAGCGCATGGCGGAGCTGCGCTCCAAGCTCGACGCCGCCGAGAAGGTCCTCCAGGACTTCCGCGAGCGCGAGCGCATCGTCGATGCGAAGGGTCTCGCGCAGGCGGGCGCCTCGCGCCAGCTCGAGCAGCTGATGTCGAACCTGACGGAGGCGCGTGCGAAACGCGCCGAGGCCGAGGCGGCATACAACATGGTGCAGCAGATCGGCGCCGGCAAGTCGAGGGTCGCCTACGATTCCGTGCCCGCGATCTCGCGCAATCCGCTGGTGCAGAAGGCCAAGGAAACCGAGGCCGACGCCGAGCGGCGCCTCGCCGAGGCCTCGAAGCGCTATGGACCCGAGCACCCCGCGATGGTCAAGGCGCGCACCGAGCTGGACGCCGCTCGCGACAACACCCGCAAGCAGGTGGACACCGCCGCGGCGCAGATCGGCCGCGAGTTCGAGGCTGCACGCACCACCGAGGCCTCGATCGAGCGCGCCCTCGGGCAGAGCAAGAACGACATCCAGTCGCTCAACCGCAAGGAATTCCAGCTCGGCGTGCTCGAGCGCGAAGTGGCGCAGAACCGCAACCTCTACGACATGTTCGTGAACCGCCTCAAGGAAACGAGCGCGGCCAGCGACATGCAGACGACGGTGGCGCGCGTGATCGACCCGGCGGTCCTGCCGATGCGCGCGTATTCCCCGCGCAAGCTGGAGATCATCGGCGCGGCCACGGTCGTCGCGCTCCTCATCGCCGCCATGCTCGCCATCCTGCTCGATCGCCTCAGCAACACGCTGAACTCGACCGCGGAGGTGGAGCAACGCCTGGGAACGCCGGCACTCGGCGTGCTGCACCTGATCAAGGGCGCCGCCGCGCGCAGGAAGGGCTTCATCTCGGAGCTCGCCTTCTTCAACGATTCGCAGTCGGCATTCGCGGAATCGGTGCGGACCGTGCGGACGAGCGTGCTGATGTCGGCGCTGGACGATCCGCACAAGGTCATCCTCGTCACGTCCTCGGTGCCGCAGGAAGGCAAGACGACGGTGGCCTACAACCTCGCATGCGCGCTGGGCGGGATGAAGAAGGTCCTGCTCATCGACGCGGACATGCGCCGTCCGAAGATCGGCAAGCTGATGGGGCTCGATTCGAACGCGCCCGGGCTTGCCAACCTCGTGGCGGGCGACGCGCCCATCTCGCAGTGCGTCGTGCATCACGAGAAGGCGGGGATCTTCGTGCTGCCGGCCGGGACGGTCCCGCCGAACCCGCTCGAGCTGCTCTCCTCGCAACGCTTCAACAACATGCTGGCGAAGCTCAAGGAAGCGTTCGACATCGTGGTGGTCGATTCCGCGCCGCTGCAGCTGGTTTCGGATTCGCTGGTGCTGTCGCAACAGGCCTCGGGCGTGATCTACGTCGTGAAGGCGGACGGC
>Ga0068852_100000145_pt1 | contig 47983 bp, 44 predicted proteins | sample KBSCornC22_FD_66594 | JGI IMG/M metagenome (GOLD analysis project Ga0068852, IMG submission 66594) | Corn rhizosphere microbial communities from Kellogg Biological Station, Michigan, USA - KBS Corn C2-2 | ecosystem: Host-associated > Plants > Roots > Rhizosphere > Soil ... | reverse complement strand
TGGGGCAAGACCGATCCGGATGGCCGCCACGTCATCATCGTGATCCGCATTGGCGAGCATCTGAGGGGTCTGGTGGTCGACGCCGTCCACGACATCGTGACGATCGCCCAGGAGGACATCCAGCCCGTGCCGGACGTCGGCGAGGCGGCGTCCGCACGTTACCTGCAGGGCATCGCCAATCTGGGCGATCGGCTGATCATGATCCTGGATCTGGATCGGCTGGATGTGGGTGCGGCCGCGAACCAGGAAGCGGCCTGACGCTCATTCCGGTGCGTGCGCGGCGTCGCACAGCCGGGCGATGACCTTGCTGCCGTCCGCCGCTGCCTGATCGTCGGCGGGCGCGAATTCGGTGATCGTCAGCCCGACGAGCTGGCTCGCGAAGCGGCGGACGATCGCGACGCCCGCGTCAATGCTCAATGTGCCGTCGGTGTAGGCGAGATGGGGAAATTCGGCCGGATCGAACACATCCAGATCGAAGTGGATGTGGACTGGCCCCTCGATATCCTCGCCATCGTCCAGCCAGGTTAGGCCGTTGGCGTCGCGGAAGCACCAGTCCCCCTCGTCACCCGTATCCGCAGCGACGTAGCGGAAGCGCGAGGCGGGCAGGGGATGACGAAGCAGGGCCTGCATCTCGGCAGGCGCGTGGCCCATGATTGCGCTCACCGGCATGCCGTGGAGACTGCCGCTCGGCGTGGTCTCGGCCGTGTTCGCATCCAGATGTGCATCCACCCATATCACCGTCAGATCCGGATGGAGGCCGTGAAGATAGTCGATCACCGCGATGTCGACGGCGCAATCCCCGCCGGCCGTGAGCAGGCGCTTCGGCCGCCGTTCCTTCAGCAGCGCCTGGGCATTGCGGAACTGTTCGATGATGGCGGTCCAGCGATTGATGCCGCCCGCTGCTTCGCCTTCGCCGGCAAGCGGCACGACGGCGGGCGGCGCATAGGAACCGCACACTTCGGCAGCCGCTTGCGCGCCGCGGGGGATGTTCGCGGATCGCCCGGAACCCTGCCATTGCGGGTAGGAGATGGCCAAGTCGAAGCGGGTGGGGGTATTCGGGACCAATCCCTTCTGGATAAGGCGTCTCACCGGAACGTACGCTGCCTCCCGAGGCGGAAATAGCGGTGAATGGAGACAGAGAACAGCCACCATGTCTCAGCAAGCAACCGTCGCCTATTAAAGCGCGAACCGTTCGGCAATCGACGCAAGGTCAATCGACGTCCGACCGCTTTGCGCCCTAATTGTGGACGTGTTGGGCCGCTCAGCCTCACCCAAAAAGCGGATGTCCTGTTCCAAGTTAAGGTGTTCGATTTCGAGTGCAAGAGAGTGGCAAAACGGTAAAGCGTACGCATAAAAAGATGGACCGGGATGCCCGATCGTTTCTTTGTCCCGCGATCCGGTAGCCTTAAGGCATCTGCGCCGACTTGGGATTCAGCCCCTTCAAGATCTCATTGGCGAGAAGCGCTTGCCCATGGGCGGAAGCGGGGTCTTCCTCATTGGCTAGTATCACAAGGCTGGTTTTCAGTTTCATGTCGATAATACAGAAGGAATTGAAACCGACAATATTGCCTTCCTGCCAGATGATGCGACTATCGTCGTTGCGGATTTCCTGCCAGTTCAGGCCAACAGTGTAGAGACCATAGTCAAGAACGGGTTTGTGCGACAGCTTCGTTACATCGCTATCTTCTGCCATATGCCAGCGCGCGTATTTCAACATGTCGTAGACTGAGGATTTCACAGCACCTGCAGCCGGTTCGGCATCCGTATGGGGAGGCATCCGATTGCCCTTCTCATCAAAGCCCGGAATAAGGCGACGCTGCTGGTCCGGCGTCAGGGTAATGGTGCTCGATGACATATGCAGCGGTTCGAAGATCCGCTTTTTGAGCAGGTTTTCATAGCTGTCGCCGTACAGATTTTCGAGAATGTAACCCATCAGCGCGGCGCCGGTATTGGAATATTTGAACTCCGTGCCGGGTACCGCGGTCAGCTTGACCTTATGCAGGTCGTTGTAAAAGTCCTGAAGTGTGTAGGTCTTGTAGATATTATCGATACGGGTTGGCCACGGCACGACATTGCCTTCGAAATCCGGCATGGTTTCGGGGCGGTCCGGCATGAAGAAAGGCAGGCCTGAGCGGTGATCGAGTAGATCTTTGAGCCGGATCGGATGTCCTTCGAATTCAAGATTGGGATAGTCTCCGACAAGATATTTGCGGACATCATCGTCGAGCCTCACCTTGCCTTCAAGGACGGCCTGAGCCAGCAGCGTGCCCGTCATCGTCTTGGTGATCGACGCGATGGGATAGATGCTGTCGGCGGTCGGTTTGCGATGACCGCCCGGCGTCGTCGCGCCATAATTGTAGATATAGGTTTTGCCGCTTGTGTACACGCCGACGGAAACCGCGACGGCCTGCGGATTTGTCTTGTAAAATTCAGCCATCGCTCGATCGACGACGCTTTTTATCGAAGTCGGTGCGGCCGCAAAAACCTCATAAGGCATAAGAATAGCCAGCCCCAGAGCTGCAACAGAAGCGATACGAGACAAGCAGGACATGGTGAGGAACTCCGGATGCGGCGGTTGAGACGCTTAAATCTGGCAAGATGCAGGGCCCCGTCGTTCGGGTCTCACCGGCGGATTCGACCTCCAGTGTGCACTTGGCCGTGGGGGGCGAGCAGCCTGACCTCTTGCAGCGTCCACCAGTAGCCGCCGCCTTCCGGTCGCGTCGCATAGTGAGTGCCCATAAACAGGTTCGAAAAGTTGGCCGAGTAGGAAAGCCAAGCTGTTCTGCCATCGCGACTGATGAACTTTGAGGGAAAATTCACGAAATACGCCTGCTCGCCAAAGTCCTTCATGTAGGTGACCAGTTTCCAGGGGCCGGTGAGACTGCGAGCTTCGAGAATGTATGTACTGAACCTCGACACGGTATTCCCACCGTCCGTGATGGCCATAAGATATTTCTTCAGCGGCGCATCATAGGTCACCGCGACCGATCCCATGCGATCGTCCCATCTGAGCAGAGGCTTCATCCGCGCCATATCGTTCGTCCACACGGCCTTGCCGTGACGATCATGGCCCGCGAAGAACTCGTATCTGGACACGTTGTCCATGTTAGCGGGTCGGGGTGTCACGCGAGCCAGATAGACCTCATCGCCGGTGATCCAGCTCAGGTTCGGATCGCGGTTCTGTCGATCAGAGGCTTCTGCGCCATGTGCTACTAGATAAGCCTTCCCGTCAGGCGAATATCGCATGTCCCGGCCGAAATCCACGAAGTGCGGCGCGCCCATGCGAACTTTGCCGCCTATGTGATCTGGTTCGCCGAATAGTGGGTTGTTCGGCGTGTGCCGGGTTTCATGCCATGATTTTCCAGCATCCGTCGAATAGCGGAACCCGACAAACGGACCCAGGACGTCCCAGTTTAGGTGCTTTTCCGGCGTCTGGTGCAAGCAATAGGTGCCGTAATACCAAACACCCTTGTAGCTCAGGCTTCCCGCCGGATAGCGCCCCTCGTAGGGTGCCGCGCTGGCAGGAACGGTTCCGACGTTGCGGATGGTCAATTTCATCGGATCGTCGCCGGCGATGATGGCATAACCCGTCGTTGCGTCGACGCCCTTATATGAGGCGGAAACGACCCCGTTTACTTCGCCGTCCGTCCACGGCGAAACCATGTTTCCATCAGCGGCCCATGACGGGTACCAGGTATCCGCATTCGCATATCGAGCATGCCTTCCAGTGAAGGCCAACCCAACCAACTCGCGCGACTGCTTGAATGGAATGCCGTCAGGCGGTTGCGACGGCCATTCACCGGCAATGGAGCTAGATGCCGGTGCGCGGGCAATTGTCATATTGGCGACCAAAAAACCGAAGGTTCCGGCGAGAATGACGACAACGCGCACGCACGCCTCTTTCCGGATCATACCCTGTTCCAGCGACAGCACCATCGTACGAAATACGTAACCTATAATACAGGTTTGGCAACAGCTATATTACAGGTATTGAAAAAACCGAACTAGGAGACGCCGGCTATGGCCAGAGCCCGTATCGTGTCGTCAAAATGGGATGACATCGCGTGCTCGGCCGCGGTGACATCCTGGTCCGCGACCGCCTTGGCGATCGCCTCGTGGACCTCGATCACGCGCCACCGGTCTTCTTCGCGACCCCGGCGCATCCAGCCGATCGGCCAATTGATGCGGCTGACCTGCTCAAAGGCAAGCACCATGGTGATGAACATGGGATTATGGGTCGCTTGCGCGATGACTCCGTGCAACTTCAGATCATGTTCCATAACCGTTTTCGGGTCAGCGAAATTGAGGCGCATGGCGGCGGCGTGGCCAAGAATCAGTTCGGCTTCTGCGGATGTTCGATGAAGCGCGGCCAGGCTGACCGCGGTGGTTTCGATTGACCGGCGCACGGTCAGGACTTGTTGGACAGAAACGTGATGCGTGTGGACAACGTGATCGAACATGATGCCGAATACGGTGTAATCTGGCACGGAAACCCGGGCGGCACGGCCGCTCGCTGTGTGCAATATGCCTAAGGCGGACAGCGACCGGTTGGCTTCCCGCACGATCACGCGCGAAACTCCGAGCCTTGCGGCGAGCGCATTTTCGCTGGGTAACGCGTCTCCAAGCCGCAGATCTTCGCTCCGCATAAGAGCGATAATCGCAGCGACGGTACGATGAACCAGACCATCGCTGCCAGACACGCTCGCATCGTCGGCCTCGACCAAGGCGCCGTCTCCCAAGTTCAGACCAAACCTATGCCGATAGCCTGCCAGGCATCAGAAGCGGAGATTCGCTGTTTCCCGCGCGGCGTCAAGGTTCGCGGGCAGCTACATCCTCCCGGCCACAAGCGACCAGATGCGAGTGCTGCCCGCGCGATTGTCTTCAACTGGGTCGCAAGCGGACGTTCCCGGTGCGTCCGATCCCACGTCTGCTTTTCCCACTTTAGCCCTGGAAAACGGAAAGTCCGCTTCCGGCCCACAAGCGGCCGCTGCGTTTTTCTGCCGGTAAACCCCAGGCTAGCTGCTTGCCACCTGCGGGGGTTCACACCCCCGCATGCGCGTCCTCAAAACACCGGTGCCGAGATGGGCCCCGCGTTCGTATAATCGAAATGGATCGCGTTCACGTCCTGCACGCCCAGCAACACTGCCTGGGTGCCGGTGCTGAAGCTCAGCGTCAGGTCGCCCACGCCGTCATGGTTCACGTCGCTGACCATGGAGCTCATCAGGTGGATGTTGCTGGCGAGGAGGATGCGATCCACGCCGGTGTCGAAATCGGTGACCATGTCCTTGCCGCCGACCTGCCCGAACACGAACGTGTCCGCGCCCAGGCCGCCGGTCAGTGTGTCGGTACCCGCGTCGCCGGAGAGGTAATCGTCGCCGGCACCGCCCACGACCAGGTCGTTGCCCGCACCGCCCAGCACGGTATCGCGCCCGTTGGCGCCGTTCAGGCTGTCATCGCCGAGGCCGCCCGAGACGAAGTCGGCGCCGTCGCCGCCGTTCAGCACGTCGTTGCCGGCATTGCCGTACATCTTGTCCTCGCCGGCGGTGCCGGTGAGGTTGTCGGCGCCAGTGCCGCCATTGCTGGTCGCGCCGTCGGCCACGCCGGTGACGGTCACCATCACGGTGGCGTCGCTGGTCTTCACACCATCGCTGACCGTGTAATGGAAGGTGTCGGTCGCGGTCGCGCCGGTCGGCAGCTGGTCGAAAGCGTCGGCGTCGGCGACATAGATCAAGGTCTGGCTGGCGGCGTCGAACTGCACATGGCCCTGCGTGCCGGTCACATCCACGCCGGTGATGGCCAGGTGGCTGCCATGATCGGGGTCGGTGTCGTTGCCGATCAGCTGGGCATAGAGGTTGGCGCTGGTCGCATCCTCCGCCACGCCGATCGCGTCCGCCACGCCGACCGGGGCCTGGTCGACGATGTGGAGGCTGGTGATCACCTGGTCATGGTCGGTCGCCATCGGCGATCCAACGGGCTTCAGCGTATTGATATGGACCGCGTCGAACTGCGCGTCCGCCATCAGATTGCCGGTCGCGAGCAGATTGTCGATCTGCTCGGAATTGCCGTCATACAGATAGGAATAACGCTCCTCGGCCGGGATCAGGCTGTTGAGGTTGGTCAGCCCGCCATTTTCCAGCGTCTTCAGCGCATCCTCGAAATAGAAGCCGTTGAAGTCGCCGCCGACCACGACCCTGGCGTCGGGGTTGGCGCTCAGCAGATCGTGGACATAATCCTCCACACCTTGCGCCTGCGCGGTCCGGCTCGCATCGCCGCCGTTCAGCGGCGGCTGGTAGGATCCGAACAGCGAATCCGATCCCAGGCGGGATGTGGAGTGCATGTCGATTGCGGTGATGGTCTGGCCGTTGAACTGGAAATCGGCCACCAAGGGCTTGCGGCTGCCGTCATATTCGGTGCCGGTGATCTGGTGGACCGATCCGTCGACCAGGCCGACCTTGCTCGCGTCATAGAAGAAGCCGGGGCGGATATTGCCGTTGGGCTCGCCGCCATTCTGGTTGCTCGCGGTCGGCGCCACCTCGACATAGGTGTAATGCGGCCCGCCCATTGCATCGACCGCCGCGATCACCGCATTGGCGACCGCGGTGCCCGAATAATCGGTCCCGCTGCCGGGGCCGTCCGCATCCTGGATCTCCTGCGCGAAGATGATGTCGGGCGCCTGGAGGTTGTGGACGATCGTGTCGGCGATCATCTGGAATTTGGCCGAACCGTCCGACAGGTCGGCATTCTCCATGTTGAAGCTGGCGATGGTCAGATGATCGGCATCGCCATGCAGGTTGGTCACCTCCGGCTGGAGCGTGACGTCGAGCGTGGTCGCCGCCGCCGCGGTCGGGATGAGCTTGTAGCCGACATCGTTGGCCGATGCGGAGCCATAGGTCAGGACGCCGGTGACGTCGGCCAGCTGGTCGCCCTGTGACCAGGTGCCGGTGAAGCCGTTGAAGACGTCGCTTTGCGGATCGAGCAGGATCTTCTCCGGGTTGTAGTCGCCGTCGGAGACGGTGATGCCGCCATGCGCGTTCATGCCGGTCGCGTCCTCGCCATGGCTGGCGACGACCCAAGTCTCATTGCTGTCCGTGCGCGCGACCACCTGCGGTGCCTCGATCGTGACGCGCATGCCTTCCAGCGTCTCGTAGAAATCGATGCCGTCATTCTGCGGATCGAAGGTCGCGAAATGATCGTCCTCGATCACCTCCGTCGGCGGGTGCAGCCCGTCATGGCCGATCAGCACCGCGTCGGGCAGAGCATTGCCATGGCTGTCGACCGTGACGGCCGATCCGACCGCGAATTCGGTGACGGTCAGCGCGCCCGAACTGCCCGCTTCGGCGATCGTGCCGCTGACATGCACCGCATCGCCCACCGCGACCGCCGCCTTGCTTTGGGTCGCGACGAAGATCGCGTCGCTGGTGTTGGCATTGCCGTCGCCATGCGCGTCCTGGATGTAATAGCCATTGTCGCCGACCGCGGTGACGACACCGTTGGTGACGACCTGTTGGCCGACATAGTCGCTGGTCAGGTGATCGCCCTGAATCTGGTAGATGGCGAGCGGAACCGGATCGTCGTTGACGATCGTGCCCGTGGCCGAGGCATGGCTGATCAAGGTCTGGTGGCTGCCGCCATTGGTCGGGTTGGACAGATCGACGGTGAAGGTCTCGTTGGGTTCGGGGCTGGTGTCGCCCGCGACCTGGATCGTGATCGTCTTGGTCACCTCGCCCACGGCGAAGCTGACCGTGCCGGCCAGAGACTGGCCGGCGGCCAGGTCTGACGCATCGGCGCTGCCGTGGAAATTGACCGCATAATCGACGCCCGCCGCATCGACGCTGCCGCCCGATCGGGTGACGGTGAAGACCAGGTTGTGCGTGCCGGTGTCGCCCTCGATCACGCTCGCATTCTGGATGCCGATATGGCTGTCGCCGTCGGCGGGGTAGAAATGCTGGCCCGGATTGATCTGGCCGAAGCTGTTGGGCGCGTCGGGCGCCCAGGTGAAGTCGCTCTGGACCGCGCCGGTGCCGGTCAGCGCCAGCGAAGAACCGACCGGGCCGCTCGTCTCGCTCACGCCCATGTCGGTGCTGGTCATGCCCGCGGCCGGGCCGCTGGTGGCGACCATCGTGCCTTCGTAGGATAGGAACTCGACCACCTGGCCGTTGGGCGCGACCAAAGCGAGCCCGTCGGGCGAGCCGTTCTGCAGCCCGTCCTGCGGGTAGGAGACGACCGTGGTGCCATAGCCTTCGCCCTGGTCGGCGATGCTGCCGCTCAGCGCCGTCGTGCTGTAGGGGACGCCGCCATTGCCGTTATAGGCGACCAGGGTCCAGCCGGTGAGGTCGGTGCCGGCGGGCCCGGCAATCTCCACCTTCTCGCCCGTGTCGGTGCCGATATTGTCGTAATGGACCTCGTTGATGAACAGGGGCGCGGGCGGGGGGGCGGGATCGTCATTGGCGATCGTGCCCGCCGCGCTTGCGGTGCCGAGCGCGCTGCCCGCCGACGGGTTGCTCAACGTGACGTGGAAGGTCTCGTCGGGCTCGTAGGCCGTGTCGCCTGCGACATGCAGCGTGATCGTGCCGTTGGTCGCGCCGGCCGCGAAGGCGACGTCGCCGCTGGTGGCGCCGCTGAAATCGGAGGCATTGGCGGTGCCGTCGAAGGTGACGGCATAATGGACCGATCCCGCCGCGCTCGTGTCGCCGGTGCGGGTGACGGTATAGACCATGTCGGTGGTGCCGCTATCGCCTTCGGTCACGCTGACCGAGGCCGGCCCGATCGAGACGGTCGTGACGGGCCCGGCGGCACCGAAGGTCTGGCCGTTATTGGCGGCGCCGAAGGTGCTGAGCGCATCGCCGGTCCAGTGGAAATCCGAATATTGGGTGCCGGTGCCGGTCAGCTGGAGCGAGAAGTTGGTCGGGCCGCTGCCATTTTCCGACACGCCGACGTCGGTGCTGGTGATGCCCGCCGCGATCGTGCCGGGGCCGCCGGTCATGACGCCTTCGTAGGACAGGAACTGGACGACGTGGCCGCCATTGTCGACCAGAGCGAAGCCGTCTGGCGAACCGTTCTGGAGCCCGTCCTGGGGCAGGCTGATCGTGTAGAAGCCGAAGCCGTTGGTCGTGTTCGCGACCACGCCCGACAGGCTGATCGTGTTGTAGACGGTCGCTGCGGCGGCCTGCGCGGCGGTGGTTCCGCCATTGTAGAGATAGACTTTCCAGCCCGTCAGGTCTGTGCCCGCGGTGAAGGCGAGCTCGATCTTCTCGTTCGTGTCCGTGCCCGAATTGTCATAGTGGAATTCGTTGAAGAAGGCGGTCATCGAGCTCTCTCCCAGGTCTCGAAAGCAGTAGGCCGCGCTCCGTCCCTATTTTGAGGGACGGGGGCGGGATCGGTCATGCGGTGGCGATCAGGCGGCGAAGGCGACGCGCGTGTGGCGGCGGAGCATATGTCCGACCGCGCCGAAGCCGATCACCATCATCGCCCAGCCGGCAGGCTCGGGCACTCCGCCCGGGATCGGACCGAACAGGATCGTGCCGGAGGAGTTGGTGTCGAACGTCTCCTGCGCGCCGGTGCCGCTCTGCGCGCTGAAGAAGATCGGGCCCGCTTGCACGAAGTCAGGAAGCAGTACGCTGCCGGCGTGGGTCGAGCCGGTCAGGCTGAAGCCCGACAGAGTGAAGGCGGAGCTGGTGATGCTGTGGTCGGGATTTTCGAGCTGCCAGTCGAGCTCGAGCGCGAGCGAACCGTCGGCCGGATCGGCCTGGAGCGACTGAAAGGTAACATCGCCGGCCGAGAGCAGGGTCGGGTTGCTCCCGGCGCTCGAGAAACTGACGCTCAGGAACGGCGAGGCGGCCGTGCTGCTGCCATCACCGGTCGCGAAATAATAAGAGAGCGCCGGATCGACCGCGCCATTGGCGCCGATCAGTGCGTCGGTGTCGATCGTGAGCGTGCCGCTGACGAACGCACCGCCGAATTCGGTGCCGGCGAAATTGAATGTGACGGCCGCGTCCGCGGACGCGCCGGTGGCAAGCGCCACGGCGGCGAGAATGATCGTCTTCATCGAATGGAAGTCCCCAAAGAATCGCGTGGCATTCAGGCATGGACGACGGCCTCCTAGCGGCCGGCGCATAGGGTTAACCTACGGTTCATAAATGACAATCGCGTTTCAATGGATTTTTTATGCGACCAGCGCGGCAGGGGGGCTGGCACCGGTCAGCGACATGCCGGGTATCGTCTCCTCCCCGGCAATTGTCGGGGAGGGGGACCGCCGCCGTAGGCAGCGGTGGAGGGGCGCATTTGGCGGCAACTGGTAGAAAGGTGCCCCCTCCGTCATGCCTTCGCATGCCACCTCCCCACGAAATCGTGGGGAGGATTGTTAGTCCGCTTCGGAGGAGAGGGCCGCCCAACCCCTCAGTTGATCGTTCCCGCGCCTTGCGTCATCCCATCCACGCTCTTGCTGACCAGGATGTTCACCGCGACGCGGCGATTCTGGGCCTTGCCTTCGGGCGTGTCGTTGGGCGCGAGCGGGTCGGCCTTGGCCATGCCGGTGGGGGTGAGCATGCGATAGGGTTTCCAGCCGCATTGCTGCTGCAGATAATTGATCACGCGCGCGGCGCGCTTTTCGCTCAAGCGCTGGTTTAGCTCGTCGCCGCCGGTGGAATCGGTATAGCCGACCACCAGCATCAGCGCATTCTCCTGCGCCTGCGCCTGCTGGGCGGTCGCACAGAGCTGGGCCTTGTCCTCGGCCGACAATTCCGCCTTGCCGATATCGAAATGCACGTTGGTCGTGCCCTTGATATTGTACTTGTCGATGTCGCCCATGCGGCCGCGCAGCGCCTCGGTCGCGGCGGTCTGTTCCTCGAACCGCTGGCTGGTGCCGTTGCGGATCATGGTCGCGGTCTTGAGGTCGCTGTTGCGGAAGCTGATCCGGCTCGCGACCAGGTCGCCGCCCGATTGGGCATCGCCCACGCGCCAGGTCTTCACCGTCACGGGCAGGCCGTTGAGCAGCGCATCCTGGCCTAGCTTGCTGGTCGCGCCGAACAGCCCGCCGCCGGCGCGGACCTGGGTCTCCGGATCGAGCGCGATGACCTGGCTGGTGCCGTCCGCGGTCGCGATCTTGATTTTTTCGCCATTGCGCGCGGTGATCACGCCCTTGATGTCGGGTCCCGGGCTCTTGATGCCGGTGACGGTCACGCTGTTATCGGCCGGGGCAGGGGCGGGGGCCTGCTCCTGAACCGGTGCAGGCGATGGCGCCTGGGCCTGCTCCTGCGCCGAGACGCCGGCTGCCGCCGACGACATCAGCATCACGATCAACAATCGGGCCGCCGGACCCTTCGAAACGATACGCATCACGCAACTCCTTCTTCACTCCCCGGTCGCGTATTTCGTGTTCGGAACGATCTGTCTGTCAGATGAACATGTGCGGCAGGACGCCGGAATCGAGGGGCGGGTCGGGTTGATCGTGCGACGAGTTGAGAAACCGCAAAGTCCATTCGACCGCGTAATGAGAATCGAAATCGGGTCTTGCGAGGCGATTCAAGTGACGCCGCGCCCGCTGGCAGGACTGAGTGCAGCCTGACGATAACCCTGTCGAATAAACCCGGGTGTGCATCAGGCCGAGGAAAGACCGGGTTCACCCCGTTCGATCCGATCGATCAGCAGGAATCCGACATATTGGGCTCGGCGATAGGCCCGTCCACGATTTTCGCTGGAGGGATGTCGGTAATAGGCATTCCAATAGCTGACCGCACGTTGCTTGATCTCGGCCCAATAAGCCGGGTTTTCGGCTGCGAAGACCGCGATCATCCGGGCCATGTCCGGTGTCATGGCGGCCAGGATCTCGTCCAGGATCTCGATGACATATTGCCCGATCAGGTCTGCGACGAAGGGTGTGCCCCAAGGTTGAAGATGCGCGAGCAGATCGCGCACCGCCCGCTGACGCTCGAAGCCGTCGCAGCTGCGGGTCTGGAGCGTGCGGGCGAAAAGCCAGGCTTCGTCATCTTCGGGCAAGTTTGTCTGCTCGGACGCGAAGTACAAGCGCGCGGGTATCGACACCACCTGACCATCGACATGAACGGTAAAGTGCGGGGTCCGATAGGCGGGATGGAGGCGGCGCATGACATCGGTCCCGCCGCGCAGGGCCGGCGAACGGCAGCGGGCGGGAAACGCGTCGGCAAGCGTCTCAGCCTCGATCACGGTGAGCTCCTGCATGTCAGGCATGGTGCAAGCCTAATCCGTCGGAGCCTGCTCGCAACCCATTGGGCAAGACTGGCGGTCGTGGGCGGGAATGGCCTCGGGCATGCAAATATCATATGATCATCGCACGGTGGACGGGGGGAAAGGGCGACGCATGAGCCGGGCTGAAGGCGCCGACGCGGCAAGCCCGGTCGTCTCCGAGCGTGCCGCTCTGGCGGTTCAGATGGTCGGCTGGCTCATCTGCTTTTGCCTGCTACTCAACGATTTCGGCCCGGGGCCGCCCTGGACCGCGGTGCTGATCCAGCTGCTCCCCTGGGCTTTCGCCCTGTGGCTGTCGATCACTCGCAACTTCGCCATGATGGATGGCCTGATGAAGCCATCAATGCCCGTCGTGATTGCAATCCCGATGATCAGCGGTTTTGCACTTTTGGAAGCGCCCGCCTTCTTCATGCTGGAATGGAGGCCGGTCTTGCTCGCCGCGGGAGCCCTGGCGCTCGTCTATGCGCTGATCCTTGGACCGGCGTGGCTCCGGTTCGAACGCGAAAAGAGCGAGGATGGCGGGCCCGGTCCAGGCGGATCCTTATTCGTGATACTCGTCCTGGGCGTGGCCATGGGGTTCGCGCTCAACGTGGGTTTGGTCACCAATCTCAACGGTGTATCGCAGCGGCATGCCCCTGAGATATTGGCCGGCGTGGTCGAGAAGAGGTTCACCTCGTCGGGGCGCGGGCCGCTGCCCTACCTTCACATCTCCGGGCCGGCGGAAAGGATCGAAGATCAATTGGGCCTTGCCGCATTTCAGACCGACTATGATCGCTGGGGGCGGGTCAAGGAGGGGATGAAGGCGTGCGTTGCCATTCATACCGGCATGCTCGGTTGGCGCTGGTACGACGTCGTCGATTGTTGATTCTGTCCTGTGTGCGAATAACGGGCGGCGGGACTGGATTGCTGCGCCTCGTGGCGACAGGGGCCTTGGAGTAGGAAGGCGACGCGTCTGGAGATCCTCAGCGCGCCTTGCGCTTAAGCCGTTTGGCGTTCGCGGTGGCGCGGCGGTGGATCGGGCTGAGCGATCGGCGCGGCGCGCCGGCGCTGGTCATCGCGCCGCGCGCGGCACGTTCCCACATCCCGATCATCTCGCTCATGGCCGAAAAGCCGCTCTTTCCCGCCGAGGTGCCGGCGCGGACCGCGTCGGAGGCGAGCCTGGCCTGCAGCAGGCAGGCGTCGCGCATGGCGATCGCGCCGGCCTCGCTAAAGGCGGCTACCTTCTCGCCGACCATCAGCGCGAGTTCGGCATGATCCGCCGACAGGGGATTGCGCACGGCATGGTCGATCGTCGCGGATCGGCTGGCGATCACCTCGCCCGCCGCCAGCGCGGTCTCCGCCGCCATCACGGCCCCGCGGAACGCCTCCTGCCAAAAATCGAATGGGGTGGGATGTCGTGCCATTTCGGTGATCCATGCAGGGGCTTTCGCGGGCGAACGCGTGGGCAAGCACTTCGGTCAATCAGCTTATCGTGCATGAATGGCAGTCTGGTTTCAGCCGGCCGGTCCATTGCCGCGAGCCGCGGACGGAGCTCGCTTACAGAAAGGAATAAGGGTCGACGTCGACCGTCACCCGCACCCCGCGCGGCCAGTCTAGCGCGCCAAGCCAATCCCGGATCACGTCCTGCACATCCAGCGCGCGCCGTGCATGGACCAGTAACCGCTGCCGATGCCGCCCGCGCAGCATGGAGAGCGGGGCGGGGGCGGGGCCAAACACCTGCATGCCGTCGACGCGCGGGGCGGCGCGGCCGATCGCCTTGGCGGTGGCGGCGGCTTCCTCCGCATTCTCGGAGCTGACGACGATCCCCGCGAAGCGGCCGAAGGGTGGAGCACCGGCATGGCGGCGCGCCTCGGTCTCGGCCTCGTAGAAGCTTTCCGCATCGCCCGAGACGAGCGCCTGGATCACCGGGGCGGCGGGTTCGTGTGTCTGGACGAGCACACGGCCGGGCTTGGCGCCGCGCCCGGCGCGGCCCGCCACCTGCGCGATCTGCTGGAAGCTGCGCTCGGCCGCGCGCAAATCACCGCCCGACAGGCCCAGGTCGGCATCGACCACGCCGACCAGGGTCAGATTGGGGAAATGATAGCCCTTGGTGACGAGCTGGGTGCCGATCACGATGTCGATCTCGCCGGCCTCCATTCGGTTGACGAACTCGGCGGCCTTGGCGGGGGACCAGAGCGTGTCCGAGGTGACGATCGCCGCGCGCGCCTCGGGGAACAAAATCGCCACCTCGTCCGCGATGCGTTCGACGCCGGGGCCGCAGGCGACCAGGCTGTTCTCCTCGTGGCATTCGGGGCAGGCGCGGGGCGGCGGCATGACATGGCCGCAATGATGGCAGGCGAGCCGCGCGGTCAGGCGATGCTCGACCATCCAGGCGGTACAATTGGGGCATTGGAAGCGATGCCCGCAGGTACGGCACAGTGTGAGCGGGGCATAACCGCGCCGGTTGAGGAAGAGCAAAGCCTGCTCGCCTTTCTCCAGCGTCTCGCGCACCGCATCGACCAGGCTCGGCGCAATCCAACGGCCACGATCGGGCCGGTCCTGCGTGAGGTCGATCACGGCGATGTCGGGCAGGGTCGCGCCGCCATAGCGAGCGGGCAGCTTGACCTCTTCGTAGCGGCCCTGGGCGACCATCTGGCGCGTCTCGATCGCGGGCGTGGCGGAGGCGAGGATAACCGGGATCTGCTCGAACTGCCCTCGCATCACCGCCACGTCGCGGGCATGGTACATGACGCCGTCTTCCTGCTTGAAGCTGGCCTCATGCGCCTCGTCGACCACGATCAGCCCCAGGTCGCGATAGGGCAGGAACAAAGACGATCGCGCGCCGACCGTGACCAAGGCCTCGCCGCTGGCAATGGCGCGCCAGGCGCGGCGGCGCTGGGATTGGCGGAGGTCCGAATGCCAGGCGACCGGCGCGCAGCCGAAGCGCTCGGCGAAGCGCTTGAGGAAGGGCTCAGTCAGCGCGATCTCGGGCAAAAGTACCAATGTTTGCCGTTGCTTGTGGATCGCTTCTGCCACAGCTTCAAAATAAACTTCAGTCTTGCCCGATCCAGTGACGCCGTCGAGCAATATCGGCGCGAAGGCCTTGTCTTCGACCGCGCGGGTCAGCCGGCCCGCGGCATTGGCCTGGATCGGCGACAGGTCCGGCCGGGCGTGGTCCGGATTGGGCAGGGGAAAGGGATCGTCGACGCGCACCTCGACCGGCTCGATCGCGCCGGCCTTCACCAGCCCGCGGATCACGCCATCGGAGACGTCGGCAGTGGTCGCCAGTTCGCGCACCAGCCCCTGGCGGTTCTCGATCCGCTCGAGCGCCTGCGCGCGCTGCGGGGTGAGGCGCGGCGGGATATGGCCGGTCGGGCGATATTCGATGATGGTGCGCGCGCCATCGAGCGCGGAGGCCGACGCCAGCGCCATGCGCAGCACCGCAGCGGGCGGCGCCAGATAATAATCCGCGGTCCATTCGATCAGCCGGCGGAGCGACTCCTTGAGCGGCGGCAGGTCGTAGACGCTGAGCAGGGGCCGCAGCCGGTTGTCGCCCACCTCCGCATCCGAAGGCATATGCTCCGGCTCCCATACCACGCCGGCGAGTTGGCGCGGGCCCAAGGGTGCCAGCACGATCGATCCGGGCTGGACGTGATGTTCGGGATCGACCCGGTAATCGAGCGGCCCGAGCGCAGGATTGAGCAAAAGGACGCGGGCGCGCTTGTTCATGGAGGTTCAGGTAGGGGCTCGCGCGGGAAAAGGGAATCCAGGGCGGTTCCCGCGGCAGGAATCCGCCCCCTCCGCCGCCACCTCCCCCTGGCGGGGGAGGATTTCCCTCTAATCCTCCCCCGCCAGGGCAGGGCTATCGCATGTGGCTTTGGGACGAGGCGGGTCTTGCCTCTGGACTTTGAAACCGTTCGTGCTGAGCTTGTCGAAGCACCGTTCCTTTCTTTCTCGCGAACGGGCGTTCAAGCAGAGAAGGGCGGCCCTTCGACAGGCTCAGGGCGAACGGAGCCATATGCGATAGCCCTGCCTGCCAGGGGGAGGTGGCAGGCGCAGCTTGTCGGAGGGGGCGGCGCAGCCGCGCCGAAGCTGGGTGGAGCGGGAATCTGCGCGATGTTGCCGCGCCTCGGTGGGCGGCCGTAGAGCGACAGCATGACGCTCGACGATCTCGGCCCCCGCATCTGTATCATCGGCCCGTCGAACAGCGGCAAGTCGACGCTCGCCAATGCCATTGCTCGCGCGCGTGGGCTGCGGGCTATCCACCTGGATCAGCTCTACCATCGCCCCAACACGGATTGGGAACCCCGGCCGGCTGAGGAGTTCCTGGCCTTGCACGATGACGCCATAGCCGGCGAACAGTGGGTGATGGACGGCAATTATTCGCGCTGCTTCCCGCAACGTCTGGCGCGGGCGACGGGCTTGATCCTGCTCGACACGCCGACCGCCGTCAGCCTGTTCCGCTATCTCCGCCGCTGCTGGTTCGAGGACGGGCGGCTCGGCGGGCTCGATGGCGGCGGGGACAGCGTCAAATGGGCGATGGTCCGCCATATCGCGGTCACCACGCCCGCGAACGTCAGGCGGTACAGGGCGCTGCTCGACGAAGTGGCCTTGCCGCAGATCAGGCTCGCCACATCGTCCGCGCTTGCGGCTTTCTATCGATCGGAACGGCTGAGCCGCTGATGCGGCAGTTGGGGCAAGGGGCCGCTCAGGGCTTCGATCCGAAGATACGCGTCAGCCACGCGTCGAGCACACCCGTCGCAGGATAGGCCGGATCACCGAGCGATCGGTTGATCTCCATATGACCGCGCAAGCCCGTCCCGGCAAAACCCTGGCGTTCGACCGGCGTTCCGGCCGAGGTCAGCGCATCGGCAAGCTCCTTTGCCTGCGCCACGCCATCCGGGCGCGCGACATGGAGCAGCAGGAAGGCGGGCGCATTGGGTGCTGCCGCCTGGAACACCGGGGAAAGCCGCCGCTGGCGTGCCGGGTCGCTGCCGAACGCCTGCACGTAAGTATCGTGCATGAAGTTGCCGCCGGTCGCGATCTGCGCGGGCACGTCGTAGCAGGCGCCGTCGATCGCCACGACGCCGCTCAGCGCCGCGAGGCCCAGTCCCGCCGCCGCCAGGTAAGTTGGCTCCGTGCCGACCAATGCGACCAGATGCGCCCCGGCGCTATGCCCCATCAGCACGATTCTTTTGGGGTCGATGCCATTCTCCGCCGCGTGATTGCGCAGCCACGCGACCGCCAGCGCGACGTCCGCCGCCTGCTGCTCGACGGTCGCACCAGGCACCAGGTCATAGTCGATCGAGGCAACCGCATAGCCGCGGCTAAGCAGATGCGTGACCTTGGCCGCGCCGGTCGCATTGTTCTTGTCGCCACGCTTCCAGCCGCCGCCATGGACGAAGATCACGAGTGGGGCGGGGCGGCTAGCCTGTGCGCGCCACAAATCGAGCTTCTGCAATGGGCGAGGCCCGTAAGCATGTTCGGTCGCGCCGGGTGCGGCCGGTTCGGCCATGCGCGACGCGAACCGTTCGCGCAGTCGCTCGCGCAAACTGCCGTTCTGAGCGGGTGCTGGCGATACGAGGAGGGTAACCAATGCTATGGCCGAAAGGGTCTTGAGAGCCTGACGACGCATCGCTTCCTCCGTCCGCTTGTTCATGCCTGCCAACCTACGGCCCTCCTCGACGAATTGCAGTCCCCGACGCTTCCTCGTCATGCCGGGCTTGTCCCGGCATCCACAGCGCCGCAAAGGAATCCCGCATATTGGGTGGGCCCGGGACGAGCCCGGGCTAGCGGAGGTTGGTCATGCGGCATTTCGTTCACATCGCCGCATTTGCCGCGGCCCTGGTAGCCATCACGGACGCCAAATCCGCCTCGACCACGCGACGGGTGGTGGTCGATGTCACCGAGGACCAATCCAGCTTCACCGAATTGCGGGCCCGCATCGACCAGAAGACCGGCGACGAGGATGTCCGCCTCGTGATCACGGCGTCCGCCGCCGACGCGCCGCTTGATTATGACGGTGCGCGGTTCATGACCGACGCCGGCCCCGTCGACCGCGAGCTGCAACATGGCCACGAGCGACTGTTCGATTGCCCGGACGCCGGCTGCCCCGAACATGCGCTGGTCGCGTTCGATATCAGCGCCGAGCAATTGGCGGAGTCCGTGGGTGAAGGATCGCCCTTGCGTATCTACCTGCAGAAGGACGGCAGGACCGCCAAGATTCTGCTCGTCCCGGAGGCGGCGATCACCGACTTCCTCGACAGGGTCTCCGTCGCGCGGCGCCGGTAACAAAGTGCCGATCCTGGACGGCTCATCCCCGATATTCGAACTCGACCAGATAAACCCGTTCGCCCGACCCGTGCTTCGCCACCTTGAGCAGGTCGACCACGCCTTCGAACCCTGATCGGCGCGCCAGTTCAGGTGTGATCGCGTCGAAGCTGATCTCGCGCACGGCAGTCACCTCGATCGCGCCCGGGCCCACAGCATAGCGGCCACCCACCTTCACGCGCTGGCTCTGCCAGATGCGCACGCTGCAGCGGATCTCGCCGCGCATCACGCGCTCGCGAAGGCGCTTGGTGAACACCATCAGGCTCGTCCAATCCCGGCTTGCGATGCCGGTCATAGCAGATGAAGCCGGAAGGGTCAGGCGGTACGTTCGCGCGCGACTGCTGGTCTGCTGCACGAATCGCCGGAGCGAGCCACCCGTCCGACCAGCGGCGGGAACGGGTCGGCAAGCGATCCATTTTGACAAGATGGGTGAAGCGCTCGAGCGCATGCTGATCGGCGCCGCGGTGACGGTGCTCGTGGTGAGTCTGCTCGCGCTCTGGTATATTTAAGCGCCTTCGCGCGCGAGCCTAGCGTCCCTGCATATCCCGCGATTCCGCCGGCATCCGCACGGTCAGGCTGCCCCAGCTTTCCTCCAGCCAGATCTGGCATGACAGGCGGCTGGTGCGTGTCACCGACGCGGCGAGGTCGAGCAGGTCGTCCTCGTCGGCGCTGGCGTGCGGCAATTTGTCGAAATCATCCGCCGCCACGATCACATGGCAGGTCGAACAGGCCATCTGGCCCTCGCAGGTGCCCTCCAGCGGCTGGCCATTGGCCTGGGCCAGGTCGAGCAGCCGGTCGCCCCCTTTGCCCTCGACTTCGCTGACATGGTCGCCGTCGGCGGAAACGAACCTGACCTTCATGCCCACTCCAACTGCCGGGCGGCGGCCTGGTCGATCAGCCGCGCCGCCTGTTCGACCTCCTCCTGCGTCGTATAGCGGCCAAAGCCAAGCCGGATCGAGGTTCGCGCCTGCATTTCGGTCAGGCCGATCGCGCGAAGCACGTGGCTCGGCCGCCCCGATCCGCTCGCGCAGGCCGACCCGGCGGAGAAGGCGACCTCCCGTACCTCGGAGATGAGCCGGCCGGCATCCACGCCGTCGCGCCGCAGATTGAGGTTGCCGCGATAGCGCGCCTCGCGATCGCCGTTGATCGTCCAATCCTTGAACATATGCTCAAGAAACAGCGCCAAACCATTGACGTGGATCAGATCTCGGGTGTGGCATTGCTCCGCGATCCGTGCTGCCGTGCCGAAACCCGCGCACAGCATCGGGCTCAGCGTGCCCGATCGGAGGCCCTGTTGCTGGCCGCCGCCATGGATGAAGGCGGGCCAGTCGAGACCGGGCCGCAGCCAGAGGGCGCCGATCCCCTTGGGGCCGTGGATCTTGTGCGCGGAGATCGCGACCAGGTCGCAGGCGTCGAGCGGCAGGTCGACCCGTCCGAACCCTTGCACCGCGTCACAGAAGAAGAGCGCGCCGGCCTCGTGCGCCAGGGCTGCAAGCGTTTCGATCGGCTGGATCACGCCGATCTCATTATTCACCAGCATCGCCGCGACGAGAGCCGTCCGTTCGTCGATCGCGGCGGTCGCGGCATCGAGATCGACCAGACCGTCGGCGCCGACGGGCAGGGCCACGATCTCCGCACCCTGTTCGCCCAGCCAGGCAGCGGTATCGAGCACGCAGGCATGTTCGGTCGCGATCGTCACGATCTTGCGTCGCAGGCCCTGCCGCAGCGCGCCTTGCAGCGCCCAATTGGCCGCCTCGGTCGCGCCCGAGGTGAAGACCAGCCGCCCACGCCCGGCCGCATCGCCAAGTGCGGCGGCGACACCCGCGGTGGCGATGTCGATCGCCGCCGCCGCCTCGCGCCCCAGCCGATGGGGGGAGTGCGGATTGCCGAACCGGTCGAGCCAGGGGAGCATCGCCGCGCGCACTTCGGGTGCCAAGGGAGTGGTCGCCTGATAATCGAGATAGATCATGCCGCGCGCCGCCGGCCCGCGAGTGTCGTCCACAGCTGAAGGAAAAGCTCGATCTCGGCCTGGGTGGTCTGCGGGGCGAGGCTGACGCGGATCACCTCGCGTGCCGCCGTCTCGGGCCAGCCCATCGCCTCCAGCACGCGGCTGGGCTTGAGCGTGCCCGACGAACAGGCGCTTCCCGCCGAGACGGCGACGCCGCCCAGGTCGAGCTCGATCAGCTGCGCGGCGGCAGCCACTCCCGGGAGACGGTAGGAGGCGATTTCGGGCAGGCGCGGGCTCTGCTCCGCCACGATTTCGCCGCCCGCAGCGCAAATGGTCTCGTCGAGCAGCTGGCGCAGCACGGGCAGGTGCGCGCGCGACCCGCGCGCCTCCAGCGCGGTCGCGAAGCCGATCGCGGCCGGCAGATTCTCGGTCCCGCCGCGATAGCCCTTTTCCTGCCCTCCCGTGGGAGCAAGCGCGCTCAAGTCCCTGATCAACAAAGCGCCGATCCCCGGCGGCCCGCCGAGCTTATGCGCCGACACGATGATCATATCGGCATCCGGAAGGGGGAGTTTGCCCGCCGATTGCGCGGCATCGGCCAGCCATAGACCACCGCGTTCGCGGATCGCGGCGGCGGTCGCTTCGGCGGGCTGGATCACCCCCGTCTCGCTGTTCACCGTCTGGATCGCAACCAATGCCTGTTCGGGGATGGCGTCGAGGTTGGCCGCCCCGTTCGCGTCCACCGCGATGATCTCAGCGTCCGCGCGGGCCCGGTGCAGGCAATCATGCTCGACCGCCGACACGGCGCGGTGGGGCAGGGTGGCGCGTGCGAGCGCCAGTGCCGCCGCCTCGCTCGCGCCGCTGGCGAAGATCAGCTCATGATCCCAGCCCAATGCCGTCTTGATGCGGGTGCGCGCATCCTCCAGCGCAGCCCTGGCGGCGCGGCCCTCGGCATGGGGCGAGGAGGGGTTGGCCCAGCGATCGAACGCCGCCGCCATCGCCGCACGCGCCTGCGGCAGCATCGGCGTAGTGGCGGCATGGTCGAGATAGACACGGTCCGGCACCGGCGGGACTTCTCCAAGATTGCACCTGTCGGGTGCTTTTCTATATAGGCGCCCCACTTGCGCACGCCCAGTGCGCCGATCAAGCCAAGCGAGACCGATGCCCGACGTCATTTTTCCCGGCCCTGAAGGCCGCCTCGAAGGTCGTTTCAGCCCGCCGCCGCGTCCGCGTGCGCCCGTCGCGATGATCCTCCATCCGCACCCGCAGGCCGGGGGCACGATGAATAACCGCATCGTGCAGGCGCTCTACCAGACCTTTGTCCGGCGCGGATTCGCGACTTTGCGCTTCAATTTCCGCGGCGTCGGCAAGAGCCAGGGCATCTTCGACAACGGCATCGGCGAATTGTCCGACGCGGCGAGCGCGCTCGACTGGGTCCAGTCGATCCACCCCGAGGCGCAGACCACCTGGATCGCCGGCGTCAGCTTCGGCGCCTGGATCGGCATGCAGCTGCTGATGCGCCGGCCGGAGATCAAGGGCTTCATCTCGATCGCGCCGCCCGCCAATCTTTACGATTTCACGTTCCTGGCGCCGTGCCCCTCATCGGGCATCATCATCCAGGGCGAGAATGACGAGGTGGCGACCCCGGGCGCGACCCAGAAGCTGGTCGACAAGCTGCGCACCCAGCGCCACATCACCATCCACCACGACACCATTCCCGGTGCCAACCACTTCTTCGAGCATGAGATGCCTCAGCTGATGAAGTCGGTGGACGATTATCTGGATATGCGCCTCAAGGCGTAAAAAGCGAGGGCACCGCCTATCTGGGCTCGACTTTGCCTCCGGGCCACGCGTAGGACGCGGCCGAGTCAGTCCTAAGCCAAGAGGTGCCCTTGTCGACCCAGTTTGCGCCGCGTAGCCGTAAGGTCCGTGTCCTTGCGACACTGGGCCCGGCCTCCAGCTCGCCGGAGATGATCCGCAAGCTGTTCATGGCGGGCGCCGACGCGTTCCGGATCAACATGAGCCACGGCGCGCATGCCGACAAGGAGCCGTTGGTCAAGGCGATCCGCGCGCTGGAGCAGGAGCTCGGCCGGCCGAGCACGATCCTGTTCGACCTGCAGGGCCCCAAGCTGCGCGTCGGCAAGTTCGCCGAGGGCAAGGTGGTTCTGGAAACCGGCCAGACCTTCATTCTCGACCGGGACGCGACGCCGGGCGATGCCAACCGCGTCCAGCTGCCGCACAAGGAAATCTTCGCCGCGCTCGAAGTTGGCGCGCGCCTGTTGCTCGATGACGGCAAATTGGTGCTGCGCGTGTCCGGCATCGCGCCGGACCGGATCGAGACGATCGTCGAAGTCGGCGGGCCTTTGTCCAACAGCAAGGGGCTGAACGTTCCCGACGTGGTCGTGCCGATGGCCGCTTTGACCGAGAAGGACCGCGCCGACCTGGCCTTCGCGGTCGAGCAGGGCGCCGACTGGATCGCGCTCTCCTTCGTCCAGCGGCCCGAGGACGTGGCCGAAGCGCGCCGCCTGATCGGCGGCAAGGCGGCGGTGCTCGCCAAGATCGAGAAGCCGGCCGCGGTCGAGCGGCTGGAGGAGATCCTCGAACTGGCCGACGCGGTGATGGTCGCGCGCGGCGACCTGGGCGTCGAATTGCCGCCGCAGCAGGTGCCGCTCGTCCAGAAGCGCATCGTCGAAACCGCGCGCCGCATGGGCCGTCCGGTCGTGGTCGCGACGCAGATGCTCGAATCGATGATCGTCGCGCCGACCCCGACGCGCGCCGAAGTGTCGGACGTCGCCAACGCCATCTATGACGGTGCCGACGCGGTCATGCTGTCGGCCGAGAGCGCCGCGGGCGCCTGGCCCGAGGAGGCCGTGTCGATGATGGACCGCATCGCCATCTCGGTCGAGAACGACCCCGGCTACAAGCGCCGCCTCCATTTCACCGAGACTTTGCCCGATCCCACCACCGCCGATGCCTTGTCCGAAGCGGCCAAGGAGATTGCCGAGACCATCTCCGCCTCGGCGATCATCTGCTTCACCAATTCTGGCGCCTCGGCACGGCGCATGTCGCGCGACCGGCCCTCCGTGCCTCTGCTGGTGCTGACCCCCAATCAGGCGACCGCGCGCCGGCTCGGCCTGTTGTGGGGGGCGCATGCGGTGTACACCAAGGACGTCTCCAATTTCGAGGAGATGGTCGGCAAGTCCAAGCGCATGGCGCTGCGGCAGGGTCTCGCCAGTTCGGGCGACAAGATCATCATCATGGCCGGCGTTCCGTTCGGCACGCCGGGCTCGACCAACATGCTCCACGTCCAGCGCCTGACCGGCAAGGAGCTGGAGGGTTATTCGGATTAGCGCAGGCGTCGCCCCGGCGCGGACCCCAGCAAAGTATTACTTTGCTGGGAACCCGCAGGCCGGGGCCGCAGGAGGTTCGGCTCACGCCTCCTGATGTATTGACCTCAAGAAGTTGAACCTGCGCCCGCAGCGATGCCGGCTTCCGCCGGCATGACGGAATACTCAATCCGCCGGATAGAGCGTGAACTGCTCGATCCGGCCGTTCGGCCCCGGCTCGGCCCGCAGGATCAAGGTTAGCTTCTTCGACCCATAATCGAGGCTGTAGACCTCCGCGGTGAAGCCGCCGCGTAGGGAGGATCGCTCGCGCGTGAAGCTCTTGGGCTCGCCCAAGGGCGCGAGGCTGGCCTTGTAATCGGCGATCGCCTGGGGCGTGAAATAATAATTGCCGTTGGCGGTGAAGGCGTTGCGATCGATCCGGCCCTGGCGCAGCCCTTCGAACACCGCGCGCGCCCGGCCGACATCGCCCGCATCGGCGAAGATCACATTCTCGATCGCGTCGGCGATGCTGGTCTGGGCATTGCCGAAATCGGCATTGTCGAGCACCACGATTGCGGCGCGATCGTCGGGATAGATGCGGTTCTCGGACAGATAGCCGACCGCCTCGCCGCCATGGCTGATGCGGCGATGGCCCTTCTTGACGTCGACCTCGACGCCCAAACCATAATCGGTGCCCGCGCCATTGGTCAGTAGCACCTCAGTCTGCTGATCCCTATAGCTCGCGGGCTTCATCACGCTCTGGTCGATGACCGAGACGTCCCAGCGCGCCAGGTCCGACGCGCTCATCGCCAACTCGCCCGCGGCATAGAGCCAGCCCGCGCCCGGCTGCCGCTCGACCCGGACCGGCCCCAGCGCATAGCGATGATAGCCGAGCGGATCGGCATCGGTCAGCCCCGTGTCCAGATCGACCGGATGCATGCCCAGCCGGTCGAACACCCGGGCGTTGAGGAAATCGAGCAGCGGCATGCCCGCCACCTTCTCGATGATCTGGCCGGCGATGGCATAGCCCGTATTTGAATATTGCCAGCGTGCGCCTGGATCGAAATCGAGCGGCACCTTGGCCCATTTGTCGAGAATATGGCCGGGCGTGGTCGGCTGCTCCATGTCCACGAAGGCGAAATCCTGCGGCCAGAAATCGCGATAGCCCGACGTGTGCGACAGCAATTGGCGAAGCTTCACCTCATTGGCGCGGGTCAAATCGGGCAGATATTTGGAAACGGGATCGTCGAGCGACAATTTGCCGTCCTCGGCGAGCAACAACAAAGCCGCGGCGGTGAATTGCTTGGAGATGGAGGCGATCTTGTAGCGCGCCTCGGGTCGCGCCGGTACGCCCGCGCGCTGCTGGCCATAAGCATGGGCATAGACGATCTGGCCATCCTGCACGACCGCAATCGAGGCCGCGGGCACGCCGGTCGTGGCGAGCGCCTTCTCGGCGGCGGCATCGATCGTCGCGATCTGCGCGCGGGACAGCGGCGCGGCATGAGCGGAGGTGGACAGCAAGGCGGCGCACAGCCAGGCAAAGCGCATCGGCGGAATCTCCTTTGCGCGAAGCGTGGGGCAGGGCGGTGCGGCAAGGCAAATGAAAATGCTACTCGTCACCCCAGCGCAAGCTGGGGTCCATCTCCGGCGCGTCTCGCCCGTTCGACGGTCAGGAGATGGATGCCAGCTTTCGCTGGCATGACGGTTCCTCAAAGGCTCCGGAACGGCGTAACACAAACGAAAACGGCGGCGCTCTCGCGCGCCGACCGCGCAGCGGCAAGACAAACGAAAACGGCCGCGCTCTCGCGCGGCCGTCTCATCTTCCCCGCTCAGGGAAAGGGCTTAGCCCTGGCGGGCCTTGAAGCGGCGGTTCGTCTTGTTGATGACATAGGTGCGGCCGCGACGGCGGATCACGCGATTGTCCCGATGACGGTCCTTGAGCGACTTCAACGAATTACGGATCTTCACGGGGATAACCCTGCCTATCTGTCCAAGAGCTGCGAAAAAGTTGGGGCTCCCTATGGGCACAGGCCGCCGAAGTCAACCCGCTCAGGTGCCGTTTGGCGCGCCGTTCAGCGCCGGTGCAGCGAATTCGTTGCTCTAGCGTTCTCAACTGCGGACGAATGGAGACGGGGACGATGCGCAAACTGGCCTTCGCGATGCTGACGACCCTGGCCCTGGCGGGCTGCGCCACCGGGCCGACCACCCAGGTCACGCGCTTTCACCTGGGCCAGCCGATCGCGCCGGGGCAGATCAGCGTTGAACCGATCATGCCCGCCGATCGCGGCAGCGTCGAATTCCAGTCCTATGCCAATATCGTCGGCGCGCAACTCGCCCGGCTCGGCTTCACCGAAGCGCCGGGCCTCGCCCGGTCCGAACAGGTCGCCTCGGTCCAGGTCGACCGCGCCTTCTTCGACGGGCCGCCGCGCTCATCCTTCTCGATCGGGATCGGCGGCGGCAGCTTCGGCTGGCATGGCGGCGCCGGCGGCAGCGTCGGCACCACTATCGCCGGCAAGCCGACTCAATATGTCGCCACCCGCTTGCTCGTGCAGATCAAGCGCCGGTCGGACGGTACCACCATCTGGGAAGGCCGCGCCGAAACCAGCGCGCGCTTCGGTACCCCCGAATCGCAGCCCAATGCGGCGGTGGAGCGGCTCGCGTCCGCGTTGTTCCGGGACTTCCCCGGTGTGTCCGGCCGCACTATCACAGTGAAATGACTGTTCATATTTCGGCCGCCTTCGACAGCGGCAACATCCGCGTGATTGGCCAGGACGGTGACCGCTTCGACCTGGAGATCGTCAAGGATCATCAATCGGATTTCTACCAATGGTTCCACTTCCGCCTGCTCGGCGCGAAGGGGCGCACGGTGGAGCTGCGCATCGTCAACGTGACCGGTTCGGCCTATCCGCTCGGCTGGCCCGGCTACAAAGCGCGCGTGTCCGGCGACCGCGAAAATTGGCGCCTCGCCGAGACCGGCTACGACAATAAGGTGCTGACGATCCGGCACACTGCCGAAAGCGACAATCTGTGGTTCGCTTATTTCGCGCCTTATTCGATGGAGCGGCATCACGATCTGGTCGCCACCGTCGCGGGAATGCCGGGCGTGACCTACGAATCGCTTGGGCGCTCGCTCGACGGGCAGGAGATGGATTGCTTCCATATCGGCGAAGGCAAGCTCCAGGTCTGGCTCTATGCGCGCCAGCATCCGGGCGAGAGCATGGCCGAATGGTGGATGGAAGGCGCGCTCGGCCGCCTGACCGACGCATCCGATCCGGTGGCGCGTGTGCTGCGGCGCGAAGCGACCTTCCACATCGTCCCCAACATGAATCCGGACGGGTCGCGGCGCGGCCATCTGCGCACCAATGCGGTCGGGGTGAATCTCAACCGTGAATGGCATGAGCCTTCGGCCGAGCGCAGCCCCGAAGTCCTGTGCGTACGCAATCGCATGGACCAGACCGGGGTCGATTTCGCGATGGACGTGCATGGCGACGAAGCTATCCCCTACGTCTTCCTCGCCGGCTTCGAGGGTATTCCCAACTGGACCGAGCGCCAGGGGAAATTGTTCGCGCTGTATCGCCAAACGCTTGCGCGCCGTTCGCCCGATTTCCAGGTCGAGCATGGCTATGCGGTGGCGGGGCCGGGCGCGGCCAATCTCACCATGTCCACCAACCAGCTCGCCAACCGCTATGGTGCGGTCGCGATGACGCTGGAAATGCCATTCAAGGACAATGAGAGCCTGCCCGATCCCGAGTTCGGCTGGTCGCCCGAACGATCGATGCGGATGGGCGAGGATTGCCTGGGCGCGCTGCACGAGATGATCGGCGAACTGGCGGCGGCCAAAGCTCAGCGCTAACATCCCTGAAAAGGGGGATTCGCGCATGCCTTGGTCGAGCCGGAACGCCCCCAGCCAGAGCGCCGAGGCCCAGGCGCGCGACCGCGATTGGGAAGCCGCGCTCCAACAGGGGCGGCTGCCCGACCCGGTGCTCGAGCGTCTGGCTGATGCCCGCGCCGGGCGCACGCCCTGGGTGGCGACGATGACGCCCGCCGAATTGCTCACCATCCGCAGCCATGGCTGTCGGCCGATCGCGACCGTGGCCGGCACCTGCTGGTATAATTTCGGCTGGAGCTGGACCGAGGGCCATGCCGAGGGCTGGGCCTATGCGCTCGATCGGATCCGGCAGGAGGCCTATGCCGCGGGCGCCAACGCCGTGGTCGACGTGCAGATGCGCACCATCCGCCATCAGATCGGCAGCAGTATGGATTTCACCTTGCTCGGCACCGCGATCCGGGTCGAGGCGCTGCCGCCCAGCACCGATCCCGTGATCGCGACCGTGCCCGCGCTCGAGTTCGTGCAGTTGCTCGAAATGGGGATCGTGCCGACCGGAATCGCGGTCGGCGCGCGCTACGAATGGCTCGGCGGCTACGGCAACAATTGGGGGAACAATTGGGCCGGGCAGACGACGCAGTGGCAAACGGGGGTTTTCGCCGGCAACCAGCCGCTGACCGAGCTCGGCACCTTCTGGGAAAGCATTCGCCGCGACGCGCATGCCGATCTGCGCAGGCATGCCGCGACCATGGGCAACGGCGTGCTGGCCCACACCCATTTCGGTCAGATCATCAAGCGCGAACGCGACAAGCAGCCGCCCGCTTATCTCGGGCGGCATATCGTGATCGGCACGGTGGTCGACACGCCGTTCGGTGCCGATGTGCCGCATGGCATCGAGCCCGTGATCGACATGCGCGACGATGCGACGCTCAGCGCCGCGCGCGGGCACCGGCATAACGTCTATTCGGGCGAACTTGGGGAAGGGGAAGGGGCGATCTGATGGCCGAGCAGCATATTCCGCAACATGCGCTGGAGCGGCTCAAGGGCCTGCGCAGCCAAGGCCATCCCGGCGGCATCTTCACGTCCGATTTCTCGGTCAACGAATTCCTGCTGGTGCGCAAGGCGGGGTTCGAGCCGATCGGCCTGTGCGTCGGATCATGCATCTATCACCTCGGCTTCCAGTTCGCGGGCTGGGGCTCGAACGTCGAGCTCGAGCAACTGAGCCTCGCCATGTACGAGGCGCGCGCGCTGGCGATGGAGCGGATGCGGCTGGAGGCGCAGAATATGGGCGCCGACGGCATCGTCGGCGTGCGCTTGACCGTCAAACGGCTCGAATGGGACAGCAAGGTCCTCGAATTCGTCGCGATCGGGACCGGCATCACCCATGCCAAGGGCCATCAGGGGTTCAAGGGGCCGAACGGCCAGCCCTTCACCTCGGCTTTGTCGGGGCAGGATTTCTGGACCCTGCTGTCGGCCGGCTACCGCCCGCTCGAAATGGTGATGGGCAGCTGCGTCTATCATGTCGCGCGGCGCGGCCCGTTCGCGACGCTCGGCTCGGTCGGCCAGAATGTCGAGCTCAGCAATTTCAGCCTCGCGCTCTACGAAGCGCGCGAGATCGCGATGGAGCGGATGCAGGTCGAGGCGAGCAAGGCCGGGGCCGAAGGCGTCGTCGGTGCCGACCTGCACGAGGGCAGCCACAATTGGTCGAGCCATGTCATCGAATTCTTCGCGATCGGCACCGCCGTATTGCCGATCGAGGGGCATGAGGCCGACGATATCCCTGATCCGAAGCTGGTCCTGTCGGTGAACAGCTGACGACCAACTTCGTCACCCCGGGCTTGTCCCGGGGTCCACCAAGAGGCAAGGGAATCCTTCGCGGCCCTGTGGATGGCGGAACAAGTCCGGCGTGACGGGGTGATTTTGCGGCCGGAGGATCGATGCGCCACGTTCGGTTGGCTTTGGCGGCTGCCTTGCTCCTCCCCATGGCCGCGCTCGCCCAGCCGCAACCCTCGCCCGAAGAGCATGCACGCTTGTTCGCCCTGTTCGCCGCGAGCGACGAGGCCGAGCTTCGCCGCAATCCGATCGAGGCGCTGAGCCGCGGCGACCTGCGCTATGCCGACCGCATCGGCGATCCGTTCAGCGACGCGCATTACGATGCCGAACGCGCCGCCGCGGCGAGCGACCTCGTCGCCTTGCGCGCGATCGACCGGTCCAGGCTCGATGAGACCGACCAGATCGCCTACGACACGTTCGAATGGCAGACGCGCGAAAGTCTGCGGCTGCTGACCGACAGGCCCTTGCTGCTGGCGATGCAGGTACGGCCGATCGATCATTTCTTCGGCATCCATCTCTGGTATCCGGATATCGCCTCGGGCAAGGGCGCCGCGCCGTTCAATACGGTCGCGGACTATGACAACAACCTGAAGCGCAACGCCCAATATGCGGCCCTGCTGGACGAGAGCATCGTGCGCTTCCGCCAGGGAATGCAGCTCGGCATCGTCCAGCCCAAGCTTACGATCCACAATGTCATCGACCAGCTGAACACCCAGATCGCGCAAGGGGTCGAAAATTCGACCTTCTATGGGCCGGTCCGTCAGTTCCCCGCGGCTATTCCCGCCGCGCAGCAGAAGCGCCTGCGTGCCGCTTACGCAGCGCAGATCAAGACTGTTCTGATCCCGGCCGAGACGCGCCTCGTCAACTTCCTGAAGAGCGAATATCTGCCCGTCGCGCGCCCGACCATCGGCCTTTCCAAGATGAAAGGCGGTGCAAAGATTTATCAATATCTGATTGAATCCAATACGACCTTGCCGCTGACAGCGGAGGATGTCCATCAGCTCGGGCTGGACGAGGTTGCGCGCATCCGGCGCGAGTTGGCGGACCAGCAGAAGATTGTGGGCTTCCAGGGCAGCGCCAAGGAGTTCTTCACCTATCTGCGCTCGAGTCCGCGCTTCCAGCCGAAAAGCGCGATCGCGCTGCGCGACGGCTATCTGGCGATCAAGTCGAAGGTCGAGCAGCGCATCCCGGAGCAATTCTCGACCATCCCCAGGACGCCGCTCGAGATCCGCCCCGTGCCCGCTTATCAGGAGAAGACCGCGGCCGGCGGATCCTACAATCCCGGTACGGCCGACGGCTCACGCCCCGGCGTCTTCTATTATAACAGCTATGACCTGCCGTCACGGCTCACCTGGGAGATGGAGACGCTCTTCCTGCACGAAGGCGAACCTGGCCATCATTTCCAGATCAGCCTCGCGCAGGAGAATGCGCGGCTGCCCAATTTCATGCGCTATGGCGGCAACACCGCCTTCCAGGAGGGCTGGGCGCTTTATGCCGAGAGCCTGTGGCGGCCATTGGGCATGGAGACCGACCCCTGGCAGCGGATCGGTGGGCTGAATGACGAGATGCTGCGCGCGATGCGCCTGGTCGTCGACAGCGGCATCCATGCTTATGGCTGGAGCCGGCAGAAGGCGATCCAGTATATGCTCGACAATTCGCCCGAGAGCGTGACCGACGCGACCGCCGAGGTGGAACGCTATATCGCCATTCCCGGCCAGGCGCTGGCCTACAAGATCGGGCAGATCACGATCCAGAACACCAAGATCCGCGCGATGCAGGCGCTGGGCCCAAAATTCGACCCCAAGGCGTTCCACGCGCAGGTGCTGAACACGGGCGCGCTGCCAATGACCGTGCTGGAGAAGAAGATCGACGCCTGGATCGCCCGGCAGAAGGCCGGGCAGGGGAGTTAGAGGTTATCCTTTGCGGAATGCTGGATTGCCGCGCTTCGCTCGCAATGACGGTGTAGATTAAAATACGTCATCGCGAGCCGCGGAGCGGCGTGGCGATCCAGGCCCGTGCATGAGGGCTCGCCGAGCGCCGCCTTAGATCGAATCCGCCGAGGGCTTGAGCACGCAGATCGCGCTGCCCTCGCCATTGGGCAGGATGATCGGCTCGCCCTGTTTCATGACGGTGATCTCGCGCACCAGTTTGGCCGGCGCCTTCGTCAGCGTGAGCACGCGCGGCCCCCGGGCGAATTTGACATTATGGCGGGTCAGCACCGCCGCCGCTTCGTCGAGCGAATGGGCGGGTTCCAGATCATGCAAGGTTGCGCGGTCGAGCGGCTGCTCGATCTCGAGCGCATCGCAGTCGAACTGGGCCGATGCGGTCGCGGCTGTCCTCGGCCGCGTTGCGGCCGCGGGGAGGGCAAGGCCGGTGAGCAGAAGAGCGACGGCAAGGGGCCTGACCATATCGCTATAACTCCCGATCCGGCCTTACTTTCCCCGATTCTTGCGATGCTCGGCCATGTCGAGCACGATCGTGTCGCCCTCGGGCAATAGCCCCAGCCGGCGCGCAATCTCCTGATAGGCCTCGGCCTCGCCGCCCAAATCCTGGCGGAAGCGATCCTTGTCGAGCTTTTCGCCCGAGCTCATGTCCCACAGGCGGCAGCCGTCGGGGCTGATCTCGTCGGCCAGGATGATGCGCGAATAGTCATTGTCCCACACGCGGCCGAACTCCAGCTTGAAGTCGACCAGCCGGATGCCGACGCCTGCGAACAGGCCCGTCATGAAGTCGTTCACGCGGATCGCCATGTCGGCGATGTCGTGCATCTCCTCCTGGCTGGCCCAGCCGAAGCAGGCGATATGCTCTTCCGACACGAGCGGATCGCCGAGCGCGTCGTCCTTGAAATAATATTCGATGATCGTGCGCGGCAGCTGCGTGCCTTCCTCGATTCCCAGCCTCTTGGCCAGGCTGCCGGCAGCGACGTTTCGCACCACCACCTCGATCGGGACGATCTCGACCTGGCGGATCAACTGCTCGCGCATGTTGAGCCGGCGGATGAAATGGGTCGGCACGCCGATATTGGCGAGAAGCGTGAAGACATGCTCGGAAATGCGATTGTTGAGCACGCCCTTGCCGCTGATCGTGCCCTTCTTCTGGGCGTTGAACGCGGTCGCGTCGTCCTTGAAATATTGAATGAGCGTGCCGGGCTCAGGACCCTCGTAGAGGATCTTGGCCTTGCCTTCGTAAATCTGGCGGCGGCGGGACAAAGCAGTCTCCCAAGGACCAAAAAAGAGAAGCGCCCCGGACGCGACCGGGATTCGGCGCGGCGGGGCGGGTGAGGCGGATATAGCCCAGCTCACCGCCTACCGCAACGCGAAGGGATGCGCGTCGCGGTCAGGCTTCTCTATTTCGGCAGGACACGGGGCTCATACGCAATCTTGCAGATGCTGAAGCATGCAAGACTGGAAGGCTCAGGCGCCGCTCGGTATCAGCGGCAGCGGCCGACCCGGGGGGATTCGGTAGCGGGCCAGGCGCGATGCGCGCCCCACCAGGTGACGAAGCGATCGGTCGCGGCGAGCGCTTCGGCCAGGCGGGCGACGAAGCCCCGAACCGGGCGCTGGGACGATTTCTGCGACATTGCGGGCCTCCTTTCGTAGCCGGAAATGGCTTGCGGCTGCCGGCTCCATCTGGCGCAGAAGCGGCGCCAGGGCCAATCGAAGCTTGCCTTCAACTCATAAGTGGAGCTTATTGGTCGGCGATGCGCCGTCTGCCGCCCCTGTCCGCCGTCCGCGTGTTCGAGGCTGCGGCCCGGCACCTGAATTTCACCGCTGCTGCTGCGGAGCTCGGGATGACCCAGGCCGCGGTAAGCTATCAGGTCAAGTTATTGGAAGAGAAGCTTGGCGTGGCCCTGTTCCGCCGCGATGGCCGCGGCGTCCAGCTCACGCCCGCCGGCGAGCGCGCCGCGCCCCAGGTCGCGCGCGGCTTCGACGCGCTCGATGCCGCCTTCGCGCGGCTGCGCAGCGAGAATGAGTCGACCATGACCGTTTCGACCACCCAGACTTTCGCCAATACCTGGCTCGCCTGGAAGATCGGCGGCTTCCAGATGCAGAATCCGGGCATGGCGGTGCGGCTGGTCGCGACCGACGACATCACCGATTTTGCCAAGGACGAGGTCGATGTCGCGATCCGCGCCGGCCGCGGCCCCTGGCCCGGGCTCGAACGGCACCTGCTGTTCCAGGTCTATTTCACGCCGATGTGCAGCCCCGATTTCCTGCGGCGCCACGGCGGCCGGATCGAACCCTGCGATATCCTGAAACTGCCGATGATCAGCCCGAACGACGTCTGGTGGTCGCATTGGCTGCGCGAAGCAGGCGTGGAGGTGGACGAGAATGAGATCCGCCCCGGCGTGCGCCTCGACGTCCAGGCGCATGAAGGCCATGCGGCGATGGCGGGGCAGGGGATCGCCATGCTCACGCCCTTCCTGTGGCGCAACGATCTGGCGGAAGGGCGACTGGTCCGCCTGTCCGACCAATTGTCGACCCGCGGCTATGGCTATTGGCTGGTCTATCCCGAAGAGCGCCGATCCGTCGCCAAGATCAAACGCTTCCGCGAATGGCTGCTGGCCGAGGTCGAGCACGCCCAGCCGGGCTGACCACGCTCGACGCGGCTTATTCGGCAGGCACGGGGGATAGCGGCAGATTCGGATCGGCGCGCCGGATCGGGCGGAGCCGCGCGTAAGCGATGCTGCGCAAGACCCATTCCGCCGGCCCCATGTCGAACCGCGTGAGCCAGGCCATACAGAACAGGCTGGTCACGATCCAGATGCCGACGCTGATCGCCATCAGCGCCGCGAAGCCGAACTGGCCAACCAGGCCGAAACCATAGAAGAGGATCGAGGTGAGGATCGACTGCAGGCTGTAGACTGTCAGCGCCATTCGCCCCATCGCGCGGGCGGGCCAGGCCTTGCCGAGCACACCGGCGCGGAACAGGCTGACGATCAGGCCAACATGGCCGAGCGTCATCAGCAAGCGAGCGGGCTGGTAGGTCAAGGCGCGCAGCGCCGACATGCCGATGCTCAATTGTGCGATATCGAGGTCATAGCCCGTACGCGCGCCGTACAGCAGCGACAGGCCGCGCAAGGTGAGGCCCCCGCCATAGCCGATCGCGATCATCCGCAGATAGGTCCGGCTCGGCGCGTCGCCGGTCAGGACGCCGTTTCGGAACAAGAGCATGCCGATCAGCATGAACCCGACCGCCTCGCAGAAGGTGACCCAGGCCTGCGGCGACATGTTGAGGTCCTGCCACATGCCCCAGCTCCAGCCTTCCAGCGAGACGATATGGGTTCGCTTCTGATAGGCCGTGGCGGTCTGCTTGGGCGTCGGATGGAGCGCGGCGCGCGCCTGATCCACCATGTCGAGCGCCGCTTTCTGCTCCGCGGTCAGCGTCTTGTGCGCGGCTTTTGCCGCCGCGGCGGGAATGCTTTGCTGGAGCATGGAGACCCGCCCTGCAAATTGTCCCGCCATATAGAGCGAGCAGGCGGTGAGCAGGATGGTTGCGGCGATCAGCAGGGTGCGCGGACGCGCCACACGGAAGGCGAGCAGGAACAGGCCGGCCACGCCATAGGCCCACAAGATCTCGCCGGGCCACAGGAACAAGGTCCATTGCACCACGCCCAGCCCCATCAGCGCCCAGCAGCGCCGCGCCCAGACGTCGAACGGCGCAACCTTGCCGTGCGTGCCTTCCGCATTGCGCAGCACCAGCAGCATGCCCGCACCGAACAGCATCTCGAACAGGCCGCGCATCGTGCCCTCGGCGAGCAGTTTCTGCACGCCCCAGCTGATCCAGTCGGCGTTCCAGCGCGCGGGCAGGGCCGGCCCGGGATCGTCGGTCAGCATGCCCATGTCGGGGATGTTCATCAGCAGGATGCCGCAGATGGCGACGCCGCGCAGCAGGTCCAGCGTCGCGATCCGATCGCGGACCGCCACGGGTGCGGGAGAAAGGTCGGTCGGCATAAGCGAGGTCCCCTGATACCAAGCCCGAGCGGCGCCTGAGCCTTCAATCTTGCATGCGTCAGCATCCGCAAGATCGCGCATGACTCCTCGGCCCTGACCTAACATGGCTGGGGATCGCCTCCAAACCGCGCTTTGCGTGGGCGCGCTGGTCGGCTAGTCCCTCTGGCGATGACCACCGATACCGCCGATCCGTTCAACCAGATCCTCGACTCCCCCTTCGACAGCGCGCTCAGCGAGCGCTATCTCGTCTATGCGCTGTCGACCATCACCGCACGGTCGCTGCCCGACGTGCGCGACGGGTTGAAGCCGGTCCATCGTCGCCTGCTCTGGGCGATGCGGCTGCTCAGGATGGATCCCAGCGCGGCCTACAAGAAATCGGCGCGCGTGGTCGGCGACGTGATCGGCAAATATCACCCGCATGGCGACCAGTCGGTCTATGACGCGATGGTCCGCCTCGCGCAGGATTTCGCGCTGCGTTATCCGCTCGTCGACGGGCAGGGCAATTTCGGCAATATCGACGGCGATAATGCCGCCGCCTATCGCTATACCGAGGCGCGGCTGACCCAGGTCGCGATCGACCTGATGACCGGCCTCGACGAGGATGCGGTCGGCTTCCGCCCGACCTACAATAATGAGGAGCAGGAGCCGGAGCTGATGCCCGGCCTGTTCCCCAACCTGCTCGCCAACGGCGCCTCGGGGATCGCGGTGGGCATGGCGACCTCGATCCCGTCGCACAATGCCGCCGAGCTGATCGACGCCGCGGTCCATCTGATCGACCAGCCCGAAGGCGATCCGCGCGAGCTGATGCGCTTCGTCAAGGGGCCGGATTTTCCGACCGGCGGCATCGTCGTCGACAGCGAGACCGCGATCGCGGAGGCCTATGCGACGGGCCGCGGTGCCTTCCGCGTCCGGGCGAAATGGGCGATCGAGGATCAGGGCCGCGGCACGTGGATCGCGGTGGTCAGCGAAATTCCCTACCAGGTGCCCAAGGCCAAGCTGATCGAGCAGATCGCGGCGTTGATCAACGAGAAGAAGCTGCCGATCCTGGCCGACGTGCGCGACGAGAGCGACGAGAAGGTGCGGATCGTGATCGAACCGCGCGCACGCACGGTCGATCCGCAGACCCTGATGGACAGCCTGTTCCGACTGACCGACCTCGAGACGCGCGTGCCGCTCAATCTGAACGTGCTCGACCGCGAGCGCACGCCGCGCGTCATGTCGCTGAAGCAGGCGCTCGCCGCCTGGGTCGATCATCAGTTCGAGGTTTTGGTCCGCCGCTCGAACCACCGGCTCACCAAGATCGCCGACCGGATCGAACTGCTCGACGGCTATCTGATCACCTATCTCAACCTCGATCGCGTGATCCAGATCATCCGCGAAGAGGACGAACCCAAGCCGGTGCTGATGGCCGAATTCGAGCTTTCCGACCGCCAGGCCGAGGCGATCCTCAACATGCGGCTGCGCTCGTTGCGCAAGCTGGAGGAGATGGAGCTTCGCAAGGAGCGCGAGGATCTTGCCAAAGAGGCGGGCGAGCTCGAGGCGTTGGTCGCGAGCCCGGCGCGGCAGCGCACGCGGCTCAAGCGCGATCTCGCCAAATTGCGCGAACGTTATTCGGAGGAGACGGAGCTCGGTCGCCGCCGCACCTTGATCGAGGAACAGGGTCCGGCGCGCGAAATCCCGCTCGAGGCGATGATCGAACGCGAGCCGATCTCGGTGATCCTGTCGCAGCGCGGCTGGGTGCGTGCGATGAAGGGCCATATCGACCTGGGGTCGGCCGAGGCGCTCAAGTTCAAGGAAGGCGACGGCCCGGCCTTCGCCTTCCATGCCCAGACCACCGACAAATTGCTGCTCGTCGCGGCAACGGGCCGCATCTACACGCTTGCCGCCGACAAATTGCCCGGTGGCCGCGGCTTCGGCGAACCGGTCCGCCTGATGATCGACCTCGAAGGCGAAGCCGGCATCACCAATCTGTTCCCCTATCGCGCGGGGGACCGCATCCTGTTCGCCGCGACCGACGGCAAGGGCTTCGTCGCGAAGATGGAGGATGCAATCGGCGAGACCCGCAAGGGGCGGCAGGTGGTCAATCTGCGTGCGGGTGCGGTCGTGCGGGTGGCGCGTCCGATCGCGGCCGAGGACGATTATGTCGCCGCGATCGGCGACAATCGAAAGCTCGTGGTCTTCCCGTTGAACGAGGTGCCCGAACTCGCGCGCGGCCAGGGGGCGCAGCTGCAGCGCTATCGCGATGGCGGCCTGTCCGATGCCATCAGCTTCCGCTTCGAGGACGGGCTGAGCTGGCCGATGGGCGGCGAAAGCGGGCGTTACCGCACGGAAACCGACCTCAACCCCTGGCGTGCCGCGCGCGGAGCGGCGGGGCGGATGCCGCCGACGGGTTTCCCGCGCGACAATCGTTTCGGTAGCGGTCCAATTCCGTCAAGGCTGACGAAATCTTAAGGTTTTTTCGGATATTCGCTTCCTAATGCAGGTTGCGAGCATCAGCCGCGGCAAGAGGCGTCCCGCGACCTATGGGAAAGCGGGCGCTTTCGCGTCAGTCGATCTGCCCGACCTGGATCCCACCTGGGCCGGTGCGCGCCAGCGCTATCTCGACGCCATCCACATTCCCGCCGCGGTCATCGTGCAGGAAGGCGGACAACCCAAGATTTCGGCCTGCAACCAGCCCTTCCGCCGGATCGGCGGCGAGGATGCCGATGTCGAGCAGGCACAGGGCCTGATCAATGCGGTTCGCGCTTTCCTGGAGGGAGACCAGGACAAGCATGACGTTGAATGGCAGCAACCCGGCATCGGTGGGCGCAGCTTCCGGCTGCATTTGTCGCGGCTGCCGCATTACGGTCCGCACGAGCGGCGGGCGATGGTCAGCCTGGTCGATCGCACCGCCGAGGTCGAGACCGCGCGCTCGCTGCGGGCGGAGATGCTGCACGACAGCCTGACGGGGCTGCCCAATCGTCTCGCGTTCGGCGAAGCGATCGACGAGGCCATCGAGGCGGACGGGCCCGACGACGGATTCGCCATCCTTGCGGTCGATCTCAACCGGTTCAGCCGCATCAACGAATGTATCGGCGCGCTCGCGGGCGACGAACTGATCATCACCGTTGCGCGGCGGCTCGTCTCGGCGCTGCGCCAGGGTGACATGCTCGCGCGCATGGCGGGCGATGAATTTGGCGTCCTGTTGCGCAAGACTGAAGGCGTGGACGACGTGGTCAATGCCGCCATGCGTCTGCAATCGGCGCTGTCGACTCCGATTCGCCTGTCCGAGCTGGAGATTCGCGTCGATTGCTCGATTGGCGGCGCCTCATGGGATCAGCGCATTCCCGGATCGGGCGATCTGCTGCGCAACGCCCAGGTGGCACTCAAGCGCGCCAAGCAATCGGGCCGGATCGAGATGTTCCGTCAGGGCGAGGTCAATCATGCCCGTCGCCGCTTCAGCCTGGAGACCGAGCTCCGCCGAGCGATCGACCAGGATCGGCTGAGCCTTGCCTTCCAGCCGCTCATCCATCTTCAGACCGGCACCGTCTCCGGCTTCGAAGCGCTCGCGCGCTGGGACCATCCCGATCAGGGGCAGATCTCGCCCGCCGAATTCATCTCGGTGGCGGAGGAATCGGGATTGATCGTTCCGCTCGGCCGTTGGGCGCTCGACGCGACCGCGCGCACGCTCGCCGACTGGGATCGCGATCATGGCGGGCAATTGCCGCTCAAACTGTGCGTCAACGTCTCGCCCGTGCAGCTTGCGCGCGACACGGTGCACGAGGCGGTCAAGGCGACGCTCGACCACAATCGCATCGGCGGCCAGCGCATGACGCTGGAGCTCACCGAAAGCTCGATCGTGGCCGATCCCGAACGCGCCAATCGCGTGCTGAGCGCGCTCCACGATCTGGGCTGCCGCGTCGCGATGGACGATTTTGGTACCGGCTATTCCAGCCTCGCCTATCTCCAGAAATTGCCGATCGACATCCTCAAGATCGACCGCAGCTTCGTCACCGACATGCATGAGAATAGCGATTCGGTGGCGATCATCCGCGCCATTCTCAGCCTTGCGCGGACGCTTGGCATGTCGACCACCGCCGAAGGCATCGAATCGGCCGAGGCCGAACGCACGCTCGCCAATCTCGGCTGCGACACGGGCCAAGGTTATCATTTCGCCCGCCCGCTCAATGCGGACGCCGCGCTGGATTTCTATCGCGCGCGCAAGGCCTGAGCGACCTTCTCCTCGGCGATCGCGCGCACGCGCGCAGCATCGGGGAAGCCCTCTTCCACCCATTGGCGCTCGACCGCCTGCAGCGTGGCGGCGACCTCAGGCCCGGCGCTGAGGCCCAGTTCGACCAGCGTGCCTCCGCCGATCGGCAGGCGCGGCACGGTCCAGCCTTCGAGCGCGGCCATGGCTTCGTCCGGATCGGCGCTGCGGAGCAGGATCCGGTCGCGCGCCTGCTCGATTCCGATTGACTGCGCCAGGGCGCGCGCCGGGGCGGGCGGACCCGGTTCGGCCGCACTACCCAAGCGCTTGCGCTGCGCATTTGACAGCTTGAGCCGGGCGCCGACCTGTTCGGCGAGCATGGGATCGGCGGGAAGCAGGGCCGCCAGACGCCGTAGCGCATCGCCCCCATAGGCGCGTTCATGCGCGACCAATCGTTCCAGCCGGGCGACACCGTCGCGATCGATTTCGGGCAGCACCGGCGCCAATATCGCATGATCGACCATCAGCCGGACGGTCGGCACCGGATTGAAGACAGCGAGCAATTTGAGCATTTCCTGCGCGATCCGCTCGCGGGACAGGGCCATCAGGTCGTTCGCGCGCGCCGTGCAGGCGGAGAGCCCGGCCGGATCGGGGGCCCCCTGGCCGAACCGCGCATGGAAACGGAAGAAGCGCAGGATCCGCAGATGATCCTCAGCGATGCGCTCCAGCGGATCGCCGATGAAGCGCACCAGCCCAACCCGGATGTCGTCCAGGCCGCCGAAATAGTCGTGGATGCGCCCGTCGAGCGGGTCGGCCGAGAGCGCGTTGATCGTGAAATCGCGGCGCGCCGCATCCTCGCGCCAATCCTCGGTGAAGGCGATGGTCGCGCGCCGGCCGTCGGTCGCGACGTCGCGGCGAAGCGTGGTCACTTCGACCGGTCCGGTCGGCAATATCGCGGTCACCGTCCCGTGCGCAATTCCGGTCGGCACCGCCTTGAAGCCCACGTCGCGCACCCTGCGCGACACCTCGTCCGGCAGCAGAACGGTCGCGAGATCGAGATCGGAAACGGGGTGGCCGAGCAGCGCGTCGCGCACCGCGCCGCCGACATAGCGCACCTTGCCCTCCGCCGCGCCCAAGGCCTGCGTCAGGCGGATCAGATCCGCGCGTGTGCGCCAGCCGGTTTCGGGCAGCATCATCCGACCACGCCCCTCAGCCGCGCCGCCAGATTGACGATCATTCCCGCGGTCGCGCCCCAGATTCGCCGGTCCTCCCATTGGATTTCATGGAAGCGGCGCTCGCGTCCCTCCCAGATCGTGCTCTTGAGCACATGATTGCCCGGGGCGAGCAGGAAGGCCAGCGGCGTCTCGAACACCGCCGCGACCTCCGCCTCGTGCGGCGCGAGCGGCAGGTCGGGCGGCACCACGCCGACGACCGGCGTCACGGCAAAGCCGGTGCCGACGCGATAAGTATCGCTCGTGCCGGCAATCTCGACCCGCGCCGGATCGAGCCCGATCTCCTCCTCCGCTTCGCGCAGCGCCGCCGCGACCATATCCGGATCGCCGGGATCGACCCGGCCGCCGGGGAAGGCGATCTGCCCGGCGTGGCGCTTGAGATGCGGTTGGCGGAGCGTAAGCAGCACGCCCGGCTCGGCCCGGTCGGTCACCGCGACCAGCACCGCGGCGGGCGCATAGATGCCGCCGGCGCGGTCATATTCGTCGCCTTCGATCGGCACATGGTCGATCGGGCGCAGCAGTGCCGTGCGCAGCCGGTCCACCAGGGTCATGCGGTGGCCAGCGGGAAAAAGACGCCGTCGGACCAGAGCCCAGGCGGCTCATGGGCTTCGTCGAGCGCCAGCTCGGCCAGTTCGTAATAGACCGGCCGCGCGACGGCGGCCTCGAGGCCGGCGCGCACCGTCAGATAAGGACGGTCATCGACCAGGTGCAGCCGGTGGGCGGGGCCGGCGATGACGGGCTCGTCCGTATTCAGGCGAAACGCGATACGCCGGTCGCGGCCCGTGCCCTCGCTTCGTGCCTCGACCGCGAGGAATGGCGCATCCTCGACCGCAATGTCCAATTTCTCGACCGGCGTGACCAGCACATATCGCCCCTCGGCCTCGCGGCGGAGCAGGCTGGCGAACAGGCGCACCATGGCGGGCCGGCGGATCGGTGCGCCGTCATGGTGCCAGGTGCCGTCGCGCGCGATCCGCATGCCGCTGTCGCCGCAATGAGGCGGGTCCCAGCTTTCTACCGGCGGCAGCCTCCGTTCGGCCACGGCCTGCGCGATCTCCGCCAGCGACAGGCCTGCAAGATCGGATGGGGGCGGCGCGCTCTCCGGCATGGCGGAGCCGTTAAAGCATCGCGCGGGAAAGTGGGAACCCGTTTTCTGCGATGCGCCCAAGGCTCGCGGTCGAGATCTGGACTCGAAGCGGTCATAGCGAGCCCCGCAGGGGCGCGGCAATCCAGTCCGGCGGCCTGGATCGCCGCAGCGCTGCGCGATGACGAGGGGAAGAGCTGCGGCAGAACACCTCGAAATACCCACCAGACGCCGGGGAGGATGTTCAGGCCGAACGCGGTTCCAGCATTCCCCGGAAGGGCAAATCGCGCCCGCCGGTCCGCGCCAGCAGCCGGCGGCGTTCGAACGGCCCCGGCAGCTCCCAATTGGCGGTCTGGTCGGCGATGAAGCCGAAATGGCGGCCATAATATTCGGGGTCGCCGATCAGCACGAGCGGCTCGTAAGCCTCGGCACGCACCAGCATCTCGCGCATCATGTCGCGGCCGATCCCCTGGTTCTGTCTGGCCGGGTCGACCGCGACCGGCCCCACCAACACAAGCGGCGTCTCTCCCTCTGGCCCTCGCAGGGCGACCGGCCAGCATTGCAGTGCGCCGACCAGCCGATCCTCCTCGAACGCCGCGACCGACAGGTCAGCGATCGGCCGCATGCCCTCACGGATGCGGTAAGCGGTTCGGCCGTGCCGGTCCGCGCCGAAGGCGGCGTCGAGCAGCGATTCGACGGCATGCGCGTCGGCATCGGCAAGCGGCGAAAGCGTGATCAACAAAGGTGGCTCCGTCAGGGAAGGGTGCGCCCCATAACGAAAGACGCGCGAAAGGGAACCGGCTGGAAGTCCCTGATCCGAACCTCTAAGGGCGCCGCATTGCATTTGTGAGACCGAAATGACCGCCATCGACCATCCCAAGCCGCTCGTCCTGGTGCCCGAAACCGGCTCGCCCGAGGATATCGTCCGGCTTGAGGTAAGCGATCTGGTGGTCGACGTGCTGACCGGCATTTATTCCGAAGAGACCCACATGCCGCAGCCGCTCAAGATCTCGGTCAAGGCGGACCTGCCGGCATTGCGACGCTTCAACCATGATACGCCGCTCAGCGCGTCCAAGAATTATCTCGATCTGCGCCGCGCGGTCGAGGAAGGTCTGCCGCGCGACGTGCATTTCACCTTGGTCGAGGCGGTGGCCGACCATGTCATCGACACGATTTTCGGCGGCGATCCGCGTGTGACGCGGGTCGAGGTCAAGATCGTCAAGCTCGCTTTGTCCCAGGCCGGCGAATCGATCGGCATGACCCTGGTGCGCGAGCGGCGCTGATGCTCGTGCTCGTCACGGGCGGGCTGCATCGCGTCGGCGCCGCAATCGCGGCGCGGCTGGCGGAGGCTGGCTACGACCTCGCCTTACATACGCATCGTCCGGGCGATCCGGACCCGGAACTGGCCGCGGCGATCGCGAATCACCGCGCCGAATCGGCGATTTTCGCCGCCGACCTGGCGATTCCGGGCGACGTCGAATCGCTAATCGGCCGCGTGAAGGCGCATTTCGGCCGCGCACCCGATGCGCTGGTCAACAGCGCCTCGATCATCAGCGAGGGCCAGTGGGCCGACCTTTCGTGCGATGAACTTGCCCGTCATCTCGACGTCAATTTCATCGCGCCCATGCTGCTGACGCGCGCGTTCGCGGCGGCGCTCGCGCCGGAGGGTGGGGCGGTGGTCAATATCCTCGACCAGCGCGTGCTCAATCCGCCCGTCGATCAGGCGGCTTACACCGCCTCCAAGCTCGCGCTCGCTTCGGTCACACGCGTGATGGCGCGTGCGTTCGCGCCGGCCGTGCGCGTGAACGCGGTCGCGCCGGGCAACACGTTGCCCGGTGACGATTATGGCGCGGACCAATGGCGGCGCCTGGCCGAGGCGATGCCGCTCGCGCGCAATTCGGCGCCGGACGATATTGCCGATGCGGTGGCCTATCTGCTCGGTGCGCGCGCGGTTACGGGGCAGATATTGTTCGTCGATGGCGGCGCCAATCTCGAAAGCCACCGGCGTGACTTCGTTCACATGATGCGCGACTGACGACGGATCCCGCTGAGCGCGGCTCATCGGGATCCGCCACCGAGGCCGAGCGGCGCCTGAGCCCGCCAATCTTGCATGCGTCAGCATCTGCACGATTGCGGGATGGCGGCCGAATCGGCGTTCAGGTCCCGTCAGTGCCTGGCGCCGGTCCTTTGCGTCAGTGCTTGCAGGGGCCGAGGCCGTTCAGCACCAGCTGATAGTCGGCGCGCGCCGCATCGGCATCGCCGGGGCTTTGTCCGGCGACGGCAGCGTCGGGAAGCTTGGCCGGCAGCCCGCAGGCCAGCCGATACCAGAGTAATGTTTCCGGTTTGGGCGGGGCGGCGCTGTCGTCGACCAGTTCGGTCAGCGCGACCGCCCAGCGTGGCTCCTCGTTCGGGCGGCGCAGAATCGATAGCGATATCGGACGCTTGTCGGCCGTGCGCAGGAAAATCTGGGTCTCGCTCTCCCCAGGGAGCGACCCTGGAACATGGAAGGCGCGCGTGATCCCGGTGATGGCGGGCGGCGCATCCGGCGCGACCAGCGCGGTCAGGATCGCGCGCAGCCGGGATTCGGCCTCCGGCGTGCGGGGCACCTGCGCGCGCGGCCCGACGAGCTGGAGCTCGCCCGGCGTGCCGGTGGCGTTCGCCAGCAGCAATACCGGTACATTCTTCAATTTCAGATGCTTGCCCCGCGCGTCGTCGGGCAAGTCGACCAGATAGGAAATGCGCGACGGCACGCCTGCGCCGCTGATCAGCGCCTTCACATCGGCCTGGATATAGTAACGTGTCTTGCCGGGCGCGACATCTGCTGCGCCCTTGACCGGAATAGTTTCACTTATTTGCGCTGCGACAACTTCGTGCGCCGCCATGGCCATGTCGGCAAGCTCGACATAGCTATAGTCAGTCGACAGTCCCCCATAAGGTAAGGCCGGAGCGGCCTGAAGAGACGCCGCCGTAACAATCAGCGCGAGTGACGCGCAACTAGCTGGTAAACGCATGGTTTGGGGGCCTTGCCATCGCGATCGGGTAAGTTTCAACCCGCAATTAGTCGTTTAACGCAACCATAAAGCGTTTGCATGGTCTAGAACGTCGCGATAGGAACACGAGCTGTGCGGCGGATCGGGCCGGAAGAGCCTGACGCGTGCAAATCGGACAGGATACCGGAAAGGGCGGTGTCCTCCACTCACGGATCGGAGGGAGTGTCATTCTTTAATGGCTTACGCTGACCAACCAACAATGACCCCTCGCAAGGCGGTCTCGATCGGGCTGGTTGTTCTGCTCCACGTACTGCTTGGATATGCGTTCGTTACCGGACTCGCCTTCAACGTTGTGAAGAAGGTGGCGCAAGATCTGAAGGTCGTGGACATCAAGGATCAACCGCCGCCACCCGAACAGAAGCCGCCGCCACCGCCGCCGCAGCCGCAGCAGCAGATCCCGCCGCCGCCGATCGTGGCGCCGCCGCCGATCGTGCAGACGGTGACTGCCGCGCCGCCGGTCACTACGGCACCCGCGCCGCCTCCGGTCGCGCCACCGATCACTGTTTCCGCTCCTCCGGCGCCGCCGGCTCCTGTGATTTCGCAGGCCGCCTCCGCGAAGGGCGACCCCCATCAATGGATCACCAATGACGACTATCCGCCTTCGGCCATGCGCGAAGGGCGGCAGGGCGTCAGCGGAATCGCCTGGACGATCAATGAGCAGGGCCGCGTGGAAAATTGCCACGTGACGCGTTCGAGCGGGTCTCCCGACCTCGACGACACTGCCTGCCGCCTGATGACCCGCCGCGCGCGTTACACGCCTGCGAAGGATGCGTCCGGCAACCCGATCAAGTCCACGAGTTCGCTGAACTTCCGCTGGGTGATCCCGAACGAATGACGCTGGCTGCGGGGCGGGGAACGACCCCGCGCCGCTCAACCTATACGAAGAAGGACTGTTGAGACATGACTACTCCCGCCGCCGGCGCTGCAGCCGCAACCGACAACCCCTATGGCCTGACCGGCGCCCTGCAGCAGGGCGGCCTGATTACCTGGGCGGTTTTCATCACGCTGGTGATCATGTCGCTTGCGACCTGGTACATCATGTTCACTAAGCTGTTCGAGCAGCAGAAGATCCTGAACCAGTATAAGCGCGTGCGCACCAATTTCTGGGGCACGCCGAGCCTCCGCGACGGCGCCAACAAGCTTGAGCGCAACTCGGCCTATCGCCAGATCGTCGACGACGGCCTGCTCGCCCAGGAACAGCACACCAAGCTCGTCGACCCGGTCGACCAGCATGAGTGGCTGGGCAGCTCGCTCAATCGCTCGACCGCCGCGATCAATTCGCGCCTCGGCACCGGCATGGCGGTGCTCGCCACCGTCGGTTCGACTGCTCCGTTCGTGGGTCTGTTCGGTACCGTCATCGGCATTTACGGCGCGCTCGTGAAGATCGGCGCCGCCGGTCAGGCGTCGATCGACAAGGTCGCCGGCCCGGTCGGTGAAGCGCTGATCATGACCGCGCTCGGCCTGATCGTGGCCGTGCCGGCCGTGCTCGGCTACAACTGGCTGATCCGCCGCAACAAGGTCGTCGCCGAGCAGATCGGCGCCTTCGCGACCGACCTGCACGCTTATCTGGTGTCGAACGGTGCTCTCAAGCCGCAGATCGCCGCGGTCAAGACCGCCCCGGCGGCCGTGAAGGCCCCGACGGCGACCCCCGCGACCAAGGCCTGATGGAAAAAAGGCGGGCGGGGTTTCGTGCCTCGCCCGCCGCACAGCTGGCGGGCGCTTCTCGCATCCGCCGCAAAGGATAGGAATTTCGCCCATGGCGATGAGTGTCGGCCAAGCCGAAGACGATGCCCCGATGTCGGACATCAACACGACGCCCCTGGTGGACGTCATGCTGGTGCTCCTCATCATCTTTCTGATCACCGTGCCGGTCGTGATCCAGTCCGTGCCCGTCAAGCTGCCCACGGTCGCCTATGAACCGACGACCACCAAGGCGGAGAACGTCGTTCTCTCGATCCGGAACGGCAAGGACGGCAGCTGCGAAGTCTATTGGGGCCTGACCCGGGTGACGTCGCAGGAGCTTGTCGACCGTTCGGTCAAGAAGCTCAAGTTGGAGATCGACAAGCTTGGTGGTCCGACGGCCCATCTCCTGCCCGATCAGCTGCCGGAAGTGCATATCCGCAGCGACGTCAACACGCGGTGGGAATGTGTCGGCGGTGCGATGACCGATGTCGCGCGTGCCGGTTTCACCCGCGTCGGCTTCATCTCGCAGCCCGATCCCGCCCAGACGCACGGCGGGGTCCAGTAAGCGCCGAAGACAGGAGTATTTGAAATGGCCATGAGCTCCGGCGGCGCCGAAGGCGAGCCGATGATGGACATCAACACGACGCCGCTGATCGACGTCATGCTGGTGTTGCTCATCATGTTCATCATCACCATCCCGGTGCAGACCCATGCCGTGAAGCTGGACCTGCCCCAGAACAATAATACCACCCCGCCGCCGATCCAGCCGACCAAGAATGAGGTCGCGATCACCAATACCGACCAGGTGTTGTGGAACGGCGCGCCGGTCGATCTGATCACGCTGCGCCAATATCTGGACCAGACCCAGATCATGAACCCCATCCCCGAACTGCACATCCGACCGGCGTCGGACGCGCGCTACGAGGTGGTCGATCAGGTGCTGGCCGTGACCAAGCGCGCCAACGTGACCAAGATGGGCTTTGTCGGCAACGAGGCGTTTGCCAACAAATTCTGATCCTTGGAAATCGAAAACACTCGAAAGGCGGGCCGCGTTGGCCCGCCTTTTTTTATGACCTGACGCCCTTGTCCGCCACCCGTTGCCTCGACCCTTGACATGGTACATTATATCATCCCGCGAGGCCCTTCATCGTGGCCCGCGCGAAGGGGAAGAGAAGGAGTGGATGGATATGGCGATGACCACAGGAGGAAATGGAGCCGCCCCGATGATGGAGATCAACACGACGCCGCTGATCGACCTCATGCTGGTGCTGCTCATCATGTTCATCATCACCATCCCGATGCAGACGCATTCGGTGAAGCTGGACACGCCATCCGCATC
>Ga0068852_100000144_pt1 | contig 48038 bp, 34 predicted proteins | sample KBSCornC22_FD_66594 | JGI IMG/M metagenome (GOLD analysis project Ga0068852, IMG submission 66594) | Corn rhizosphere microbial communities from Kellogg Biological Station, Michigan, USA - KBS Corn C2-2 | ecosystem: Host-associated > Plants > Roots > Rhizosphere > Soil ... | reverse complement strand
CAGCTCGAGAGGCTGGGCACCATCGCGGCAGCGCACGGCATCGCGCTCGCGCACGCCGAATACCACCTCCTCGACGGCACCGAGAAGGGTGTGCGCCGCTATCACGTGACGCTGCCGGTAGCCGCGCCCTATTCGACCATCCGCGCCTTCATCGGCGACGTCTTCGAGCAGATGCCCACGGCGGCGCTGGAGCAGCTCGCGTTCGAGCGCAGGAACTTCAACGACGCCGCCGTCGAGGCGCAGATCCGCCTCACCGTCTACGTCGAGCCCTGATGCCATGCAGGGCGAGCGAGCTTCCCGGCGGCCGCATGCGTTCACGCTCGTGGAGCTCATGGTCACGGTCGCGGTGGTGGGGCTGCTCGCCAGTGTCGCGTTGCCCGTGGCCCAGGTCTCGATGCAACGCGCGAAGGAGCACGAGCTGCGCACGGCCCTGCGCGACATTCGCGGGGCGCTGGACGCGTACAAGCTCGCGTTCGACGAGGGCCGCATCCGCGCCCGCGCGGGCGATTCCGGCTTCCCGCCCAGCCTCGAGGCCCTCGTGGAGGGCGTCGAGGACCAACGCAGTCCCGGGCACGTGAAGATCTATTTCCTGCGGCGCCTGCCGCGGGACCCGTTCGCCGATGCCTCCCTGCCGGCCGCCACGGGCTGGGGCAAGCGCAGCTACCACAGCACTCCCGAGGCGCCGCGCGAAGGTGCGGACGTGTTCGACATCTATTCGCTCGCGCCCGGCATGGGCCTGAACGGCGTCGCATACCGCCAATGGTGACGAAGCGCCGCTTCAGCTACGTCGCGGCGCTCGTCGCGCTGGTCGTGCTGGGCGTGGCCGGCGGGGCCGTCGCCACCTCGTGGAATCTCGAAGGACAGCGCGAACGCGAGCACGAGCTGCTCGTCGTGGGCGCCGAATATCGCACCGCCATCGAGCGCTACGTGACTTCGGCACCGCTCGGACAGCGCCGGTATCCGCGCAGCCTGCAGGACCTGGTGCGCGATCCGCGCTTTCCCGGCATCGTGCGGCACATCCGCCGCCTCCATGCCGATCCGCTCACGGGCCGTGCGGAGTGGGGCGAGGTGACCGCTCCCGACGGCGGCATCATGGGCGTCTACAGCCTCGCCTCCGGCCGGCCGCTCAAGACCGGCGGCTTCGCATTGCGCGATGCGCGCTTCACCGGCGCCGCAAGCTACCGCGACTGGATCTTCGTCTACCGCGAGCGCTACAGCGGTAACACGAACGAGCTCGCGCCGGCGAATCCCTAGCACTTCCGAGCGCGCATTCCACGAGGCGTGCACGCGCCCGTGCGCATGCATTCGCCGCGTCCCCGCGTGTTAACAGTCCGATGGGACCACACGCCGCGCGGCATGTTGTCGCAGCACGCTCCATGCGAGCCGAAGCAGGCGTAGCTTTGACTTACCGCACGGATCGGGGTGAAAGCACCCCGCTACAAGTGCGGACCTTCTCAATCAGAAATTGGAGCGCACATCGTATGAATCGCGGCCTCGCGCGCACGGTCATTGCCACGTCCATCGCCCTTGCATTTGTCGGAACCGCGAACGCGGCGCTCGACCGCATGGGTCCCATCAGCACCGCAACCGCCATCGGCGGCTATCCCACCTGGTTCCAGGACAAGTCCGGCCTCGCGCTCGAGTTCTGCGACCCGAAGAACCAGGCCGAGCTGAACGGCGGCTGGTGCACGCTGATCCCGCCGTCGCCCGCGACCGCGCCCGAGACCTTCCCGACGAATTTCTTCGTCGAGCATTTCTACTTCAATGCCAGCTCCGTCATCACCGGCGGCACCACCAAGGCCAAGCTGGTGACGGCCGTCGAGGCGGCCTTCGCCAACGGCACGCAGGTGATCCCCGGCGACCAGGTGACCTTCGGCCGCATCCGCGTGGACATCTCCCCGGCCCCGTACGCCGGCGATTACACGGTTTACCACCCGTTCGGCAAGTGGATCTTCCCCGACGTGCCCGCGGGCGGCCGCATCCGCTTCACGCAGGACATCGGCCTTGCCTGCGTGGGCACGTTCGCCTGCACGCTCAACACCGACATCGGCCCCTTCCTGCTGCCCTCGCCCGAGCCGGGCGGCATTGAAGTGGCGGCGGTCCCCGACCTGCAGCCGGGCGCCGATCCCTTCTACGACATCCTGGTCAACACCGGCGCCACGACGCCGAGCCCCGGCACCGGCAAGAAGTATCTCGCCGATCCGGCGCGCATCGGCCCCGTCACCGGCAGCCCGCTGCCGCCCTTCCTCGGCAACGACGGCGTCATGTACGACCACAACTCGTTCCGCGTCGAGGGCCCGTTCGGCTTCGCGATGCACAGCACCGACTTCACGGTCAATGGCCGCCTCATGACCGGCCCCATGGCGGGCCAGGTCACGGGCGACCGCGCGAGCTACTCGCAGAACGTCGCCGCGAGCCCGACCGGCAAGAAGCTCGACGTGTTCGCCACCGGCAACCCGGGCACGCAAGGCCGCCTGCCGACGCAACCGACGCCGGCCAGCGCGCCGCCGCAGCTCAGCTTCTTCGACGCGCCCTGCGTTGGCACGCTCGATCCCGTGACCGACCTGCTGCTGCCGCCTTACAGCGCCCCGCAAGGCGCCACGCAATACCAGATGGTCAACACGGGCAACAAGTTCTGGGCGCAGGCGCAGCCTGCGACGGTCCCCGCCCAGGTGTGCCTCGAGGACGCGAGCGCGCGTGACACCAACGGCAATGCGACGCCGGTGTTCTACCTCATGAACGTCACCGACGAAGTCGCGATCACGACGTCGGCCACGTCGGGCGCGACGTTCGACCCGGCCAACGGCGGCACGCTCACCGTGCGCGCCACCTCGAGCGACAACCTGAACCCGCCGATCCTCACGCTCGCCGGCTACGGCCCCATGACCAACGGCGCGATCACCGTCTCGCCGCTCGCCGCCCCGCCCGCGAAGGTGACGGTGCTTTCCGCCGAAGGCGGCACCGCGGACCTGATCGTCACCACGGCCGTCGGCACCGCGCAGCAGGTGGCGACGCCGTTCGCCGCCAACGACACCGTGACCATGAACGAGGATTGCAGCGCGACGCCGGCCACCAGCTGCGCGACGCCGCTCGTGATCTCGCCGCTCGCCAACGACACCGTGAGCGGTGGCCCGATCCCGGCGGGTGCGGTCGTTTCGATCGCGCAGCAGCCGCGCCTCGGCACGGCCGTGGTCAACGCCGACAACACGATCACCTACACGCCGAACGCCAACGTGAACGGCCAGGACTCGATGGCGTACTCGGTGAGGCTGAACGGCGCCTTCTCGAATACCGCCACCATCCTCGTCAACATCACGCCGGTGAACGATGCGCCGACCGCGGTGGACGATACGATCGGCGCGCGTGTCGGCCTCACGAACTCCTTCAACGTGCTGCAGAACGACATCGACATCGATGGCGCGACGGATCTCGCGAACGCGCAGATCGTCTCGTGGCCCGCGGAGCTCGGCGCGCAGCCCGTGCCGACAAACGGCGTGGTGACGTTCACGCCGACCACCACGGGGACGTACACGTTCACGTACAAGGCGGTAGACAAGGCGGGTGCGGTTTCGGCCAACACGGCCAACGTCACCGTGACCGTGTCCGCCGGCGAGGCGATCACGGTCGCCACGTCGCTCTTCAAGAGCACGAAGACCGGCGGCACGACCTCGGTGCGCTGGACGGTCCAGGGCGCGGACAGCATCAAGCAGGGCCAGGTCCTCACCATCGTGTATAGCCAGGGCACGCTCACGGCCGCGGCCGGCGGCGGCAGCTGCAACGGCACGGCGGCGAACCCGAAGTGCGTCGTCGGCACCGCGCTCGTCGACCAGCTCGGCAACTACCTGTACGACCAGGTGGGCTCGCCCGGCGGCGCGCACGACCCGACGGATGCCGCGACGTGGGCGGTGAAGCCGACCAGCGTGAAGGTCTTCTCGAGCTCGCCGGTCCTTGGCGGCACGCAGACCAGCATCATCACGTTCAAGTAATCGAAGCAAGAAGCGCGGCGCCCCTTCACGCAGGGCGCCGAATCCAGACCCGGGCCGCGAGGCCCGGGTTTTTTTTCGTTTGCTTGATCCATGTCGTGCGTTCGCCGCGAATCCGGCGGCGCGTGCGGTCCTGCCGCCAACACGCCGAAGCTCGGTGCGGACGATGCTGCCGCGATCACGGCGGAGGACAACACGGCCGCTGCGTGCGTGACGCAACTGCTCACGCAATAACCGGCGGCATCCGGCGCCGTCGCGTCAGTCGAGCGCGATCCAGGCGCTCACGGCGCGAAAGCCCGATCCATCCGGCGCGGGCGCCACGACGTGCCCCCCGAGGGCGCCGATGCGGCGGCGCGGGCCATAGCGGATCGGCTGTGCCAGCAGCGAGCGGTAGGCGGTCGTCGCCTCGAGCTCGGCTACGAGGCGCTCGCGGCTCACCTCGCGGCCGGTGCGCTGCAGCGCATCGACGAGCAGGGATGCGGCGATGAAGCTCGAGAACGCGGGCAGCTCGTTCGCCGCTGCGAGCTGGTGCTTCGCGGCGAAGCGATCGAATGCATCGCTGGTGTTGCCGCGTGGCGGCGCCGTCGGATAGGCGAGGAAGAAGCGGCCCTGGAATGGCTGCGGCAGGCGTCCGGCTGCACGTCCCGCGAGCGTGCCCGCGGCGAGGAGCGCCGGGTGCCAGCCCAACGCATCGGCGGCCATGGCGAAACGCTCCAGGTCGTCGGACCCGCCGAGGAAGATGACGGCGTCCGCCTTCGTATCGCGCGCCTGCCTTGCGAGCGCGGCCGCGTCCGGGGATGCGGCGCCGTAGGCCATCACGCGAAGGGGAGGGCACGCGCGGGTCTCGCAGCGCGATTGCACCGAGGCGGCAGCGTCGCGCGCGGTCGCTTCATCCGGATGCAGCAGCACGACCGGCTTGCCGGCGAGGGCCGGATAGGCGAGCGCGAACTCGACCAGCACCTGCGCCTGCTCGGGAAGGCCGCCGAAAAGGTAGAACGTGTAGCGTCCGGGAGCGCCGTGTGGACCGCGCACGGTGAACGGCCCCACGACCGGGACGTGCTTCTGCTCCGCGAGCGCCGCGAGCGGCGCCTCGGCACCCAGCGCGAACGGTGACACCAGCGCGAGCACGTCGTCGCGATCGACGACCGCACGCGCCGCTTCGACGGCAGCATCCGGGCGCGGTGCATAGGTGCGCACGACGAGCTCGAGGCGGCGGCCATACAACCCGCCCGACGCGTTCACGTCGTCGAAGGCGGACTCGATCGCCTTGCGCATCGCGTCTCCTGCGGCGATGCCCTCCGGGAGCACGGTTCCCACGCGGATGGCGGTGTCGGAGATTCCCGGATCCACGTCGCTCTCCAGCCGCTTCAGGTAGGCGACCAGGTTGCGGAGGTCGTCGGGATGGATGTGGAAGCGCGGCATCGCGCTGTCCAGCGTGTTGCCCGCGGGATCGACCCCTTGCGTGACGGCGCGCGCGACCGAAGCCTCGTCGAAGGGCGGATGCGCGCGCCCGTTGTCATGCACGTGCCCGTACGACCGGGTGAGCTGGGACCAGACGATGGGCGGCGGCACCACGCCGCCTTCCGCGCGCCCCAACCCGTCGCGGCCGTGGCAATTGGCGCACGGCACCGCGGTGCCCGGCAGGACGGCGCCGGCCATGCCGACTTCGGCGCTGATCTCGTGCCCCGCCGGGCTGGTGCCCTCGATGTAGACCCGCCGGCCCGCGGCCTCCGCCGCCGACAGCGGCTGCGCCGCAAGCGGCAGCGCCGCGACGAGTGCCAGCGCGAAGCCGGCAGCCCGCGCCAGCATGTGCGTCACTGCGCGGCGGCCACCGGCTCGGTGAGGAGCGAGCGCAGCTCCGCGGCGATCGCGCTCGGCGGCGCGTCGGGGCGCACCTTGCGCCAGTGCTCGGTGCGGGTGTTGCCGATGATGAGCCCGGTCTGGTGGTCGGTCGGGTCGTCCGTATAGCTGCCGAGCTTCTTCAGCACCGTGTCCATGTTCGCCTTGCTCCCGGTGAGGAAGAGCCACTCGGGATGCTGGGCGTTCATCTTCTTCGCGAACTTCGCCAGGTCCGCGGGCGTGTCGTGCTCCGGATCCACCGAGAGCGAAACGAAGCGCACCTGGCTTGCCGCATCGCCCAGCTCGTTCCTCGCCTTCACCAGCGAGGCGGTGATGAGCGGGCACGCGTCCTGGCAGCTTGCGTACATGAAGTTGATCAGCACGATGTGGCCGGCGAGCACGTCGGAATAGAAGCGCATCTTGCGGCCGTCCTGCGCGACGAGCAGCGTGTCGGTGAAGTAGTCGCGGCCCTTGTTTCCGGTGGCCTTCGCGGCGACGGGGTCGAGCCTGGCGGCCACGGGCTGCAGCTTCGCGCCGGGCTCGGCCCGGGCGGACTTGCGCGCGCCCTTGAGCTCGTTCACGCGCGCCACGATCTGGGCGGCGCTGGGGAAGCCGAAGAAGCGCGTCCACTGGCCCGTGCGGCCGTCGCCGACCAGGACCATCGAGGGATGCTGTTCCGGGGAGCCCACGTACGCCCCCAGCCCTTTCAGCACCGAGTTCACGTCCTGCGGATTTCCCGTGAGCCAGGTCCATCCCGCGCGGGCGCCCACCTTCTCGCCATATTCCTTGAGCGCCGCCGGCGTATCGCGCGCGGGATCGACGCTGATCGACACCAGGCCCACGTCGCGGCCCACCGAATCGCCCAGGCGCTTCTGCACGTCGGCGAAGGTCGCCGAGATCACCGGGCAGATGGTGGTGCACGTGGTGTAGATGAAGTCCACCACGACGATGCGGTCGCCCACGACGTCGCTCTTCATCCGGCGCGCCTTCCCGTCCTGGTCGAGGAGCGCCGTGTCCGTGAGCGAGACCTGCGCCGCGCCCGGCTTCGGTGCGGGCTGGTTGGCCTGTTGCTCGTGCATCTCGTGGCCCGCATGGTCGTGCGCGAACGAGCCTGCGGCAAAGACAGCGCAGCCGAGGGAAAGGATGATGCGGTCCATACGGAATCTCATGAAGCGCTCCGGTTCACGCGAATGGTGAGGTGCGGCAGGTCGTTCAGCCCGAATCGCGCGCTGGCTGACGCCGCCTGTACGTAGTATGCCCCCTGTTCCGTGAGGGAGACCTCGGCTTCGTACACACCTGCATCCGTCTCGCGTGCGATCACCTCGCGGCGCTCGCGGTTGGGGGCGAGGAAGCTCACCACCCGCACGTCGGGCAGCCCCTTGCGCGGCGCGCCCGTGACCGCGTCGGTGAGGCGGAAGCGCACCAGGCGCTTTTCGCCCGGCTTGCCGACGCCCTCGCCCGCGAGGTACTCGATGCGGGTTTCGCCCCGCTTGGCCACGAGCGCGGGATCCGCTTCCACGACCGCGCTGAAGCAATGGACCACGCGGGGCGAATCGAGCAGCAGGCCCACGTCGTAGCGGCCCGGCGCGGGCAGGCGAACGATGCCGCGATACAGGCCCGGCTCCATTTCCTTCAGGCCGCGATCCACCACCATCACGGCACGCGCGTGCGATCCGCGCGCCTGGTAGTCGCTCGCTGCCGAGTTCATGCCTTCCATGTAGAAGTACGTCGCGTTCTCCGCGGGATTCACCACGAGCATGGCGGCCTCGCTGGTTCCGGCGACGAGCGTATCGGCGATGACGAGGTCGTCGACTCGCCCGGGGGGCGTGCTGCCGGCGTTGAATTTCTGCACGATCGGATTCTTGCCCGCGCCGACCGTTGCGAGGTTGACCATCGTCACGCGCTCGCTCGCGAGGCTGCGCACATATGCGAAGTTGCGCGTGAAGACGAGCTGGAAGGGCTTGGGCTCGACGTCGATCTCGTGCACCAGCGCATCGTTCGAGGCGTCGATCACGTACACCTTGGCGTCGTCCACGTTCACGACGAATGCATAGCGGCCATCCTCGGTGAAACGCAGCGGGCCGAGACCCGGCTTGAGCCTGATCGCGTGCAACGGGTCGCCCGTCCTGCCGTCGAGGACGGTGACCTTGCCTTCGCGGCCGTCCGCAACGTAGGCGTTGCCGGATCGCGCGGATACCGCGACCGAGATGGGCAGCGCGCCCGTCCTCGTCTCGTGCAGCTTCTTCCGCGAGGCCGCATCGATCATGGTGACCGTGCCGCCGTCGCGGTTGGTCACGAACGCGCGCGCGCTGTCGGGCGTGAAGGCGATCTCGTGGTGGCCGCGGCCGGTCGCGACGTAACCCACGCTGCGTTGCGTCGCCGTGTCGATCACGGTGACGCCGCCGCCTTTCGGATCGTTGTTGCCGACCCAGACGAAGCGGCCGTCCGGCTGCAAGGCGGCGCGCGCGGGCGCGATCCCCGCCGGAATGGTCGCGGTCACCCTGAACGTTTCCGTGTCGACGACCTCGACCTGCCCCGACTTGGGCTCCGTCACGTACAGCGACTTCGTGAGCGGATGCGAGACCCAGTCCACGCCGCGCGACTTGAGGGCGATGGTGGCGAGCGTGCTCGTGGTGCCCGCCATGGACACCAGCGGATCGATCACCGTGAGGCTCGGCTCCTCGTTCATGAGGATCACGTAGTAGCTGTTGAGGTCCACCATCGGACGCATGCCGACCACGCCCTTGAGGTAGAGCGCCACCTTCTCGCGGCAGGTCTGCTGCTCGCCGCCCGGCCGGCCGCGGATGTTCTGCGCCATGTCCATCCATGCCGAGGGCACGTTCGAGCGCACCGGGTTGCCGGTGGCTTCCTCCCGGATGCGGAACTCGATCTCCGCCAACTGTCCCTCGCGCAGCGCCGTGCCCGCGCCCGGGGCGGGGCGCGCGCTGAAATCGATCGACAGCCCTTCGCGGCTGTAGTGGCCGTCTTCGTTGCCGCCCGCCGGCGCGGCCTGCTGCGCGAGCGCGATACCCGCCGCAGCCGTCACAAGGGCAAAACCCGTACGCAAATATCCCGATGCCTTCATTCCGGTCTCCAAAAAGGCGACGGGGCGGCCCAGGCCGCCCCGTCGACCGTTACATATACCTTACTGCACCCGGAGGATTCCCCAAATGCCGCTCGCGTTGCCGAACGAGGCCTGGTCGCGGAACAGGTAGTCGCCACGGATGCCGTTGCCGCCGCCCGCGCTGGGCAGCAGGAACGTGTAGTGCTGGCCACCGGTGAGGCTTTCCTGGCCGCCCTGGGCGAAGCCCTGCGGGTTGTTGCCGAGGCGCTGCGAGCCCACCGAGGTCATGCTGCAGGCGCCCAGCAGGCCATTGCGCGAGTCCGCGGGACACACGTACGGGTCGCGCTGCCACACGTGGCCGTCGATGCTCCACGTGCTGCCACGGCTGGTGCTGTGCGGCAGGGCCACGTGCATGCGCACTTCCTGGCCCGGGGCCGCGGTGAACACCGGCGTCTGCGGATCCGCACCGCCCGTGAGCTGGTTGCTGTACGCCAGGTGCGCGTCCGCAGCCCCGTAGCACGGCCCCTTCACGATCGCGCCACCCACGTGAGGTGCGCAGCCGGCGCCGCCGAAGGCCGCATTCGGCTTGACGCTGAAGCGCATCCACATCGGCTCGATGCCGTAGTTGAGCGCCATCGCCGTGTTGTCCTGCGCGTCCTCCGGGATGCCCACGCCTTCGCCGTTGAGGTGCTCGATCGGCGAACCATCCGCGTAGCGCGTGTTCAGGTTCTTCGTCATCACGACCATCATGTCGCGCACGGTCTTGCCTTCGAAGCTCACCGATGCCTGCGCGTGCTGGCCCGCATCTTCGACCACCGTGGAACCTTGCGGCAGCACCACGAGGCCACCGACCAGCGACTTCTGGCCCTGCTTGATCTTGTCCGCCGGCATGAGGCTCGAGCCGCCGAACTCGATCGGGGTGGCCGCGAGGGTTACGGTCGCCTTCTTCGGGCTCGTGAACGAAACGTCGCCCGCATACCAGCGGTAGGTCCGGCTCGACACGTTGCCCGCGGCATCCACCGGCGCCACGACCTGGTTGTAGTTGATGCCCACGTTCATGCCGTCGTGCTGGATCACGTCGAGCGCCACCAGCTGCGGGTGCAGGCCCGCGTAACCCGAGGGACGGATGAGGTTGTTGTCGAACGTGGTGGAGCCGAGGTCCACGCCGTTGTTGCTCACGTTGTGGTCGCGCTTCACCACGCCCTGCAGGTTGCCGTACACCGGCAGGTCCGGCATGACGGCCGGCAGGCGGTTGTACAGCGTGACCATCATGCAGTCGCCCGCATTCGTGCGCAGGATCAGCGGCTCGACCTTCTGGCCGGGCTTGAGCTGCACCTTGCACGCGGCGTTCGCGACACCCGGCAGCGTCGCCGTGTCCTTGCAGGCCGGGTTCGCGGGATCCACCGGGACCAGCTCCGTGGCACGCACGTACAGCGCCGCGGTCGGGTCGTGCAGCGGGGCCTGCTTGTCCACGATGACGGTCGGACGCGAGTTGTACACCAGCGTGCCGCCATTGGGATTCAGCGGGCCGCCGTTGTGCTGGAGCGGCAGGTCCGGGTCTGTCGGAACGATGGTGATGCCCGCCGGCTTCGGCAGGAAGTCGTTGGCGAGGATCGCCACGACCGACGTCTTCACCACCGGGGCGCTTACCGGGCACACGCCGTTGAAGGAGGTCTTGTTGGCGATGCGGTCGGGCTTCACGTTGGTGTTGCTCGGCAGCGTCGCGAGGTCCGGCTGGACGTTGTCGTACGAGCGCAGCACGCCCCAGGTGCCGTTCCACCAGCCTTCCACGGACGTGTCGACCGAGTACAGGTAGTCGCGCTTGCCCGTGAAGAGCAGCGTGTCATCCACCGGAGTCATCGGGATCGAGAACGTGAACTGCTCCGAGATCGCCGAGGCCTGGGCGTTGCGCCAGCCGGAGTTCGGCGCCTTGCCGTTGCCCGAGCCCGCCTGCAGCCACTTGAGGCCGTTGATGCCGATGCTGTGCTCTTCCTCGTCGGCGCCCGCCTGGATCTTCACCCGCACCAGGTCGCCCGAGTAGGCACGCAGCATCGGCGTGAACGGATCCCCGCCCATCGTGGCCGTCGAGGCGTTGAGGGACTTCGCCGTATACGAGAGCTGGAAGTCGTTCTTGTTGAGCTCCGGGACCTTGCGCACGATGGGCGTGATGTTCTTCTTGTCGTCGGTCATCTGCGTCGACAACGCATGCGCCAGGTCGCCCGGGATGCCATCGGCCTGTGCGCCGGGCAGGCCGTCGGGTCCGAGCTTCGCCGGATCGAACACGCGCAGGCCGACCGGCTCGTTGCGGTAGTTCACCACGAGCATGCCGGGGTCCTGCACGCTGATGGCACCAGGGCAGGGCCGCGTCGGGCAATCGATGACCAGGCCGCCCTTGGCCTCGAGCACCAGGTCCGGCAGGAAGATCGGGTCCGGCATCTGCTGGCGATTCGGCGGATTGATCGCGTAACGGAAGGCATCCGAGATGTTCGAGACACCGCTGAAGCGTTGCATCGGCGAGCTGCCCGGCAGCGGACGGCCATCGGGACCGGCGCCCACGTACACGCCCTTCTCGTACGCGTGCTGGAAGTCGCTGAACTCGAGGTAGAACTCGCGGTGCGCGTCGATCGTCTCCGACTTGACGGTGCTGCCGCCGGGCGCGGAGGTGGGCGGAATGATGGCCGCCTGCCAGGAGGTGGGACCTCCGTCGCTCGCGACCGTGCCGTCGGCCAGGGTGATGGTGCGCGCCGGAGCGCCCGTGACCGGGTCGTAGCCGAGCTGCGCGCCGGTCTCGTTCTGCACCCACTTGGAGCCCGCGGGCTCGGTGAGCACCGTGCCGTAGAGGCCGATCTGCTGGTGGGTGGAAGGGCCGAAGTGGTCGTGCGTGAAGATCACGCCCAGGCCGCGGTCCGTGCCCTCGGTGTTGACGACCGGGTCCGCGAACCAGCGGCCCATGGTCGTGCGCGCGCCCACCCAGTCCGGACGGCCGAACTGGCCGAAGTACGGATGGGGCTTGGCCACGGGGCACGCATCGGTGTTGTCGCGCGCGTCGCCGCTATCGTCGCCGTTGCACGTGTTGTAGCGACGGATGGCGCGGATGCGCTCGCGCACCGTGCCGGGCGAGAGCGTGCCGTCCTCGTAGTTCCAGCCGTTGGACGAGCCGTCGGTGGTCGTGAGGTCCCACTTCGGCAGGTGGATGTGCTGGCCGATGATGTCGGTCGGCGTGCGCACCTGGTAGTCGTCCATCTCGTAGACTTCCGGCACCAGGTTGGTGTGGTGGTACACGGCGCAGTCGAACGTGTTCAGGCGCATGACCAGCGGCTCCGGCGGCTGCTGCTTGGAGATCACCGGCATGGCGTCTGCCCACAGCGCGATGATGCGCTGCTGCGGGTAGTGGTAGCCCACCTTGTTGAACGTCGCGTCGAACTGGATGTTCACGCCCTTGTAGATGCGCGGCGTGCTCGCGTTGAAGTTGCTCGAGCCGTGCGTGCTCATCGCACCCATCGTCTCGCCGCTGAAGAACGTGCCGACCACGCCCGTCGTGAGGCGCTTGCCGGTGTCGTCGATGCAGGGCTCGTGGAACGGCGCGCCCACGGCGGGGCCGCCCGAACCATTGGTGATGAAGTTGGCCGGCGTCACGTTGCCGGAGAGGTCGGTCTTGGAGCTCGGGTGGGTGCGCTGTGCGTGGAACGCCATCGCGGCCTGCTCGAGATCCGTGCCCTCCTCGGGGAAATACACCGGCTTCGCGACCTCGATCGTCTTGGAGAAGTCGATCGCGCTCACCGTCGAGTGCGTCACGCCGCCGTCGGCATAGCCCTGCAGCGTGTGCCGCCGCAGGCCGCCGTCGAAGCCGTCCGCCTGGGCGGGATCGATGTTCTGCCACAGGCTGCCCTTCGCCTTCAGGGCCGCCGCCTGCGCCTTGCTCAGCATGTCCAGCACCGGCGTGGGCGGCCGCTGGCCCATGGAATCCTCGATGCCGGCGATCCAGAACGGGTAGCCCGGGTTCTGCGTGCGGTCGCCCGTGACCTTGGCCACGCTGCCCACGGTCTTGCCGTTGGCGGCGATCTTCGGCTGCACCTCGACCGCGACCGGCATCGGCGCCATCGCCTTGCCGGGAAGCGGCACGACGGCGGGAATCGGCGTGCCCGTGGAGATCTCCCCATCGGGATAGGCGCGCGAGTGCGGCGCGGGCGTGGTGTTGGCGAGGCCCCACATCGTCGTGTGGAAAGCCGGACCGGAAGCGGCGAGCTTCGTGCCGGCCTCGAACACGTCATGGTTGCGCCACATGTACCACATGCCCTGCGCGAAGTGCGGGTAGAAGTGGCAGTGGAAGATCGCGTCGCCGGCGCTCTTGTTGCGGTTGCCCGAGCCGCCGAAGTTGATCTCGTAGGTGTAGCCCGCGCCCGGACCGATGCCCTGCGCGTCGATGTAGTTGGAGTTGTCGTCGTTCGGGTTGTACAGCCACTGGTGGTTGTGCAGGTGGAAGACGTGCTGCTCCTTGCCCACGTGGATGTTGCGGAACTTCACGAAGTCGCCCGTGTAGCTGTGGACCACGTTCGAGGGATCGTCCGCGCCGATCGCGTAGTTCGCCTTGGGGCCCACGTTCGCCGGGTTCGGCACCTGGCCGGGGCCGATGCCCTCGAGCCCGGTGTTGGCGGGAATGTCGACGAGCATCGCCGGATCGCCCACCGCGAAGGAGGTGAGGAAGAACTCCTCGAACGCGCACGACAGGCAGTCGTGCATCGGGCCCACGCCGAGGCGGTTGGCGATGATCTCGGCGCCGATGCCGCCGGAGCCGTAGTTGATCATGAAGTTGTCGCGCACGCCCTCGAGCACGTACTTGAAGACGGGGCTGTTGAAGTAGCCCGGGAAAGCCTGGCCGTTGGTCTGCTCGTCGTGGAAGATCACGGCCCAGTCGCGATACGCCTCGAGGCGGTTGGGCAGGGTGGGGTTGCGCTTGCCGACGCTCTCCAGCGGGTAGGTGCTGGGCGGGAAGCTGCCGTCGGGATTCGGTCCCGCGTTCACGGCGGCGACCTCCGAGTTCACGATATCGCCCGCCGCGCATTTGCCGGTCACGGCAGCCTGCGCGTTGCAGACCACGCTCAGCACCGGCAGCCCGGCCTTGCCTTCCTCGAGCCACGGCGAGGTCATCGGGTAGATGGCCTCGTAGTTGATGATCGGCTGGCCGGTGGCAGCGGTGCCCGTCGTGGCGAGCCGCAGCTCTTCCTCGGTGACCTGGCTGCGGTAGCTGCGCGCGCCCCTGGCTTCGACCAGCAACGCGCCGAAGAGGCCGACCGACGAGTTGCCCTGGTTTCCGTCCGAGCCAATGGTCACGGCGTTGCTGCGGATGACGAAGGCACCTTCCTTCGGCGTGTGCAGGCGATAGACACGGGTCTCGCCCGGTGCGGCGAGGCTGCCGTAGGCACCCGCGCCGGGCGCCTGGTAGTTCCGGCCGACGTTGCTGCCGTCGTCGTTGATGCTGTCGAGGAGCTCGGTGCCCGACGCCTGGAAGCTCACGTAGCGGCTCTTGGCGCTGTCGTCGTCGATCGTCATGAACGTCGTGCCGTTGGCGTTCATCTTCGGCGGGTTGAACGGGTTCGCCGTCGGCGTGAGCAGGTTGGTGAGGCGCACCGTGAGGCAGTCGCCCGCGGAAGTCCGCAGCACCAGCGGACGGGGGCGGCGGTCGGGACGAAGCTCGACCTGTCCCGGCGTGGCCCCGCCCGGCTCGACCGTGATCGGCACGTGCGTGGTGCTGTTGATCACGTCGCTGCGCAACGCGAAGATCTCGCCGTTGATGTTGGCCGCGCCGAGGCGGTTGTACATCAGCGGCATGTCGATCACGACCACGTCGGCCGTGAGGTTGCGCGCGCAGCTGATCGCCGCTTCAGCGCCTGCAGGCGCCGCGAGGGCGCCGATTGCAACGAGACCGGAAATGACCGCGCGACCGCGCGTGCAGGCCGCCGCCTGCTTGAGGGTTTTCAACATTTTTGTGCGCCGCTCCTGACCGTTTATTGATGGTCTCCGCCGGGGCCCGGCTGCCACGCTCTGTGTCGTGACGCTGCTGCCGGACCTCGCGAAGCCACGGGGAGATGTGTGTCCCCTCCCCTGCAAAACAGTCTATGGAGCGCGCGGTGCGGCATTGGCGGTCATTTGTCGCACCCCGGATGAAAACGCCGCCCAATTGCGTTACAGGCGTAGGCGCTGCGACACTCGACCGCGCTCGATACCCACGCGTGAAACGACCCGCGGTTCGCGCGCCGCGGGCGCTTTCACGCAGCGGCCGGCGGCGTCGCTTGATCTCGCACATATAGAGGTAGGTCACACCGCGGAACGCGCCGCGCCGGCCGCATCCGGGGCACACGAGGCCGGACGATCGGCCGGGCGTACCCTACCTGCGAGCCGCCCGGAGCACTGGTCCGATCGGCTGCGTCCGCCTGCGGCGCCCCCCGCGGCGAACCCTACCCGGCACAATGGAGACGCGGTTTGATGTCGCGTGGTCCGATGTCGCATCCCCTGCGGCAAACTGTCGCAGGCTGTATTTCAGCTGCAATCCCGGCACTTTGATCCAGATCATGTTTGCCGGCGCGATTTATTGCAGGGATTGCGCAAGTTGCTAATTTAGATACTTAGAAACCGGTGCGCCCGCGAGGGCGACGCCAATGCTCGCGCCGACAGATCAAAGGCTGCTCCCGGGGATCACCGAGGAGGCGCCCGCGAAGCAAACCAGGCCAGATCCAGGGAGCGCGTGTAATGGCTGCATTGCCGTCATCGAGGTCGGCCCCGGCGTGGAATCCGGGACGGACCCAAGTAAGCAACCCTTCGCCAGCCCGCGATGCGGAGCGCACACGCGCCGCATTGAGGCTGCTGCTGTCCATCCGCACCCTCGGGGTGTTCGTCCAGCTCGTGCTCGTGGCGGTCGCCGTGCAGGTGCTCGGCGTCGAGCTGCCGCTCGCGGGCGTCGTGGCGATCCTGGCCGGCATCGGCATCGTCAACGTCTGGACGTGCTACCGGCTCCACAACGACGCGGCGGTGACGGACAACGAGCTGCTGATGCACCTGTCGTTCGACACGCTCGCGCTCACCGCGATGCTCGCCATGTCGGGCGGCGCCTCGAACCCGTTCGCCGGCATCGTGCTGCTGCCCATCGCACTCGGCGCCTCGTGCCTCACGTGGCGCTCGGCGTGGACGCTCGGCTTCATGAGCGTGCTGTGCTATTCCGTGCTGCTCATCTATGCCCGCCCGCTCGAGATCCACGCGGCCGAGGAGCAGCGCATCTTCGTGCTCTCCGCCGGCATGTGGGTGAGCTACTGCGTGACCGCGATCGTGATCGTCGGCGTGCTGCTGCGCGTCACCTACGCGCTGCGCCGCGGCGAGCAGATGATCGAGGCGAGCCGCCGCAAGGCGATCGGCGACGAGCACATCGAGCGCATCGGCGCGCTCGCCGCCGGCGCCGCGCACGAGCTGAGCTCGCCGCTCGCTTCCATCGCGATGATCGTCGACGACCTGCGCAACCATCGTTGCGAGGATCCGAAGGAGATCGCCGAGGGCCTGGAAGTGATGTCGCGGCTGCTGTCGAACACCCGCGAGACGCTCGGCACGCTGCTGTCGTACGGCAACAGCACCATGTCCAGCGCCGCGGAGAAGGTATCGGCGGCCACCTTCCTGCGCACCTGCGTGAAGTCCTTCGCCGAGCGGCGCCCGGAGTGCTCGATCGAGTTCCACATGGAGACGGCGGGAACGCCGCCCGCCATCCTCGCCAACCGTGCGCTGCGCCAGGCGCTCACGAGCATCCTCGACAACGCCGCCGACGTCTCGCCCAAGCACATCGAGCTGTCGCTCAAGTGGAACGAAGAGTGGCTCCAGATCCGCGTGCGCGACCGCGGCCCGGGCATCCCGGCGGAGGTCATGGATGCGCTGGGCAAGCTGGTTTTCCTCACGACCAAGCCGGAAGGCAAGGGCAACGGCCTGGGCCTGTACCTCGCCAACACGGCGGTCTCGCGCTTCGGCGGCAACCTCTGCATCGCGAACGCCGACGACGGTGGCGCGGTGGTGGACGTGCTGCTGCCCGTTTGCGAGGACGCGTGCCAAACCACGGAGCGCGACGAAGCATGAGCGCGATCGCCACGAATTCCGCCGCGGTCGCCGCCGCGCCCCGCGAGCGGCGCACCACCCTCGCCAACCCGCACAACGACGCGCGCGGCTTCCTCAACGAGCGCGTGCTGCGCCTCATCATGCTGGCGCGCGGCGCGGTTTGCCTCATCGGGCTGCTGGGCGTCATGTTCGATTACGAGGAGGGCCTGCGCATCTCGCCGCTCATCGTGCTCGGCATCGCCGCGGCGGTGGCGCTGCTCTCGTGGGCCGCCCTGCTGCACCGCCGGCCCGGAAAATATCCGTCGGAAACGGAGCTTTTCCTGCAGGTCACGTGCGACGTGGTCGTGCTGACGGCGATGGTTTCGCTCACGGATGGCGAATCGCCCTTCGACTACCTCTACCTGCTGCCGCTGGTCTTCGGCGCGAGCATCTTCGCCGGCTGGCGCATGGGCCTGGTGGCCTCCATGGTCGGCGTGGGCTGGACCGCCATCACGCTCGCGCACCACCAGCATCCGTACCAGGGCGTATTCGCGCTCGAGGTCGGCATGCACCTGTCGATCGGTGCGCTGGTCGCGTTCTGCGCCTTCGCGGTCGCGAACCTCGCGCGCAAGCACGAGCGCGTGCTCTCCGGCCATCGCGAGCGGGCCCTCACCGCCCTGGGCGCCGAGGCCAAGGGCATGGTCGCCACGCAGGCCGCGCACGTGCTGAGCACGCCGCTGGGCACCATGGCGGTCCTCGTCGCGGACCTGCGCGAAGGCGGCATGACGTTCGAGGAGGAGGAGGCCGCGCTGGAAACCCTCGCCGCACAGATCGCCAATTGCAAGCTGCACCTATCGGGCCTGCTCACGGCGGCCGGGGTGGGCCGCGCCGAGGGTGCCTACCGCGCCAACGTGATCGAGATCCTCAACGAGATTCGCGAGGAGTGCCTGCTGCACTATCCCGGCGGGATCGTCCACCTGCTGCGTCCCGCGGGCGACGATCGCCCCCCGGATACGGTGATGGAGCTGTCGCTCTTCAACTCGATCGCCGGAATGGTGAAGGACCTCGCGCGCGAGGCGCCGCACGTCGCCCAGGTGAGCACCTTCTGGGACGAGCAGGGCGTGGCCATCGAGATAACGCGTGGACCGGTGGAGGCCACACAGGCCGTCCGGTCCGCCATGAATACCCGTAGACAGGAGCGCCTCGCGGTGCTCGCTGCGATCCTCGAACGGCACGCAGGATCACTGGAAACCGGGCCGGGAGAGCGCATCTTCGTGCGCCTGCCCTATGCCGATTGAAACGAACAACTCCGATCATTGGGAGCGACATAATGGATAACACCCCGAAGACCCCGGCGCCAGTGGATGGTCCGTACCTGCTTCTGGTCGACGACGACGAGACCTTTTCCTCCGTGCTCGGCCGCTCGCTCGAGCGCCGCGGCTACAAGGTCCGCACGGCCGCCGACCACGAGGCCGCCATCGGCATCGCGCTCAACCGCCTGCCGCAATACGCGGTCATCGACCTCAAGCTCGCGCGCACCTCGGGCCTGCGCCTGGTGAAGGAGCTGCGTGCGATGTCGCCGAACACGCGCATGGTGATCCTCACCGGCTACGGCAGCATCGCGACGACGATCGAGGCGATCAAGCTCGGCGCGATCTACTACCTCACCAAGCCCGCCACCGCGGACGACGTCATCGCCGCGCTGCATCGCGACGAGACGCGCGAGGACGTGCCGGCCGCGCCGCTGCCGCCGTCGCTGAACCGCATCGAGTGGGAGCACGTGAATCGCGTGCTGGCCGATACCAACGGCAACATCTCGGCCTCGGCGCGCATCCTCGGGTGGCATCGCCGCACGCTGCAGCGCAAGCTGAACAAGCATCCGGTCGAGCGTTGAGCCGGCAGGGTGGGGGCGAACCCGCGCCACGGCGCCGGGCTCGCCCTCGTCCGGCTTACTTGCGCGGATCCACCGAGGGCGTGAAGGCGTCGCAGTAGAACTCGTCCTCGGGCAGCCCGCGGTCGGCCACGAAGCTCTGGCGCGCCACGTCGGTCATGCCGGGCGCGCCGCACGCGTACACCTGGTATCCCGACAGGTCGCGGAAATCGTCCAGCACCGCCTGGTGGACGAAGCCCACCCTTCCGGGCCATGCGTCCTCGGGTAGCGGATCCGAGAGCACCGGGATGAACGAGAAGTTCGGATGGTCCTGCTGCCACTGCACCGGCAGCTGCGGCAGGTAGAGGTCCTTGCGCGAGCGCGCGCCCCAGTACAGCACCATCTGCCGGTCGCTGCCGTGGTGGAACAGATGCTCGATCTGCGCCTTGATCGGCGCGAACCCGGTGCCCCCCGCCACGAAGATCATCGGCTTGTCGGAATCCTCGCGCAGGTAGAACGTGCCGAGCGGCCCCTCGAAGCGCAGGATGGCGCGCTCCTTCATCTCGTCGAACACGTAGTTCGAGAACGCCCCGCCGGGCGACTTGCGGATGTGCAGCTGCAGGAACTGGTCGTCGTGCGGCGCGTTCGCCATCGAGAAGCTGCGCCGCTTGCCTTCCTTCAGCAGGATGTCGATGTACTGGCCGGCGAGGAATTGCAGGCGCTCGCCCGTAGGCAGCTTGAGCGAGAGGATGGCGACATCGTCCACAGGCTTCTCCACGCGCTCCACGCGGCACGGCAGCGTGCGGATCGCGAGGTCCCTCGCGCCGCCGAGCTCGCGCACCTCGAAGACGATGTCCGTGAGCGGCCGCGTGCAGCAGGTGAGCGCCTTTCCCGCGGCGCGCTCGGCATCGTGCAGTGCGCGCTCCTGGTAATCGCCGTACTCGAGCTCCCCCGAGCGCAGGATGCCCTTGCACGAGCCGCAGGCGCCGTTGCGGCAGCCGTAGGGCAGCCCGATGTTCTGGCGCAGCGCCGCCTCGAGGAGCGTCTCCCCCGGGGCGACGGTGAAAGTGTGGCCGCTGGGCTCGAGCCGAACGAGGCGACCGGGCACGGATGAATCAGCCAATCGGGAATCCATGGGAGCCATGGGCGCCGGAAGCGGCGCCTGCCCTGTCGGGCGCGAAGCGGATTCTACCGCAGGCGCGAAGGGCGCCTGCAGCCGCGGCGCTCAACGCGTGCGGCGAAACTCGCCTTCGATGAATGCGCCCTGCGAGGCGGGGCGGGCTGCATCCGAAACGGCGCGCGGGCCCGGCAGCAGCAGCAGCATGAGCGCGATCACGTCCGAGATCACGCCGGGAAAGATCAGGAAGAGGCCGGCGAGCACGGTGCGCGCGCTGTCCGTGAGCGCGGAGATGGAGAAGCTGCCCTGCGCCACCCCGGCCGCGAGCCGCGCGAGCAGGGCGAAGCGCGCTTCCTTGATCAGGGCGATGCCGAAGCACGCCGAGACCAGGACCCACACGAGCACCCACCACCCCCACACCTGCGTAAGCCGCACCAGCACCACGGCCTCGAGGAGGGGGAAACCCAGTACCATGCCGATCAACACGAGTCGCTTCACTTGTTCGTTCCTGTACCGCGGAGACCCCAGTGGCGGTGATCGCCGTCCTCACAAACCTACCCGACTCCGAGTCCGCTTTCAATCTCGCGCGACAACTGGTGCAGCTGAGACTGGCCGCCTGCGTGAATGTTCTGCCTGCCATCACGTCTTTCTACCGCTGGGAGGGGCGCGAGGAGCAGGCGAGCGAGGTCCCGGTGCTGATCAAGACGGCCGCCGAGCGCTATCCGGAGCTCGAAGCCGCCATCCGCGAGCGGCACCCGTACTCGGTCCCGGAGGTCATCGCCTGGCCGATCGAGCGCGGCCTGGGCGCCTACCTGGACTGGGTGGAGCGCGAAAGCCGGGCCGGATGAGGGCGGCGGTCGCGTTTCCGGCCATCGCCGCCCTGGCCTTCGCCGCAGGGGCCACGCTGTGGTGGCTCGACCGTCCCCCCCGCGCCGCGCCCGCGAGCGCGATTCCCGCTGCCGCCGATCCGACGATATCCGGGGCCGCGCTGTATGCCGCCGCATTCCGCGACGCGGAAGGGCGCGCGCGATCGCTGGGCCAGTTCCAGGGACGGACGCTGGTGCTCAACTTCTGGGCCACCTGGTGCGGTCCCTGCCGCGAGGAGATGCCCGCCTTCGTGCGGCTGAATCGCGAGTTCGGCGGCCGGGTGGCTTTCGTCGGGCTCTCCTCCGAGGCGCCGGACGTGGTCGCCCGCTTCGGCCGCGAGCTCGCGATCGACTATCCCCTCTGGACCGGCGGCGCGGAGGTGGAATCCCTGTCCGCCCGCCTCGGGGATCGCGCAGCCGTCTTGCCCTTCACTGCGCTCATCGATGCGTCGGGCCGTGTCGTCGCCGCGAAAGTGGGCCCTTACACCGAAGGCGACCTTCGCGCCCGCTTGACGGCAATTACCGGCAACCGCGGTTAACTTCGCTTATTTTTTGAAGTCGATCCATGGGCCCGCGGATTCCCGCCGCCGGGCGCCGCGGACCTGCGGGGTGGGGCACAATAGAGTCGTGATCTTCGGCCAAAACTGGACATCGCTCGCGCAATTGCGGCAAACTCGCCGGCCATGCCGAAGATTCTCGTGATCCACGGCCCCAACCTGAACCTCCTCGGGCAGCGGGAGACGCATCACTACGGGCACGACACGCTGCAATCGATCGACCGGCGCCTCGCGCAGGCCGGCCGGGATGCCGGCGTCGAGGTGGTCTCGTTCCAGGGCAACGCGGAGGGCAGCCTCATCGACCGCGTTCATGCTGCGAAAACCGAGCAAACGGACTTCATCATCATCAATCCTGCCGGCTTCACGCACACCAGCGTGGCACTTCGCGATGCCCTCGCCGGCGTCGCGATCCCGTTCATCGAGGTGCACCTTTCGAACGTGCACGCGCGTGAGCCGTTCCGGCGGCATTCGTACTTTTCGGATATCGCCGTGGGCGTGATCGCGGGCCTGGGAGCCCAAGGCTACGAGCTCGCCCTCGAGGCCGCCGTGCGCCGGATCGGGAAGGTGCCCGCGCCGGGCGCCGAATAGGAACCTCCATGGATTTGCGCAAGCTGAAGAAGCTGATCGACCTCGTGCAGGAGTCGGGCATCGGCGAGATCGAGATCACGGAAGGCGAGGAGAAGGTGCGCATCAGCCGGCAGGGCAACGCGCCGGTGATGATGGCCCCGGCCATGCCGTCGATGGCCATGCCGATGCAAGCCGGAATGCCGATGCAGGGCGGCATCCCGCCATCGGCGAGCGGGCCGTCCGCCACCCCGCCGGCCCAGCCCCCCGAGGAGCCGAAGGGCCACCAGCTCAAGTCGCCGATGGTGGGCACGTTCTACCGCTCGCCCTCGCCGGGCGCGCCGTCGTTCGTGGAGGTCGGGCAGGCGGTCACCAAGGGCCAGACGCTCTGCATCATCGAGGCCATGAAGCTCCTCAACGAAATCGAGTCGGACGTGGCCGGGACGATCAAGGCCATCCTCGTGGAGAACGGGCAGCCGGTGGAGTACGGGCAGCCGCTCTTCCTCATCGAGTAGCGCCGGGAAACGCGCCCGCGAGAGCCGCAAGATCCATGTTCGAGAAGATCCTCATCGCCAACCGCGGCGAGATCGCGCTGCGCATCCAGCGCGCCTGCCGCGAGATGGGCATCAAGACGGTCGCGATCCATTCCGAGGCCGACGCCGACGCGAAGTACGTGATGCTCGCGGACGAGTCGGTGTGCATCGGCCCGCCGCCGTCGCGCGACAGCTACCTGAACATCCCCGCGATCATCAGCGCCGCCGAAGTCACGGATGCGCAGGCCATCCACCCGGGCTACGGCTTCCTGTCCGAGAACGCGGACTTCGCGGAGCGCGTGGAGAACTCGGGGTTCGTCTTCATCGGCCCGCGGGCGGAATCGATCCGCACCATGGGCGACAAGATCGCCGCCAAGGCCGCGATGAAGAAAGTCGGCATCCCCTGCGTGCCGGGCTCGGACGGCCCGCTGCCCGACGATCCCAAGGAAATCCGCCGGCTCGCCGCCGCGATCGGCTACCCGGTGATCATCAAGGCCGCGGGTGGTGGCGGCGGACGCGGCATGCGCGTGGTGCACACCGAGGCGGCCCTGGTGAACGCGGTCACCATGACGCGCGCGGAGGCGCAGAACGCCTTCAACAATCCCACCGTCTACCTCGAGAAGTACCTGGAAAACCCGCGCCACATCGAGATCCAGGTGCTGGCGGACGAGCACAAGCAGGCGATCTACCTCGGCGAGCGCGACTGCTCGATGCAGCGCCGCCACCAGAAGATCATCGAGGAAGGCCCCGCGCCGCACGTGAAGCCGCGTCTCATCGAGCGCATCGGCGAGCGCTGCGCCGAAGCCTGCCGGAAGCTCGGCTATCGCGGCGCCGGCACGTTCGAGTTCCTCTACGAGCGCGACGAGTTCTATTTCATCGAGATGAACACGCGCGTGCAGGTGGAGCACCCCGTGACCGAGCTCATCACCGGCGTCGACATCGTGCAGGAGCAGATCCGTGTCGCCGCCGGCATGAAGCTCAAGTACCGGCAGCGCGACATCGTGAAGAAGGGCCATGCGATCGAGTGCCGCATCAATGCCGAGAACGCGTACACGTTCGTGCCCTCGCCGGGGCGCATCACCCAGTACCACGTGGCGGGCGGCCCCGGCATCCGCTACGACTCGCACGTCTATGCCAATTACTACGTGCCGCCCTATTACGATTCCCTCGTGGGCAAGCTGATCGCCTACGGCGATACCCGGGAGCAGGCGATCGCCCGCATGCGCGTGGCCCTCTCCGAGATGGTGATCGAGGGCATCCAGACCAACATCCCGCTGCACCAGGAGCTGATGAACGACGCCGCGTTCGTGCGCGGCGGCGTGAACATCCACTACCTGGAAGAGAAGATCGCGGCGCTCAAGTCGATCCAGACCGAGGGCTGAGCCGCACGTGGCCTGGCAGCGCGTAAGCCTGGTCGTCGCCGGCGAGCACGCCGAGGCGCTCGCCGAAGCGCTCGAAGCGGGCGGCGCGCTCACGACCGAGATCGCGGATGCGGACGCGGGGACCGAGCGCGAGCAATCGGTGTTCGGCGAGCCCGGCGCCGAAGCCCGGCCCTGGCCGCGCTGCCGCGTCACCGCGCTTTTCGCCGCCGACGCCGACGCCGGCGGCGCCATCCACGGAGCGCTGCAGGACTCCGCCGCGATAACGCTCGCCCCCGCTTCGATCGACCACCTCGAGGACGCCGACTGGGTGGCCGTCACGCAGCGGCAGTTCGATCCGATCCAGGCCGGACAGCGCGTGTGGATCGTGCCCTCGTGGCATGAGCCGCCCGACCCCGCCGCGATCAACGTGATGCTCGACCCGGGTGCCGCCTTCGGCACCGGCAGCCACCCGACGACGCGGCTGTGCATCGCGTGGCTCGAAGAACACGTGGCGAAGGGAGATTCCGTGCTCGACTACGGCTGCGGCTCCGGCATCCTCGCCATCGCGGCCATGAAGCTGGGTGCGGGCAGGGCGGCCGGCGTCGACGTGGACCCGCTCGCGCTGGAAGCCGCGCGCTACAACGCGCAGCGCAACGGCGTCGCGTTGCAGGTGCTCGATACAGAGGCGGCACTGCCGGAGCGTGTCGACATCACCGTCGCCAACATCCTGGCGAATCCGCTGCGCATGCTGGCGGCACTCATCTGCGGGCACACCCGGCCCGGCGGCGGCATCGCCCTCGCGGGCATCCTCGCCGAGCAGGCGAGCGAGGTCGTGGAAGCCTATGCGCCGTGGGCCGACCTGCGGGTCGAGGCGAGCGAAGGCGGCTGGGTGCTGGTCGCGGGAACGCGGCGGCAATGACGCGATGCTGATCACGACGTGCACCCATTGCCTCGCGCGCTTCCGCGTGACGCCGCAGCAGCTGAACGAGAAACAGGGCCAGGTGCGCTGCGGGCGCTGCCGCCGCATCTTCAGCGGCTTCGAAGCCCTCGAGCGCGTTCCCGACGACGATTCCGTGCGCGCCCCGGAGGCCAGCGTGACGCCGGGCGACGATTCGCCGCCGACGCTCGGCCCGCTGGAGGAACCGGCGCAGGCCGTGGAGGCGCCGGCCGGCCCGGTGACGCAGCCGCCCGATCCCGTCGTGCCCACGGAGGTCGAGCCCGCGTCCGAGTACGTGACGCAGCCCCTCGAACCGGCCGCGCCCATCACCCCCGAGACACGGGAAACGCAGGTGCCGGCTGCGAGCGCCGTGCGAGCGGCCCCGCCGCCGGTGGAGCCCGCTTCCCCCACGCCGTCACGACCCCTGCCCGCGCGGCCGCGCGCGGCACCCACCCGTCTTTCCCTCGAGCCGCCGGTGCGCAAGCGGCTGTCGCGCGGATGGGCGGTGGGTTGCGTGGTGCTCTTCCTCGTGCTCGCGGCCGAGCTGGTCTACGGATTCCGCGCGCCTCTCGCGCAGCAATATCCGGTCACGCGGCCGTGGCTGCAGGCGGCGTGCGCGCGCGTGGGCTGCACCGTGGCGTGGCCGCGCGAGGATGGCCTGCTCAAGCTGGAGGATTCCGAGCTGCTGGAAGTGCCGGGCAAGCCCGACGAGATCGCGCTCGGCGCGCGCATCCGCAATCTCGCCACGTTCGCGCAGGAGTATCCGCACATCGAGCTCACGCTCACGGACAACACGGGGCAGGCGGCCGCGCGCCGCGTGCTGCGTCCGACGGATTACCTCGGCCGCGCGCTCGGGCCCGGTGAAGCGCTCGCGGCCGGCGCCGATGTCGCGATCCAGCTGCGCATCGAGACGCCGCGCCTGCACGCGACCGGCTACGAGCTCCTGCTCTTCTATCCCTAGGCGCGCTTGAGCGTGGCGATCATCGAGTCGACCGCACGATCCATCAGCGCGCTGTCGCCGAGGATGCGCGCGTGGCGCAGCCGCATCTGCTCGGCGAGCGCTTCCGGCGAGATCGAGAGCGCCGTGGCCTGCGACAGGGGGTTGGTGAACAGGTAGACCCCCTTGTTGGGGCTGATCCAGGTGAGCCGCGCGCGCATCGCCTCGTGGCCCGGGCGCGTGAACTCCACCCAGCAGCCGCGCTGCAGGTTGGTCCAGATGCCCGTGCGCGTGAACACGTTGCGCACCTGCGTGCCGCGCGAGGTGCGCAGCCGGATCTCCTCGACACGGATGTCGCCGGCGGGAATGACCTCGGATTCGAGCGACATCGCCTCGATCGGCGGTGGCGCCGGTGGGGCGGGCGGCGCCTCGGGCGCCATCGCCCCGCCACGCGCGGCCTTCATCGCCGCCGCGTGGGAATCGACGAGCGCGCCGAAGAAGGCTTCCTTCGCGAAGTCCGGCGCCTTGCCGCGGGCGAGCCCCTCGTGGAGCTGCCGCAGCATCGCCGGCAGCATGGCCACCAGGCGCTTGCGCTCCTCGAGGTTGGCCTTGGGCTCGACGCTCCACAGGAGGTCGTCCATCACGAGCGTGAAACGCTGCCACGCGGGCGAGCCTTCGCCCTCGGTGAGGTGCACGTCGGCGAGCGCGTTCATCCACGGGCCCGCCAGCATCGCGCGCACCGCGGGCGGCACCCATTGGCGCAGCGCCAGGCGGCGCGCCACTTCCTCCTCGGCCGCCATGCGCGCGATCTCCTCGCGCTCGCGTGCCTCGATCAGGCGCGCCGAACGCTCGACGATGTGCTGCTCCGCGCGCTTGTGCTCTTCGAGGAACGCCTCCACTTCCGCGACCAGCGCGGAGAAGAACGCCATGTCGGTCTCGAACCCGTCGAGCACGCGCCCGACGATGCGCTCCACCATCGCGAGCGTGGCGCCCCCGTCGGCCGTGGACTGGTCGAGGCCCAGGCTCGCTTCGGCGAGGAGGTCGAGGAGCCGGCGAGCGGGATGCGCCTTCGACGAGAAGAACGCCTTGTCGAGGAGCGCCACCTTGAGCATCGGGATCTGCAGGCGGCCCAGCAGCGCCTTCACGCTCGCGGGGATGCTGCGATCGTCGAAGATGTAGTCGAACAGCATCGCGACGATGTCGATGGTCATCGCGTCGATCGCGCCCAGCGACGCTCCCTGCGCCGACTTCACGGCCTTCACCACGTTCACCAGCGCGCCCGAAGGGGCTTGCGACAGCTCTGGCCCGCCGTCGCGATGCATGCGCGTGAGCTCGCTCATCAACGCGGCCGGCGGTGCCGGAAGGCTCGCGCCTGGCGCGAGCGGCCATGCCGGAGCCCCGGGCTGGGGTTGCGAAGCAGGGACTGCCCCGCCCGCAGTTGCGCCTGCGACGCCCATGCCGGCGCCGGAGGCGGGGCCGATGGATGCACCGAGGAGCTGCATCAACGAGCCGAAAAGGTCGTTCGGCGCGGCCGGGGCGGGCGCCGGCTCCTTCGCCGCGGTCCGCGGGTCCTCGCGGCGCAGCGGCATCGCGGCGACGCGGCGGCCCGCCTGCACTTCCGGAAGCACGCGCTTCTGCACCAGGTGCTCGTTGAGCTCGTGGTATACGCGCTGCACTTCCGACTGGGTGTGCCGCTCGAGCTGGCGCAGCAACGCCATGCGCACCTTGAAGCCGGCCTGCACCTGGCCGAAGGCCTGGTGGAGAGCGGCGCAGATCGTGGCCGGGCTGACCGGGTTCGCCTCGTCTTCCAGCGCGGGCTGCTCGAGCAGGAAACCCATCCGCTGGCTCAACGCGCCCAGCTCCGCCTCGCACGCGGCCTGCACGCGGCGCGACATCTCGGTGACGGCGAGGTCTTCCTCCAGGTCTTCCTCGCCGACCAGCGAGAGCTCGCCCGGCGCGCTGCGATTGCCGTTGCGCTCGCCGCGAACCTTGCGGTTGAAGCAATCCACGAAGTGCTTGCGGAACGCGGCCTCGATCATCGTCCGCTTCTCGCGTGCCTGCGCGCGCGCATCGAGATAGATGCCCTGCGCGTCGCGGTCGCTGCTCTTCTGCGCGAGCTCGAAGAGCTCCTCCTCGATGCGGTCGAGCATGCTGGCGAGCGCCGCCGCCATGCGCTCGAGCGCGAGGTCGCGGCAGCCGGTCAGCAGGCTCGCCGATTCCTGGGGAGTCAGACGCGCCCTGGCGCGTGGATGGTCCCCGAGGGCGACCACGTTTCCGTTCGCTGCCTGCGCCATGCAGCACCACCTTTCTGGCAATCCCGCTGCCATGGGGCCGAGCAAGGCCCGTTAGACCGGAGATTTTGCGTCGCCACCTTTCGATGGCTTTGCCGGTTCAGAAATATGTCCGCCGATACGGAGCGTGGTGCGGCACGACGCCGCCCACGACACCTTTGTTACAAACGCAGGATGCTTGTGAAACGCCGTACCAGTCAATGCGTGCCAGGCCGGGGTTCGCGTGAAAATCCGGCGGGAAAAATGTGCGCGGCGTCACAGTTATACTTCCGGCCCATGGCGACCCTCATCTGCGGCTCGATGGCCTACGACACCATCATGGTGTTCCCCGACCATTTCAGGAACCACATCCTCCCCGAGCAGATCCACATCCTCAACGTGTCGTTCATGGTGCCGGAGATGCGGCGCGAGTTCGGCGGCACCGCGGGCAACATCGGCTACAACATGAAGCTGCTGGGCGAGGAGCCCGCCATCATGGCGACGGTCGGCCACGATTTCACGCCCTATCGCGAGCGGCTCGAGCGCCTCGGCCTGCGCGCCACCCACGTGCGCGAGCTGCACGACCAGTTCACCGCACAGGCTTTCATCACCACCGACATGGCGGACAACCAGATCACGGCCTTCCATCCGGGCGCCATGTCGTTCGCGCACCTGAATCGCATTCCCGACGCGCCCGACGCCACGCTGGGCATCGTCTCGCCCGACGGGCGGCAGGGCATGGTCGAGCATTGCCGCGACTTCGCCGCCGCGGGCATTCCGTACGTCTTCGACCCCGGCCAGGGCCTGCCGATGTTCTCCGGCGAGGACCTGGAGCAGCTCATGGACGGCGCCGCCGCCCTCACGGTGAACGATTACGAGGCCCGCGTTGTCGAGCAGAAGACGGGGCGCAGCACGGAGAGCATCGCCGAGAAGCTGGGCGCCGTGATCGTCACCCGCGGCGCCGAAGGCTCCAGCGTCTACACTCGCGAAGGCAGGATCGACGTTGCGGCAGCCAGGGCGGAGCGGGTCGCCGATCCGACGGGTTGTGGCGACGCGTTCCGCGCCGGCCTGCTCTACGGCATGGCGCGCCGCTGGGAGTGGCGCCGGTCGGCCCGCCTCGCCTCCGTGATGGGTGCGATCAAGATCGCGCACCGGGGCGGCCAGAATCACCGCCCGTCGCGGGAGCAGATCGCCGCGACCTTGCGCGAGACCTTCGACGAGACGCTATGAGGAGGAGGAGGAAGATGAGCAGGAACACATCGATCATCGCGGCCGCGCTGTGCGCGCTGCTGCTGGGCGGTTGCGCCTATCCCGCGGGCAGCCGCGACTATCGCGGCTACCAGGTCATGGGCGAGCAGAGCGTGCGCTTCGGCGTCGTGGAGTCGGTGCGCGACGTGCGCATCAATCCCGGCCAGACGGGCGTCGGCACCGTGGGTGGCGCGGCACTCGGCGGGATTGCCGGCAGCACCGTGGGCGGTGGCAGCGGACAGGCTGCCGGCGCCATCGCCGGAGCGATCCTCGGCGGCATCCTCGGCTCGAACGTCGAGCACTCGGCCAACGACCGGCCGGGCCTGGAAGTGACGGTGCTGCTGGATTCCGGCAAGTACCTCGCGGTCGTCCAGGAGCCCGACGAGGCCTTCCGCTCGGGAGATCGCGTGCGCGTCGTCTCCGGCCACGGCACCACGCGAGTGACGCATTGACCACCGTGCAGGCCGCGCGCGCCGCGGCCTGCGCTGGCTGCGCCTCGTCTCACACGCGCTGCATGCAGCGCTGATCCTCCGGTTCGTCTTCCCGCGCTCCGGCGCGGGCGAGCGGCGGCACCTGGTGCAGTGGTGGTCGCGGAAGCTGCTGCGGCTGCTCGGGGTGACGCTGCACGTGGAAGGTCCCGTGCCGCGCGCGCGTGAGCGCTCCGTCATGATCGCGGCCAACCACATCTCCTGGCTCGATATCTTCGTGGTGGACGCGGCATGGCCCACGCGCTTCGTCGCGAAGAGCGAGATCCGCGACTGGCCGGTCGCAGGCTGGATCGCCGAGCGGGCGGGAACTCTCTTTATCCGCCGCGAGCGCCGCCGCGATGCCGCGCGCATGAACGAACGCGTGCACCAGGTGCTCGCGGAGGGCGATTGCGTGGGCCTCTTTCCCGAGGGGACGACCACGCTGGGCGATCGCCTGCTCAAGTTCCACAGCTCCCTTTTCGAGCCCGCGATCGCCAATGCGGCGCGCGTGCATCCCGCCGCAATCCGGTACGAGCATGCCGATGGCGCGCCATGCCCCGACGTGGCCTATGTCGACGAGCTGTCCTTCATGGAATCGATGGCGCGCGTGATCGCGCAACGCGGGCTGGTGGCGCGGCTCGTGTTCGCCGAGCCGATCGATTGCGCGAGCGTAGCCGGCCGCCGTGAGGCCGCGGCCACCGCGCACGAACGCATCGCTAGTCTTCTGCGCCTTGCGCCGGCGGGCAATCCACCTGGAAGACCCGCCGATCCTCCAGCCGCACCGCCGTAAGGCAGCGTCCCCACACGCAGCCGCTGTCCAGGCTCATCAGGTCCGGGCGCAGCTCCAGGCCCAGCGCCGACCAGTGGCCGCACACGAGCGCATGGCTGGCGCTCTTGCGGCCGGGCACGTCGAACCAGGGCGTCCAGCCTTCGCGCAGCTCGCCGGGCTCGCCCTTGAAGCGCAGCACCATCGCGCCGTGCGCATCGCACACGCGCAGCCGCGTCATCGCGTTCACGATCACGCGCAGGCGGTCGATGCCCTCGAGGTCCTCGCTCCACGCAACGGGCTTGTCGCCATACATCGATGCGAGGAACGAGCGGTAGTCGGGGCCGCGAAGGCGCGACTCCACCTCGCCGGCAAGCGCGCGTGCACGCGCGACGGTCCAGCCGGGAAGCAGGCCCGCATGCACGAGCGCGTGATGCCCCTCCACGTGGAAGAGCGGACGCGTGCGCAGCCACGTGACCAGCTCGTCGCGGTCGGGCGCTTCGAGCACGTCTTCCATCGTGTCGCGCGGGCGCCGCTCCTGGATGCCCTCGGCGACGCAGACGAGATGCAGGTCGTGGTTGCCCAGCACCGTGACCGCCGCCTCGCCCAGTCCCTTCACGAAGCGCAGGCAGCGCAGCGAGTCGGGACCGCGGTTGACGAGGTCGCCGACGAACCAGGCGCGGTCCCGCGATGGATCGAAACGCGCGTTCCCGAGCACGCGCTCGAGCGGCTCGTAGCAGCCCTGCAGGTCCCCGATCGCGTAGGTGGCCATGGACGCGCCGGAATCCCGGCGTGGGCCGCTACTGCGCGGCGGACACCATGTAGTCGACCGCCGCCTTCACTGCATCGTCGGGGAGGCTCGCGTTGCCGCCCTTGGGCGGCATGGCGTTCTTGCCGTGAAGCGCACTGTTGTAGAGCGCTTCCTTGCCGGTCTTGATGCGCGGCGCCCACGCGGCCTTGTCGCCGAACTTGGGTGCGCCTGCCACGCCGGTACCGTGGCAGACACTGCAAGTGGTATCGAACGTGGACTTCCCGGCGCCGCTTGCCGCGCCAGCGGGGGCGGCTGCGGCGGGCGCGCCACCGGCGGGTGCAGCGGCAGCGGCGACATTCGTCGGCATGGCACCGGCGGGAGCGGCTGCAGCACCGCCTGCCGCGGGTGCGGCCCCGGCGGGAGCGGCGGCATTCGCGGCGGGAGCGGCGGCATTCGCGGCGGGAGCCGCCGCGGCCGGCGCATTCGGATCGACCGCTACCTGCGCCACGGGGGACAGGCGCGCCTTGACCGCCGCATCCGACATCGCGGGATCGTCCTTGCGCGAGCGCGCGCCGTAGACGCCGACGGCGAACTGCGTGAGCAGGATGATGCCGATGACGAGCGCCACCACGCCGACGACCACGCTCACCGCGAGCTTCGCGGGGTGGGTATCGATGTTGTCTTCGATGGGATCGTGGTGGTGGTGGTGATGCGGGTGCGGATCGGCCATGGAATTCCTCGAGCAAGCGCGCTGCCGGAAAAGCGAAGCCCCGGATTATAGCCGCATCGGCTGCGCGAACCCGGCGTCCCGATGGACGCGACCTCCGGAAGTCGCTTAAAATCCGCTGGATAGGCGCCCGTAGCTCAGCTGGATTAGAGTACTGCCCTCCGAAGGCAGGGGTCGCACGTTCGAATCGTGTCGGGCGCGCCAAATTCACCACTCCCGTGACCGTATTGAACAGCGCTGACCAGGTGCCGGCGGCGCCGCTTTCCTCGGTACGACGGGTCCTGGTCGCGACGACATGCGCCTTTCTCCTCGTCGCGCCGTTCTCGGGGAGCGCCGGCTGGCGCGCAGCCAGCCTCCTGCTCGCGGCCGCAGCGCTGGCGTTCGATCGCGGGGAGAGCGTGCGCAGGCTGCGGGAGGCGCCGCGCAGCTTCGTGATCGCGTGGATCGCCTGGGCAATGCTCGCGATCGCGTCGGTCGCCTGGAGCGAGCGCCCCGCCTATTCCGCCACCGAGCTGCGCGCCGAGCTGATGTACGGCACCCTGGCGCTCGGGGTTTTCTTCGTCGCCGCCTCGTCCACGGCGTGGCTGCGCACATGGTGGTGCGTGCTGATGGCGGGATCGGCGCTCGCGTTCGCGGCGCCATTGCTGGAGCACCTGCTCGGCACGCGCTTTTCGCGGCACGACCTGGATGGGGGTCCCGGGCCCTGGTCCACGCATCTCGTGCTCATCGCGCCCCTTTTCGTCGCCCTCGCGTGGACCGGCCCCTGGTCGGCGCAGCGCCGGCCGCTGGCACTCGCGGCGGCGATCGGCCTGCTGGTCTTCAGCGCCTGGGCCACCGCCAACCGCATCGTGTGGGTCGCGCTCGCCGCCGAGCTGGGAACGGTCGCGCTGCTGCACGGCGCCCTCGCGCCCTCGCGCGTGAATCGCGGCAGCATGGTGGTGCTGGTATCGCTCGCGGCCGTGCTGGTGGCCGTGGCGCTGCCGGCCTCCATCATCGAGCGCAGCGAGCGCTATTTCCCCGGGCGCTCGGGCGTCACGCAACTGCAGCACGACGCGCGCCCCCTGCTGTGGGCCGCGGCGTGGGACAAGTTCCGCGAGGCGCCGCTGCTCGGGCACGGCTTCGGGCGCGAGATCCTCGAGAGCACGTTCCGCGCGCACACACCGCCCGACCAGCCGGAGCCCACGCTGCAGCACGCGCACAACACGTTCATCGACATCGCGCTCGAGACGGGGCTCGCGGGCGTGGCGATCTTCGTGGCGCTGCTGCTCGCACTCGCGCGCGTGCACCTGCGGCTGCTGCGCGATCCGGCGCTGGCGCCGCTCGGCATCATCGGGCTCAGCGTGATCGCGGGCTTCGTCGTGAAGAACCTCACGGACGACTTCTTCCATCGCCACAACGCGCTGCTCTTCTGGGCGATCCAGGCCGCCCTGGCGGGTTACGGCCTGCGCGCGCTCGGACGCCGCGGGGAATCGGGCGACTGGATATCGAAGCCGCGTCGCGTGACGCGGCCGTGATGCCTAGCTTCCGCCGCCGGCCGCGCGCGCCGCAGGCACCACCGCCGTGAGCCGCGGGCGCACCTGCGTCTGGTATTCGGGCACCCAGCGCTTGAGGTCGCGGCGCACTTCCGCCTCGGGGGGTACGCGGTCGTTGCGGAGCCATTCGAGCAGGCCGTGGATCCAGTCGGGATCGACCTGCCGCGCCTTGGCGATGCGCAGCTTCGGATGCGGCGTCGGGCGCGTGTGCTCGTCATCCGCGAGCAGCTCCTCGAAGAGCTTCTCCCCGGGACGCAGCCCCGTGTAGACGATGCGGATCTCGGATTCCGAAAGCTCCGAGAGGCGAATCATGTCGCGCGCGAGGTCCACGATCTTCACCGGCTCGCCCATGTCCATCACGAACACCTCGCCGCCGAGGCCCATGCTGCCGGCCTGCAGCACGAGCTGTGCCGCCTCCGGGATCGACATGAAGTAACGCACCATCTCGGGATGCGTCACGGTGACCGGCCCGCCGCGCGCGATCTGCTCCTGGAACTTGGGGATCACGCTGCCGGCGCTGCCCAGCACGTTGCCGAAACGCACCATCTCGAAACGCGTGACGTTGCTCGCCGCCTGGAGGGCCTGGCACACCATCTCGCCCAGCCGCTTGGTGGCACCCATCACGTTCGTCGGGTTCACCGCCTTGTCGGTGGAGATGAACACGAACTTCCTCACGCCGTAGTCGATGGCCGCCCGCGCCACGACGTAGGTGCCGTAGACGTTGTTCTGCACGGCCTCCCACGCGTTCATCTCTTCCATGAGCGGCACGTGCTTGTAGGCCGCCGCATGGAAGACCAGCGAGGGCGAGAACTGGTGCATCACCTGCTGCACGCGGCGCGTGTTCTTCACGTCGCCCACGATGCTCTCGATCGCGAGCGCGGGAAACGACTCGCGCAGCTCCGCGTCCACCTTGTACATGGCGAACTCGCTCATCTCGAACAGCACCAGCATCGCCGGCTCGAACGCCGCGATCTGCCGGCAAAGCTCCGAGCCGATCGAGCCGCCGGCGCCCGTCACCATGACGACCTGGCCGCTCACCTGTCCATGGAGCTGTGCGTCGTCGAGCGTGACCGACTCCCGCTTCATCAGGTCCTCGACCGCGATCTTGCGGATGCGGTTGGACGAGCCCTTGCCCGGGTTGTTGAACGACGGCACCGTCATCACCGAGACCTTCGCACGCGTGCAGATCTCGACCACGCGGCGGCGCACCTGGTAGCTCACCGAGGGCATCGCGATGATCGCGTGGCGCAGCTTGAGGCGCGTGGCGAAGCGGGGAAGATCGTCCAGCGTGCCCAGCACGCGCACGCCGTGGAGGAGCCGGCTGTGCTTCTTCTCGTCGTCGTCGAGGAGGCCGACCACGCGCCACTCGTGGCTGCGCAGGAGCTCCTTCACGAGGCCCACCGCCGCATCTCCCGCGCCCATCACGATGACGGGTGTTCCCTGCTCGCCGCCGCGGCCGTAAAGCGACCACTCCTTGAAGGAGCGGAATGCCATGCGGCTCGCGGACATGATCGCGATGAGGAGCAGCGGATAGAGCAGGTATTCGCGGAAGCCCAGCCGGCCGTCCAGCCCCAGCGCACGCAGCACGAGGCCCACGCACACGGTGCCTGCCGCCACCGCGAACACGACACGCTGGATATCCGGCAGGCTGGTGTAGCGCCAGACGCCCTGGTACACGCCGAACAGGTGGTTCATCGCGACCTGCAGCGGGATGGCCGCGGCGAAGGCGAGCAGCAGGTCGTCGACATCCGTGCCCGCGATTCCGGTGGGGCTTAGCAACCAGGCCGCGCCGACGCACGCGATCGCGAGCGCGATGCCGTCGTGGAAAGCGGCCGCCAGGGGACGTGCGTCGATATGGAGGACTTTCATCGCTGCTCCAGGAGAATACCGATGCGCCAAGGTTTTTCTTATTAGTCGGAACCCCTCCCGGGGGCCGCTTCATTCGCGCCGCGATACGGCGCGCGGCGATCGATCGCGAAGAGAAGCAAGCCGTAGATCACCGCCCAGGCCGCAAGTATAACGTAACGCCCGGCCGGTCCAACCCTAAGGGCCGCGAGGGCGCTCACGGCGGCGGCGAGCATGAGCCCATAAGCCCCGAGCGCGAGGCGCCTGTGCGTCCATCCGGCGCCCACCAGCCGCTGGTAGTAATGCGAGCGGTGCGCGCGCCATACGTGCTCGTGCCGCAATGCGCGCCGCACGAGCGTGACACTCGCATCGACGATGAAGGGCGAGAACACGAGCAGCGGGAACCACGCGGGCCACGCGCTGCGCGACACGCCGGCGAAAGACAGCGCACCCGCGAGGAATCCCAGCGGTATCGAGCCCGCGTCGCCCATGAACACGCGCGCGGGCGGGAAGTTGTGCGCGAGGAAGCCGATGCACGCCGCCGCCAGCGCGGCGCACGCGAGCGCGAGCGCCGGCGACGCCTCGTGCGCCGCGAGCGCCAGCGCGCCGAAGCCCACCGCCGCCATGCCGCCGGCGAGGCCATCGGCGCCGTCCATGAAGTTGAACAGGTTGGTGAGCCACGCGATGGCGACGATCCACGCGAGCGCGGCCCACGCTGCGAGCTGCGCGTCTCCATGCCACGCGAGCATCACCGTGACCGATGCGGCGGCGACATGCGCGGGCAGGCGCACCTGCACGGGCAGGCTGCGCACGTCGTCCGCCAGCGAGACGATGGCGAGGAAGGCCGCGCATGCGAGGACGACCGCAAGCTCGCGATCGGCATGCCATGCGATCAGCGGCAGCGCGCCGGCGAGCACGCCGAGGCCGCCCAGCCGGGGGGTGGGACGCGCATGCAGGGAGCGGGCGTTGGGGAGGTCGGCCAGCCAGCGCGCGCTCGCCGTGCGCAGCAGCAGCGCCACCACCAGCCACGCGACAACGGGTGGCGCGAGCAACGTCACGAGCCACGCGATCATGCCCGGCCCCCGCGCACCAGGTCTTCGATGGCGTCGCGCAACGAGCGTCGCGGTTGCCAGCCCAACTCACGCATCGCAGGCGATGCGTCCGCTTCGAGGGACCGGGTGAGCCGTTGCATGCGCTCGCCGGCGCCCGCGAGCGCCGCCGCGCGCTCGAGCACCAGCGGCGGGCACGCGAAGAGGCGCGGCGCCCGCGCGAGCGCGATGCGAGCCTCCGTGAAGAGCGCCGGCGTGGAGAACGGGTGCGGATGGCTCGCGAGCCACGCGGAGGCTGTCTTTCCCGCATGCGCCGCGCACAGCACCAGGAGCTCGCAGAGATCCTCCACGTGTACCCAGCTGCGGCGATTGCGGATGGCCGCGAAGGGCAGCGGCCATGGCGTGTCCGCCAGCCCGAGCAGGTCCGCGAGGTTGGCGCGGGCCCCGCGGCCGATCACGAGCGGCGGACGCACCACGGCGATGGCAAGTCCCGTTTCACGCGCGACGTCCGCGAGGCGCTGCTCGGCGAGATGCTTCGAGCGCGCGTAGGCATCGCGCGGCGCGGGCGGCATCGCCGCCGTGAACGGGGCTGCCTCGCGTGTCTCGTCGCCATGGACCTTCACGGTGCTGGTGAAGACGAGGCAACGCGCGCCGCCGCGGGCGGCTGCCCGTGCCAGCACCTCCGTCTTGTCGGCGTTGTCAGTGGTGAATTCGGCGGTGCGGCCGTCGCGTGCGTGCACGCGCGCGGCAAGATGGAACACGGTCGCGCCGGCGAAGTCCATGGCCGCGATGCGCTCGCGCCAGTCCGGCGTGCCGAGCGCGAGCGGCACATGCCCCTGCAGCGCGCGCACGAGCGTGCTGCCGACGAATCCGTGCGAGCCGGTGACGATCGCCGGCCGGCGTGGCTGCATGGGTGGTCCCCTGGAAGCAAAACGGGCATCCGCGAGGATGCCCGTCCTGGATTGCCGCGGCGAGGCCCTTACGGGCAGGAGGCCGGTACGGTCAGGGTCACGGTCTGGATGGTCGTGCCGTCCGAGACGCTTACTGCCCCCGTGGTCGGGAAGCTCGAGCCCGGCGGGTCGCCGTCGAGGCGCGTGATCGTGATGGTGTTGCCGCTCGCGACCGCCGTGACCCGCGGATGCGTGGAGTTCACGATGAACGTGCCGTTGCCGCCAACCGCCGTGACGGAGCCGGACGTGCCGCACGCGAGCGTGATCGTGCTGGGGTTGACGATCAGGGGCGGCGGCGTGGGCGGGGCCGTCGAACCGGCGGCGGTGTTCACCGTGACGGTCGCGCGTCCACCCTGCGAGTCGGTGACGATCACCTGCGCCCCGGTGATGCAGACGCTGTTGTTGAAGGCGGTGACCGTGAAGACGCCGGGGTTCGCGTTCGTCGTGGTCGGCGACACGCGGATGTTGGGGTCGGAGCTCACCGCCGTGTACGGCGGGACGCCGTCGAACACCACGAAGTCGCCCGACCCGGTGCCGCACTGGGTCGTGAGCGCGCCGGTGAAGGTGAAGGTGTTCGGGACCACGGTGAGCGTGCTCTGCGGCGCGCCGGTGATCGGGAAGACCTCGTCGACGAACACACCGGTCGCGACGTCGGTCACGCGCACGACGCCGAATTGGCCGGCCACGTTCGACGTCACGCGAAGCAAGGCCTGCGTCCTGCCGCTGTGATCCGTGGTGACGGTGATTTCGGGCACGAGGGCGCCGTTCGCATCGACGAACTGGAAGGGCCCGCGAATCACGTCGAGGCGCAGCGTCTTGCCGCCGATCAGGTTGCCGTTGGTGGACGGATTGAGCGACAGCAGCGTGTCGCCGCCGGCACATGCCACCGGTGCGGTGCCGCCGCCGGTCACCGCGCAGTTCGACGTGAACGACACCCCAAGCCCGGTGAGGAAGTTGACGCCGACCTTGATCGTGCTCGAGGTCGTCTGGCCATTCGCGTCCGTGAGCGTGATGATGACGGTGCGGACCGGCAGCGCATCGGGCGGCAGGCCGGTATCGACGACGGCGGGGTTGGCCGGGACGACCTGGAAGCTGCCGGCGTTGAGCGTTTGCGGGACTGCCAGCAGGCTCGGTTCCGAGGACGAGAGCGTGTATGGCCGGCGGCCACCGATGATCTGGATGGTGTTCGGGACGCCGGCGAAGAAGGTGGCGCTATTGGGCGCCATGGACGGCAGCCCGCCCTGGTTGCTGGCTCCCGGAGAGGCCGACGACGCACCGCCACCTCCACACGCCGCAAGCGTCAACGTTGCCGCCACGGCCAATAGCCAACCCGCCCAACTCCTGCCCGACAACTCGAATCTCACGATGGCGTCCCCTTGTCTGTTCATCGACCCGCCGTGATTTCTTCAAAATTAGCGGGTTATCGCGCATTATTAAAGCGCAACTTTCAGTGCGGCGCAAGCGACTATTCCGGATATTCCCAAGGGCGGGCGTTTTCGCCGGTGTGGCCCGCGCGAGGGCGGCCGGCCGCTCGCCCGGAAAACACCAGCCGCCATGCCCCGCCGCAACGCAGGTCGCGATTTCAGCAGGGCTTGTTCTGCGCGTCTCCGGACAGGTTCACGGTCACCGGCTTGGGCGTCTTGCCGTCGGAGAACGAGATGACGACGCTGGCGTTGTGGGGCGCGTCGCTGCCCGGCGTGCGCTGGATCGTCGCGTTCGCGCCGTTGGCGAAAGTGTTCTGCGTGATCCTGATCGCGAGGTACGACGGGGCGGCGACGAAATAGGTGCCCGTGCCGCCGACCAGCAGCACGCTCGTGAGGTCGTTGCACGAGTTGAGCGACACGGTCGTGGGCTGCACGTCGAACGTGGGCACCGCGGTGTCGGAGATCTTGTTGCTCACGTCGACCGTGGCCGTGGCGCCCGCCGCGTCCACCACGCCGATCAGCGTGTCCGTGGCACAACGTCCGGTTGCGGTCACGGTGAACCGGCCGCCGCTGGCGGTCACGATGCTCGGCGTGACCACGAAATCGTTCGGCTGCGAGATCTGGTAGGGCGGCCGGCCGCCGGAGACGATCACGTCGGCGCTGATGCCGTCCGCGCACGTGCCCGCCGCCGTGCCCTGGAACGTGATCGTCTTGGGCGTGACGGCCAGCGCGGTCCCGGTGGTGCCCGCGATGGTCACGCTCGCGCGCTGGATGAATCCCGACTGTACGTCGGTCACCTGCAGGAGGGCGGTCTGGGCGGGGGCGTCCTGCAGCGCGCGGATGCGCACGCGCGCGGTGCCCGTGTTGTCCGTGGAGGTGGTGGTGCTCGTGTCGAGCGTCTCGGGCAGGCCCACCGCGGAAGTGATGATGCGGACGTCGCCCGAGGTCACCTCGAAGCGCACCGGTCGCTGCGCGAGCGGCAGCGCGTTCTGCGTGAGCACGGCGGTGACCTGTGCGTCGCCGCCCGCGCACAGGGCGGTGCCGCAGCTGGCGGACTGCGTGGAGCTCGGCGTGACCGTGAGCACGATCGCCACGGTGCGCGGCTTGATCGTGAGCTGGGCGCTGGCCGCCCTGCTCCCGGCGGTGTCGTTGATGGTGAGTGTCACCGGCGTGTCCGCCGCGACCGCGTTCGGAACGACGGTGAGCTGGTTGCCCGTGAAGGTGTCGCTCACGCGGAGCGCGTTCTGGTCGCTGGACACGGCGATGTAGTTGCCGTTGCCCCCGGAGACGAAGAACGTGGAGGGCAGGTCCGAGAAGAGCGTCGCCGTGGAGGGCGTGATGCCGATCGGCGCAGTCGGGCCCGGCGGCGCCGACACGGCTCCGCTGCCGCACCCGGACAGCAGGCCCAGCGAAACGCACATCGCCACCATGACTGCACCCAACCGACCGAACGAGAATCGACTCACGGACCGTCCCAGGAATTCGTTTGGCCGCACGGGGCCGTGCGGCGAGGAAGTGTGCTGATTCTACTCAACGTGGCGGCTCGCGGTCTGTGACGTAATCCGATGGTTCCGCATGGCATTTATATTGCAGTGCAGCGAAGGATGGGATACGATCACGCGGTTTCGCCTCGTTTCTGCCACTGCCACCCGGCGGCTCGGCGGCGGGTGGCGGTCAAAAGCCGCTTCCGCCACCAGGCAGCGCGCCGGGGCCGGCGCCAAAAGCCCGTACGTCCAATGCTGGATCCTGCCGACGCTTCGCGGCCGCGACGTTGCGCAGGCCCGTCTCCCGATGGGCGGGAGGCGGCTACCATTGTGTTTTGAGGGTGCTTTCCATGGACCAGACAGCCGGCAGGCCGCCCCGACAGGGGCTCTACGATCCCGCCCATGAGCACGACGCCTGCGGCGTCGGGTTCGTCGCCGACATCAAGGGACGCAAGTCCCATGCGATCGTCGAGCACGGGCTCACGATCCTCAACAACCTGCGCCATCGTGGTGCCACGGGAGCCGATCCCCTGCACGGCGACGGTGCGGGCCTGCTGGTCCAGATTCCCGACACCTTCTTCCGCGAGGAGATGGCGAAGCAGGGCGTGAAGCTGCCCAAGGCCGGCGCCTATGGCGTGGGGATGGTGTTCCTGCCGCGCAACGCCGCGGCTCGCCACGCCTGCGTGCGCGAGATCGAGCGCGCCGTCGCCAACGAGGGCCAGACCCTCCTCGGCTGGCGCGACGTGCCCGTGGACGACAGCTCCCTCGGCGAGACCGCGCGGCGCACGATGCCCGTCATCCGCCAGGTCTTCGTCGGCGCCGGCCGCGGCAGCCTCGACCGCGACGCCTTCGAGCGCAAGCTCTACATCGTGCGCAAGGCTTCGGGCCACGCCATCCGCGCGCTCGGCCTCACCAACGCCGGCGAATTCTACGTGCCGTCGTTCTCGCACCGCACCATCGTCTACAAGGGCATGCTGCTCGCCGAGCAGATCGGCCCGTTCTACCGCGACCTCTCGGACAAGCGCTTCAGCTCCGCCCTTTGCCTCGCCCACCAGCGTTTCTCGACCAACACCTTCCCGTCGTGGGACCTGGCGCACCCGTTCCGCTTCATCGCGCACAACGGGGAGATCAACACGCTGCGCGGCAACCTCAACTGGATCAAGTCGCGCCAGGCCACGATCCACTCCAAGCTGCTGGGCGACGATCTCGACAAGATCTGGCCGCTCATCTACGACGGCCAGTCGGATTCGGCCTCGTTCGACAACGCGCTCGAGCTGCTGGTGATGGGCGGGTACCCGATCGCGCACGCGATGATGCTGATGATCCCGGAGGCGTGGGCCGGCAACCCGCTGATGGATGCGAAGCGCCGCGCGTTCTACGAGTACCACGCCGCGCTGATGGAGCCGTGGGACGGTCCCGCCGCGGTCGCGTTCACCGACGGCAAGTTCATCGGCGCCACGCTCGACCGCAACGGGCTCAGGCCCGCGCGCTACTTCATCACCGACGACGACCTCATCGTGATGTCCTCCGAGATGGGCGTGCTCGACATCCCGCAGAGGAAGATCGTGCGCAAGTGGCGCCTGCAGCCGGGCAAGATGCTGCTGGTCGACATCGAGCACGGCCGCATCGTCTCCGACGACGAGCTGAAGCGCGACCTCGCCGCCGCCCGCCCCTACCAGGACTGGCTCGACCGCACCCAGATGCGCCTCGAGGATATCGAGAAGCCGCACGAGGTGCCGACCCCCGATACCGACAAGCTCCTCGACCGCCAGCAGGCCTTCGGCTACACGCAGGAAGACCTCAAGATGCTGATGACGCCGATGGCCGTCGTCGGCGAGGAAGCGATCGGCTCCATGGGCGACGACACGCCGCTCGCGGTGCTCTCCAATCGGGCGAAGCCGCTCTACGCCTATTTCCGCCAGCTCTTCGCGCAGGTGACCAACCCGCCGATCGACCCGATCCGCGAGCAGCTCGTGATGTCGCTCGTGTCCTTCATCGGCCCGCGACCCAACCTGCTCAACCCGGACAGCACGGAGCCGGTGGTGCGCCTCGAGGTCTCGCAGCCCATCCTCACCTTCGAGGACATGGAGAAGCTGCGCCGCGCCTCGACCTTCACGCAGGGCCACTTCAAGAGCGACATCCTTTCCATGTGCTATCCGGCCGAGTGGGGCGCGGAAGGCATGGAGCCCGCGCTCGCCCAGCTCTGCGCGGACGCGGAAGACGCCGTGCGCAAGGACACCAACATCGTGATCCTCACGGACCGCGAGGTGGGGCCGGAGCGCATCCCGATCCCGGCACTGCTCGCGACCGCCGCGGTGCACCACCACCTCGTGCGCGCGGGGCTGCGCACCCGTTGCGGCCTCGTGGTCGAGACCGGCAGCGCGCGCGAGGTGCATCACTTCGCGTGCCTCGCGGGCTTCGGTGCGGAGGCGATCCATCCGAACCTCGCGTTCGCCACGCTGCTCGACATGCGCGAGTCGCTGCCCACGAAGGTGGACGAGAAGGAGCTGGTCAAGCGCTACATCAAGGCGATCGGCAAGGGCCTCCTCAAGGTGATGTCGAAGATGGGCATCTCCACGTACCAGTCGTATTGCGGCGCGCAGATCTTCGAGGCCGTGGGGCTCGCCACCGCGTTCGTCGAGCGTTACTTCACCGGCACGCCCACCGCCGTCGAGGGTGTGGGGCTAAGGCAGATCGCCGAGGAATCGGTGCGCCTGCACGGGCTCGCCTACTCCGATGCGCCGCTCTATCGCAACCAGCTCGATCCGGGCGGGGAGTACGCGTACCGCATCCGTGGCGAGGCCCACATGTGGACGCCGGACTCGATCGCCAAGCTGCAGCACGCCGCGCGCTCGGGCAGCTATGCCACGTACAAGGAATACTCGAAGCTCATCAACGAGCAGAGCGAACGCCTGCTCACGCTGCGCGGGCTCTTCCAGATCCGCGAGGGCGGCAACGCGATTCCCCTCGAGGAAGTGGAGAGCGCGAAGGAGATCGTGAAGCGCTTCGCGACCGGCGCCATGTCGCTCGGCTCGATCTCGCACGAGGCGCACTCCACGCTCGCCATCGCCATGAACCGCATCGGCGGCAAGTCGAACACCGGCGAGGGCGGCGAGGATCCGATCCGCTACGCGCCGATGGCGAACGGCGACTCGATGCGCTCGGCGATCAAGCAGGTGGCCGCCGGCCGCTTCGGCGTGACCACCGAATACCTCGTCAATGCGGACGACCTGCAGATCAAGATGGCGCAGGGTGCCAAGCCGGGCGAGGGCGGCCAGCTTCCCGGCCACAAGGTCTCGAAGTACATCGCCAAGGTGCGCCACACCGTGCCCGGCGTGGGGCTCATCTCGCCGCCGCCGCACCACGACATCTACTCCATCGAGGACCTGGCGCAGCTCATCCACGACCTGAAGAACGTGAACCCGCAGGCGCGCGTATCGGTGAAGCTCGTGAGCGAGATCGGCGTGGGGACGGTCGCGGCGGGTGTCGCGAAGGCGAAGGCGGACCACGTCACCATCTCGGGCTTCGACGGCGGCACCGGCGCCTCCCCGCTGTCGTCGATCAAGTACGCGGGCAGCCCGTGGGAAATCGGCCTCGCGGAGACGCAGCAGACGCTGGTGCTGAACAAGCTGCGCGGCCGGATCTCGGTCCAGGCCGACGGCCAGATGAAGACCGGGCGCGATGTCGTGATCGGCGCGCTGCTGGGCGCCGACGAGTTCGGCTTCGCGACGGCGCCGCTGGTGGCCGAGGGCTGCATCATGATGCGCAAGTGCCACCTCAACACCTGCCCCGTGGGCGTCGCCACGCAGGATCCGGAGCTGATCAGGAAATTCACCGGCAAGCCCGAGCACGTCATCAACTATTTCTTCTTCGTCGCCGAGGAAGTGCGCGAGTACATGGCGAAGCTCGGCGTGCGCCGCTTCGAGGAGCTCGTCGGGCGCACGGAATTGCTCGATGTGCGCCCTGGCGTCGAGCACTGGAAGGCGAAGGGACTCGATTTCTCGCGCCTCTTCTACCGCCCGCAGTCCGAGGTGGGCGTGGCGATCCGCCAGGTGGAGGCGCAGGACCACGGCCTCGCCCGCGCGCTCGACCACGAGCTGATCGACAAGGCGGCCACGGCGCTCGCCTCGAAGCGGCCCGTGTCGATGGAATCGCGCATCTACAACCGCAATCGCACCGTGGGCGCCATGCTTTCGGGCGAGGTCGCGCGCCGTTATGGCCATCACGGCCTGCCCGAGGACACGATCCACGTGAAGTTCACCGGCACCGCGGGCCAGAGCTTCGGTGCGTGGCTGGCACACGGCGTCACGTTCGAGCTGGAAGGCGACGCCAACGACTATGTCGGCAAGGGCCTGTCGGGCGGGCGCATCGTGGTCTATCCGCCGAAGGACTGTCCGATCGTGCCCGAGGACAACATCGTCATCGGCAACACGGTGATGTACGGCGCGATCTCGGGCGAGGCGTATTTCCGCGGCGTCGCCGGCGAGCGCTTCGCCGTGCGCAACTCGGGCGCCACGACCGTCGTGGAGGGCGTGGGCGACCACGGCTGCGAGTACATGACCGGCGGCACGGTGGTCGTGCTCGGCAAGGCCGGCCGCAACTTCGCCGCGGGCATGTCGGGCGGCATCGCCTACGTGCTCGACGAGGAGGGCGACTTCACGCAGCGCTGCAACCTCGCGATGGTGGACCTGGAGCCGATCCCGGAGGAGGAGACCGCTGCCGCGGCCGAAGGCGCGGGCGAGCTCGAGGGGCACGGCAAGGTGAAGATCGACCACCTCGGCGGCCACGACGACGAGATGCTGAAGGGCCTCATCCAGCGCCACCTGCTGTACACCGGCAGCGAGCGCGCGCGCCGTATCCTCGAGAACTGGGCGACCTACCTGCCGCGCTTCGTGAAGGTGATGCCGCAGGAATACCGCCGTGCCCTCGCGGAGCTGGCACAGGAACGCGCGAAGGCGGAGCAGCCGGCGGCAAAAACGGTAGAAATCAGGGCTAACGATTAGAGAAGCGGGCACAGGGCTCAAGGCACGAGGAAATCTTCCTGCGCCTTGCGCCTTGGGCCTTGCGCCTGGGAATCATGGGAAAAATCACCGGCTTCATGGAAATCGAGCGCCGCGACCGGACGTACGTGCCGGCGCAGGAGCGCATCAAGTTCTTCAGGGAATTCGTGCGGCCGCTGTCCGAGCAGGAGATGGGGCAGCAGGGCGCGCGCTGCATGGATTGCGGCATCCCGTTCTGCCAGACCGGCTGCCCGGTCAACAACATCATCCCGGACTGGAACGACCTGGTGTATCGCGGCCATTGGCGCGACGCGCTCGACGTCCTGCACTCGACCAACAACTTCCCCGAGTTCACCGGGCGCGTCTGCCCCGCCCCGTGCGAAGCCGCGTGCACGCTCAACATCAACGACGACGCGGTGACGATCAAGTCGATCGAGCAGGCGATCATCGACAAGGGCTGGAGCGAAGGCTGGGTCGAGCCGCAGGTGCCGGCACGCAAGACCGGCAGGAAGGTCGCGGTGGTGGGATCGGGTCCCGCTGGCATGGCCTGCGCACAGCAACTCGCGCGCGCGGGACATGACGTGACGCTTTTCGAGAAGAACGATCGCATCGGCGGCCTGCTGCGCTACGGCATCCCCGACTTCAAGATGGAAAAGCACCTCATCGACCGCCGGGTCGAGCAGATGCAGGCCGAAGGCGTCACCTTCCGCACCAACGTGCACGTCGGTGCGGGCCTCGCTGCGGGCGAGCTGCTGTCGCATTTCGATGCGATCGCGCTCACCGGCGGCAGCGAGAAGCCGCGCGAGCTGCCCGTGCCCGGACGCGAGCTCGACGGGGTCCATTTCGCGATGGAATTCCTGCCGCAGCAGAACAAGCGCAACGCGGGCGACGAAGTGCCGGGCCAGATCTTCGCCACCGGCAAGCACGTGGTCGTGATCGGCGGCGGCGACACCGGCAGCGACTGCATCGGCACCTCGATCCGCCAGGGCGCCGCATCGGTCACGAATTTCGAGCTCATGCCGATGCCGCCCGAGCAGGAGAACAAGCCCCTCACGTGGCCGTACTGGCCGCTCAAGCTGCGCACCTCGTCCTCGCACGAGGAAGGCGCCGAGCGCGATTTCGCCATCGCCACCAAGTCCTTCGAGGGCGAGAACGGGCGCGTCACGAAGCTCACGGCCTGCCGCGTCGAATGGGGCAGGGACGAGAAGGGCGGCATGGCGATGCGCGAGGTGCCGGGCAGCGAGTTCACCATCCCCGCGGACCTCGTGCTGCTCGCGATGGGCTACGTGCATCCGGTCCACGAAGGCATGATCGAGCAGCTTGCCGTGGCGCGGGACGCGCGCGGCAACGTGAAGGCGGCCACGGAAGGCAGCGGCGCGTACGCCACGTCGGTGCCCAAGGTGTTCGCCGCGGGCGACATGCGGCGCGGGCAATCGCTCATCGTCTGGGCGATCCGCGAAGGGCGCCAGTGCGCGCGCGAGGTCGACGCGTACCTCATGGGCAGCTCCGACCTGCCGCGCTGAGGTCCCCCGTCACCGTCCTGGCCTGGCTTCTCGGCACGGCTGCGATCGCCTATGTGGCGATCGCGGGCGCGGTATGGTTCGGCCAGGAGCGGCTGCTTTTCTATCCGCAACCTGTTTCCGTCGCGCCGGGTGCTCCGCCGGCATGGCGGCTGGAGCAGATCGAGCACCGCACGCCCGATGGCGCGACCCTGCGTGGCGTGCTGCTCCTGCCCCGGCGTGAGCGCCCGCCCCTGGTGGTCTACTACGGCGGCAACGCCGAGGAGGTCACCGCCGGTGCCACGGAAGTTGCCGCGGAATACGGCGAACGCGCGGTGTTGCTGGTGAACTATCGCGCCTACGGTGCGAGCACCGGCAACCCTTCGGAGAAGGCGCTCGTGGCAGACGCGCTCGCCCTGCTCGACCGGGTGCGCACGCGAAGCGATATCGACGCGAGCCGCATCGCCCTGCACGGCCGCAGCCTCGGAACCGGCGTGGCAGTGCAGGTGGCCGCAAGCCGGCCGGTGGCCTGCGTCATCCTCACCTCGCCCTTCGACAGCGCGCTCGACGTGGCGCGCGCCATCTACGGCTGGCTGCCCGTGGGCCTGCTCATGCGCCACCCGTTCGACTCGCTCGCCCGCGCGCCGCAGGTGCATGTGCCCGCATTGGTGCTCATCGGCGCGGCCGACACGCTGATTCCGCCGTCGCACTCGCAACGGCTCGCCGATGCCTGGGGCGGGCCCGTGGAACGCGTGGTCCTCGACGGCGCAGGCCACAACGACGTCCACCTTCATCCGGCATATAACGGCGCCATTCGCGCGTTCCTCGAACGCTGCGCCTGAGCGATCGGCGGGGACAGCGCGGCCGGACGTGCGAGAATCGCGAGCCATGCAGAACGACACGTTCCTGCGCGCCCTGCTGCGCGAGCCCACCCCCCATACGCCGGTCTGGATCATGCGCCAGGCGGGACGTTACCTTCCCGAATACAACGCCACCCGCAAGAAGGCGGGCAGCTTCCTCGCGCTGGCGAAGACGCCCGAATACGCGTGCGAGGTCACGTTGCAGCCCCTCGAGCGCTTCGCGCTGGACGCGGCGATCCTCTTCTCGGACATCCTCACCGTGCCCGACGCCATGGGGCTGGGGCTCTATTTCGTCGAAGGCGAGGGACCCAAGTTCGAGCGGCCCCTGCGCGACGAGAGGTCGGTCCAGGCATTGGCGGTCCCGGACCTCGATCGCCTGCGCTACGTTTTCGACGCGGTGTCGCTGATCCGGCGCGAGCTGCACGGCCGCGTGCCGCTGATCGGCTTTTCCGGCAGTCCCTTCACGCTCGC
>Ga0068852_100000142_pt1 | contig 48221 bp, 44 predicted proteins | sample KBSCornC22_FD_66594 | JGI IMG/M metagenome (GOLD analysis project Ga0068852, IMG submission 66594) | Corn rhizosphere microbial communities from Kellogg Biological Station, Michigan, USA - KBS Corn C2-2 | ecosystem: Host-associated > Plants > Roots > Rhizosphere > Soil ... | reverse complement strand
AGAATGCAGACAGGAATGCCAGTCGTCGGAAACAGCTGACCCGGCAGACCGATCACGGCGTCCAGGAGGTTGTCTCGCACGATGGACTCCCGAATGCGGCCCTCAGCGCCCCCGCGGAACAACACTCCATGCGGCGCGATCACCGCCACCCGGCCCTCGCCCGGCCGCGCAATCGCCAGCATGTGCAGGATGAAGGCGTAGTCGCCTTTGCTCTTTGGCGGCACGCCGCGCACGAAGCGCCGGTATTTGTCGCCTTCCGCGTTCTCTGCGCCCCATTTATCGAGGCTGAAGGGTGGATTCGCGACTACCACGTCGAACCGCTTCAGATGGTCCCCCTCAATGAGAGTCGGACCATTCAAGGTGTCGCACCAACGAATGTCCGCGCTGTCCTGGCCATGCAGGAACATGTTCATGCGCGCGAGGGCGCGGGTTTGGCCGACAGACTCCTGTCCATAGAGGCGATAGTTGCGATCGCCGACCTCTTCACCTGCGCGCAGGAGCAGCGAGCCCGAGCCACAGGCCGGATCACAAATCTCGTCCCCCGGCTTCGGGCCTGCCAGTTTGGCAAGCAACTCGGACACTCGGCGGGGGGTGAAAAACTCCCCCGCCTTTTTCCCCGCATCCGAAGCAAACCGCTCGATGAGGAAAATATAGGCGTCGCCAATTACATCTTCTGACACGCCTCCCAGATCTAAAGTAGAGAAGTCCTCTAATAGTGTCTTGAGGCGGCGGTTTCGGTCCTTCGTTTGCCCCAGATTCGTCTCAGAGTTGAAGTCAATGTTGCGAAAAACACCCTTGAGCTTAGGATCGTTGGCGGCCTCGATCGCTTCAAGCACTTCGTTGATCAGTTCGCCGATGTTGTCGGCTGTGCGCCGGGAGTGCAGGCTCGCGAAGCTTGCCGGAAAGGTCTCGATTATCTCACCCTCTTTGTTCCGCAGTTCGTAAGTCGGCAGCTTGAACCGCTCGCGCTCCATGTACCGCGCGACGCGCAGCTCTATCGTGGCAGGGTCGGCCTCCTTAGCCTCAAGCTGGCGCCGATGCTCGCCTGCGTGAGCGTTCCACAGATCGCTGATGTATTTTAGGAAGAGGAAGGCAAGAACATATTCTTTGTACTGGCCAGCCTCTACCGTTCCCCGAAAGGTATCGCAGGCAGACCAGACAACATTGCGGACGTCTTCGGGGCGAGAGGGTGTCATTTAATCCTCGATAAAACGGAAGGCATTGATGATTTGCGCGTCAGCCAGCCGAGCTTCAGCGGCGCGGAGTTGGTCCAGCAGCATGAGTTGTTCGTTCGCGCAGACCGAAAGACGCCCTATTATCCGCTGGCGATCGAGCGAGGGCAGAGGAATTTCCAGGTTGGCAACGGCATCTATTGGCAATCGCGGCAGGCCTGAGCCAGCCTTCGCACCACGAAGCGCCTGCACCCCTTTTTCTCCACGCAGGAAGGCTGCCAGATAATCCGGATCGAGGCTCAGAGGATCGGGCCTGAGCAGATAGATATCGAGCGTCGGATAGGCGCCGAGCAGCCCCTGATCGGGTCGGACGACCACATTCCGATCGCCTCTCGCCGCGAGCAAGACGTCGCCTTCGCTGATGGGCGTTGCCCTGCCAGCAGTCGGAGCGGCCCCGCGGATAAGTTCCCGCCTCGCAGGATCGAAATCCTTGATTTGGACATAGTGACATGACGAGCGGCCAGGCGGAGCACTCAGCGGCGCTAGCCCCGATCGGATGGCAGCAATGTCTCTCAGTTTGGGCACAACTCCCTGTAGCTGAACTGCCCACCTGGCACAAGCTAAATTGTATGAGAGCGTCTCTAACGATGACCAGCGTTTGGTGTAGCCTCTAGCGCTTGACAGAGAAGCAGTCGTTCGCCACGGTGCCGGAAGAATCGAAACGGGCCCGGTGCGCTAACACCGAGCCCGTAGGTCCGACCAACGCGGCTCGGGACCGCGACGGCACGCTGTATGCTGGACAGCTGCAACGTTGTCGTTTGCTCGACTTCTGTCAAGCCGCGCCAACGAAAGCGACCGACATGGCCGATTTGCAAGTCACGTGCATCAATAAGCTAAACCGCACCAGCTCACACGAAGGGATCACCCACCTCGGTGGATCGTGGGGCAAAAAGACCCGTCAGCAAGTCATTGCTGATATCGAGGGCAAAGTGAACACCTACTATACCATGGTGGGTGGCCGCCGCGCGGTGGTAGGCGTGGTCAATGGTCCAAACGGCAAGTACGTCAGGACATATGCCGATGGGGTCTGGAACGACAACCTCCTGGCTCTGCCGGAGTGTGGCTAAGCCATCGTGACACTGGAGGCCCCGATCATTGGATCGGGGCCTTTGACCTCTATAGCTCTGTTGTCAGGCCTTTCCTGAGGTCAGTATGCCGGTTTTGCCGGGGTACTGCGCCTTCGGATTGCGTCGCCACGAAAACTCCACTTTGACGCGGATACCCCACGCTCGCGCGAGCCGATCAATCTCCTTCCAAGCGTCCGACGCCGATTGCCCCTGAACTGAAATGCCGAGGTCAGGATAGTACTTGAACCCTTCCTCCTCGTAGCGCTCCGCCCTGGCCGGTACTTCAAGTTGCTCGACCAGTCTCTTGCCCTCGTACCCCTTCGCCATGAGCTGCGTGACCATCGCGATAAGGATCGACGACCAGCGTGGGTTGAGGATGCGCTTGCCGTCGATCGATGCCGAAAGCGGTTTCGTAAAGGACAATCCAGGAGCCGCGTTGAACTGCATAGCTCCGTCGTTTGTGATGGTCACCGCCGCCTCAGGCTCGTCGTCGCGCTCCATACCGAGCTGCTCCATCGCAACCTTGACTACTCGATCGATGGTTTCGCTGGGCGTTTTCGTCCCGAACCATGTCTTGAGCGTGCTCAGATCGGCAAAGGTAGCGTCGCTCACTCTCAAAACCGGCATCATATCCGCCTCCTCGGGTTAGATAGCAGGCATGTTACATATTCCATGAATAGCGGTCAACAGGATATGTTACATATCCCATGCTTTGGGCACGGCCTAACTCAACAGTTGGCCATGCAGGTGCAATGGCAGCGTGCCACGCTTGACCAGTTGTTGAGAGGGGGCGGGGGTCAGGGCCGAACTTTGCTGCCCCCAGGCTTTCCTAGAGGGAGCGCAAATCGCGCTCGCGCGAAATAGGCAAGGCTGCGTAAGCTGCTCAAGCACGCTCTATTCGATATTCTCGGCTCGCTCTACGCGTCGACGGCGCCGGACCAGACTCATCGGCTTCGACCAGGCCGCAGCCCTCTTCAGCGCAAGGTCGGGCTGATACACATGCGACACACGCTGACGCGGACCTGAATTGGCTATGCGGGTTGTCCGACCGAAGCCCGCCACTCTCCAGCTATTCGCCCCCGGCTGAGAGCAACAATTAACAGCGTCAGACAGCGCAGCTTTTCGTACGTTTTCCGTACGGACACTGCTCTAACGAGCTAACTCATTGATATTGTGGCGCACCCGACAGGATTCGAACCTGTGACCTCTGCCTTCGGAGGGCAGCGCTCTATCCAGCTGAGCTACGGGTGCGTGTGAGGGGCGCTTAGCAAAGCGATCCGCGCCCGGCAAATCATCCCTTCGCTTTTGCGAGGTGCGATCAGCAAACGTCGACGCGCCTGGTTTGACCCGTCGAGAGTAGAATGCCCACGCTGCATTGGTAAACCATCGCGGCGTCATGCCAGCAGGCCAGTCCTCCGGCGGTTTTCACCCGCAGCCCCTCTTCACAGGCGTCTTCCTTGATCGCCCTGCCTGGCATGGCTTGATAAGCTCGCTTCGCGCTCTCGCCGCCGAGGAAAAGCGCCAGCCGGTCGTTCTTCTGGCCAGGGGGCGGGTCAAGCAGCTCCTTGCCTGCGATCGTGAATTCTCCAGTCAACTTGCCGTAGCCGCTTCGCTGGGCCGGAGAGGCGCTGGCGATCGACAGGAGGGATAGCAGGATCAACGTTCTTTTGGGCATGTGGTCCTCACGCCAACATGGAGGGGGTCATAGTCGGGAATTTTAATGACCGTGATGCTAGCGGTAAAAACACTGACGTTCGGTTCGCACTGTCACCGGAATTCCCCGGAATTCGAGGAGGGCGATGTCTCCTCCCCGCAAATCATCCCTTCGCTATTACCGGCGGCGGCGTCTTGGGCTTGTAGACGCACAGGTCGATCTCGACGCAATGCCAACATTCGGGTTTGCGCGCCTTGCAGACATAGCGGCCGTGCAGGATCAGCCAGTGGTGCGCATGGCTCTTGAAGACCTGCGGTGTGACCTTTTCGAGCTTCTGCTCGACCGCGACCACGTCCTTGCCGGGGGCGAGGCCGGTGCGGTTGGAGACGCGGAAGATGTGCGTGTCGACCGCGATCGTGTCCTGCCCGAAGGCGACGTTGAGCACGACATTGGCGGTCTTGCGCCCGACGCCGGGCAGGGCCTCGAGCGCGTCGCGATCCTGCGGCACCTCGCCGCCATGCCGATCGATCAATTGCTGCGAGAGGGCGATGACGTTCTTGGCCTTCATGTTGAACAGGCCGACCGTCTTGATGTGCTGCTTCAGCCCCTCTTCGCCGAGCGCCAGCATGGCGTCAGGCGTCTGCACCTGCTGGAACAGGCGGTGGGTCGCCTTGTTGACGCCGACATCGGTCGCCTGCGCGGACAGCACCACCGCCACCAGCAGCGTATAGGGGTTCACATAGTCGAGCTCGGTCTCGGGCGAGGGATTGAGCTCGGCGAGCCGGCGATAGAATTCGAAAACGGCCTCGCGCTTCATGGGCATCATTCTCTTTAAAGACCGGTCGCCGACGGGGTGAAGCGTCTCGGCTTCGCTCGAAAATGGGTCTCGACTTCGCTCGACCCGAACGGGTCGGAATAATCCAACGACGGCTAGAAGCCGAGCACGTCCGCCATCGTGTAGCGGCCGGCGGGCTTGCCCGCGAGCCAGCGCGCGGCCTTGACCGCGCCGGTCGCGAAGATGCCGCGATTTTCGGCGCGATGGCCGAGTTCGATCCGCTCGCCTTCGGTCGCGAAGATCACCTGATGGTCGCCCGCCACCGATCCGCCGCGCAGCGAAGCATAATAGATGCCGCCCTCCTCGCGCGGATGCGGCCCTTCCTGCATGCGGTCGAAGCGGTTGAGTTCGGTCGAGCTCGCAGCGCCCCGGCCTACATTGGCGGAGGCGCCGAGCAGCAAGGCCGAGCCCGACGGCGTGTCGAGCTTGTGGCGATGATGCATCTCGACGATCTCGATGTCCCAGTCGGGGCCGAGCGCGCGTGCGGCCTGTTCGACCAGCTTGCGCAGCACATTGAGCCCAAGCGAGGTGTTGGCGGTCTGCAGCACCGCCACATCGCGCGCGGCTTCGTCGATCAGATCATGATCCTCGCGCGTCAGGCCGGTCGTGCCGATCACGATCGGCGTGCCCGCCGCGCGCGCGGCAGCGAGGCTGTCGGGCAACACCTGCGGCGTCGAGAAATCGACCAGCACGTCGGATGCGCGCGCGAGCGAGGCGGCGTCGGCATGGTCGCCATGGACCGCTCCCTGCCGGTTGATCCCGCCCGCGACGATGGCGCCCTGCGTGGCCGCGGCATTGCCGATGGCGCGGCCCATGCGCCCGGTGGCGCCGATGATCCCGATCCTCACGCTCATGGCGCGCCGTCTGGCATAAGCCGGCCAACTTGGCGAGAGGTTCGTCGACTGGGTGCGGCCGTTCGCGATCGGATCATTGCCCTCGCCCGCCGAGCCCGATAGCCTCGCAGCGCATGGAATAAGGGGGACGTCATGCGGAATGCTCTCGGGACGGCGCTGGCACTGATACTCACCGCGGCAGCAGGGGCGCAGGTCCCGGCGGATCAGCTGGCCAAGCCTCCCGCGGATGCCACCCAGTTCACCATCCTCTCGACCGCAGGCCGGCATGGCGAGATCAGCGAATGGACCGCGCCCGACGGCACGTTGATGGGCCGCCTGCACATGGTGCTGCGCGGGCAGGTGTGGGACGAGGACGAGGCGGTCAAGCTGGGCAGCGACGGGACGATCGCGGGCTATGAACTGCGCGGATCAAGCCCGCAAGGCGATGTCGCCGAGACGTTCGCGGTGGCGGGCGGCACGGCAAACTGGAAATCGCAGATCGACCATGGCTCCGCGCCTTATTCGGCACCGGCTTATTATCTGCCGGCAGGTTTCTCGATCCGCGCCAGCGACGTGCCGACCGAAAAACTGGTCGCCGATCCTGCCGCCGAGATTGCCCTGCTTCCGGGCGGCAAGGCTAGAATCGAGAAACTGACCACACTGAATGTCGGCCAGGGCGCCGCCCAGCAGAGTGTGACTTTGTGGGCACTGACCGGTCTGGCCGGCACGCCGCAGCCGGTCTGGACTGATGCCAAGGGCAAGATCTTCGCCGGCGTCGGCGCCATTTCGATCATCCGCGCCGGCTATGAAGCGGACGAGCCGGCGATGCGCAAGGCGCAGGACGAGGCAATGGCGAAGCAGTCGCCGATCCTGGCGCGCAGCCTTGCCACCAAACCGAACGTGCCGGTCGTGTTCCAGGACGTACAGGCCTTTGTCTACGGCAACCGCTTCGAAAAGCATGTCACGGTGGTGACCCAGGATGGCCGGATCATGGGCATTGGTCCGGCATCGAGCATGAAGGCGCCGCCCAACGCGATCGTCTTCGACGGGCGCGGCAAGACGCTCGTGCCCGGCCTGTGGGATTGCCACATGCATGTCGGCGACGATTATACCGGCCCCTCCGAGCTTTCGATCGGCGTCACGTCGGTGCGCGATCCGGGCAATGACGATCAGCTGACGATCGCGCGCCGCCAGCGCCGCGCCGCCGGCGACTTGCTGATGCCGCACGTCTATTCCTCGTCGCTGATCGACGGAAAGGGACCCAATACCGCGCAGGTCGCGAATGTCGTGACGAGCGAGGCGGAGGCGGTGAAGGCGGTCGACGATGCCAAGGCCAAGGGCCAGACCGGCGTCAAATTCTACGGCACGTTCAACCCCGCCTGGGTCGCGCCCGCGGCGGCCGAGGCGCACAAGATCGGCCTGCACGTTCACGGCCATCTGCCCGCGGGCATGCGCCCCAGCCAGGCGATTGCATCCGGCTATGACGAACTCACACATATCTATTTTGTGTCGATGGAGGCGATGCCCGACGATGTCGTCCAGCATTCGAACGGCATGGGCCGCTTCTCGGGCACCGGCCGCTACATGAAGGACGTCAATCTCGATACCGGTCCGATCAAGTCGCTGATTGCGACGATGGCGAAGAAACATATCTATTCCGACCCGACTTTGGTCGTGGTCGAAAGCCTGTTCGTGCCGGAAAATGGCGACCTGTCGCCGGCTTATGCGCCGTTCGTCGGCACGCTGCCGCCCGCGGTCGAGCGCGGTTTCCGCCAGGGCGGCTTCGCGCCCCCGCCGGGCGTGACGCGCGCCGACTATCGCGCCAGCTTCAAGAAGGAACTCGAGCTGGTCGGGCGCATGCACAAGGCCGGCGTGCCGATCGTGGCGGGCACCGACGGATCGGGGATCGAGCTGGTGCGTGAGCTCGAACTCTATGTCCAGGCCGGCTTCAGCAACGTTGACGCGCTGCGCGCGGCGACGATCGTTCCCGCCACGTTGGTCGGCGCGGACGAGCATACCGGGCGGATCGCGGTCGGCTGGGATGCCGACGTGGTGCTGGTCGATGGCGATCCGTCGAAGAATATCGGCGATCTGCGCCATATCAAGGTGGTGATGATGGACGGCAAGCTGATGGACGCCGACAAGCTTCGCGCCGCGGTGGGGATCAGCCGAATTCCGGCTTACGAACGGGGAGAGTGAGGCGGCGCGCACCATATCCCTTGTCATTGCGAGCCCCGCAGGGGCGCGGCAATCCAGTCCGGCGGGCCTGGATCGCCACAGCGCTGCGCACTTCGCGATGACGACCACTGAGACATAGCCATATTGAACGAGAGCGGGCGGGAGAGCGAAGCCGATTTCGCTCTCCCGCGGCACATCGCCGAACCGCTTGCGCTCCATCCCCCAGACGCGAGCGCAGCGGCTCCCTCCCCTGCCAGTTCAGAATCTGAAGCCGGCGGAGATCCCCCATTCGCGCGGGCGGCCGTAGGAGGCTTCGGCCAAGCCGAAGCCAGCGCTGGCATTGCCCGATACGATGTAAAGCGAGTTGGTCAGGTTGGTCCCGAACACCGCCACCGTCACGCGATTGCTCGCGAAGCTGTAGGACAGCCGCGCATTGACCAACGTATAGCCGTCCTCGGTGATGAGCGGCGTGTTGGCGACGTCGTTGAAGATCCGGCTGTAGGTCGAGACGTCGCCGCGCAGCGCCAACCGGCTGCCATCGGCCATTTCATGGCTGACCTCCGCGCCGGCGCTGGTCGTCCATTTGGGCGCCTTCACGAAGCCGGTGCTGAGCTTGATCGGCAGGATCTGCGTTGGACCGAGCCCTTGGCCGATGGCGGTATAGCGCGCGTCGAGATAGCCGATCGTGGCATTGGCGCTGAACCAGCGGACCGGCCGCGCGACCAGCTCCAGCTCCATGCCGTCGATCTTGCCCTTCGCCGCATTGGCGACGAAGTTCTGCGGCGTCTGGTTCACCGTCAGCTGGATGTCCTTGTAGATCGAATGGAACAGAGCGAGGTTGGCGGTCAGCGCATGGTCGAGCCATTGTGACTTGATGCCGACTTCATAAGTATCGAGCACCTCGGGATTGTAGCGCGTGACCTCGGCCGCGCTCACCAGCGGCCGGCCGTTGAACCCGCCTTGCTTGAAGCCCTGCGAATAGCTCGCATAGAGCAGCACGTCGGGATCGACCTTGTAATTGACCGCGACGCGCGGGGTGAATTTCGAGAATTTGCCGTCGCGCGTCGCGTCGATGAAGGCGACCCCATCCTTCTGCCGGATCACCAGCGTGCGGAAATGCTTGCGATCGTCGCTATAGCGGCCGCCCACTTCCAGTTGGAGCGACGGGGTCAGGTTATAGTCCACCTGCGCATAAGCGGCGAGGCTGCGGTTGCGCGTCCAGTTGTTGGGGAAGACGGCCGGGGATTCGGGCGGCGGGAGCGGCGCCCATAGCCCGATCGCCAAATCGGCACTGGCCAGATCCTGCGCCTTCTCCTTGAAATAATAAGCACCGAGGACGTAGCTCAGTCGATCGTCCACCGCCTTGCCGGTCAGCTGCAATTCCTGGCTGAACTGCCACTGTTTGTCGCGATTGGTCGTCTGGCGGAAGGTGTAAGGCGTATTGTCGCCGTCGCGCGTGAAATAGGCCTTCATGTGCCGATAGGCGGTGATCGACTTCAACGTCGCGCCGCCCATATGGTAATTGACGATGCCCTGCGCGCCCCACAGATCGAGATCGTTGCGATTGGGCCCGCCCGCCCAGGTCTCGAACGGGCTGCGCGTGATCCACGAGGCGTCGAGTGCTTTCTTTCCGTCGGGGGCCACGATCGACAAGGTCGGCGCGACGAACTTGTTGTAATTGGCCAGGAAAGGCACGCCGGTGATCCCCGGCGCATTGGCGACCGCGAGCAGGTCGCTCGGCGCCGAATGTTCGCGCGCGCGGGTATAATCGGCACCCAGGTCCACGGTCAGCGCATCGCTCGGCTGGTAGCGGAACTTGCCGCGGATCATGTCGGCATTGCGGTTACCCATGTCGTCGCCGTCGAGCAGCCGTTTGACATAGCCGTCGCGGTGCAGGGCCGCGGCCGACAGGCGGAAGGCAGCGGTGTCGCCGATCGGTACGTTGATCGCGCCTTTCACGTCCTTGCGCTGGAAGCGGCCATAGGTCCCTTCGATCCGCCCGCTGAGCGCACCCAGTTCGGGATTGGCGGTGCTGATCAGCACCGCGCCGCCAATCGTATTCTTGCCGAACAAGGTGCCCTGTGGCCCGCGCAGAACCTGGACGCTGTCGATGTCGACCGCATCCATGATCCCGCCGATCGAGCGCGCATAATAAACGTCGTCGACATAGAAACCGACGCCCGGATCGGAGAAGATCGCGAAATCGTTCGAGCCCACGCCGCGGATGAAGACGGTGGCATTGTAATTGCCGCCGGACAGCTGCGCCGCGCCATCGAAGCGGATGTTGGGCGTGTAACGCGCAATCTGGTCGAGCGAATCGACCGCGCGCGCGGCGAGCGCCTGGCCGCCGAAGGCGGTGACAGCGACGGGCACGTCCTGCAGCCGCTCGCTGGTACGGCGCGCGGTCACGACCACATCCTCGGCCTGGGCCGGCGTAGGGGACGCTGCAACGTCGGAGGCGCCCATGCTGTCCTGCGCCGGCGCGGCCGATGCCTGCGCACCGGCCAGCATCAGCGCGGCATAACGCGTGCCACCCTCATTCGAGCCGAGGATGATGGTGCGGCCATCATCCTTGGTGATGCGCAGGCCCGTTCCCTCGATCAGATGGCGCAACGCCTGGCGCGGCTCCATGTCGCCGCGCACCTCGCTGGTCCTGCGGCTCTGAAGGATACGCCCAGGAACCAGGATCTGCAGTCCGGACTGACGCGCGAAGTTGGCAATCCCGGATTGCGCCGGCTGGGCGGGCAGGTCGAACTTGGTGGCGCAAAGCGGCGCGGACATCAGTGCCATCAAACTGGTGGCGGCGAACAAGGCGGACGCGCGGATCGGTCGGTTGCTCATGGCTCAAAGCCTCCCCTTTCGGGCCCGTCTGGATGCGGGCTCCTGCCGATAAGGACGAGCGAGGCCGGATTTTCCGCCGAACTTTCTCAGGCGCGGCTGTGCACGCTCCCCAATATGATCATGTCGTCGCGCCGGGCTACCGGCGTCGAAAAGGCATTCGCCACTGCGTCGGCGAATTGATCCGGGGCGAACAGATCGAACGATCCGACCACCGGCTCCTGCGCCAGCGCCGGATCCTCGATCACGATCTTGCGCTCGTTGAAGCGGTTGAAGGTCTCCACCGCGGTCGCCAGTGTTTCACCGTCCAGGATGATGCGACGTTCGCGCCACGCCAGATCGCGGTCCAACGCCGCCGAGGTGACAGCGGCGACCACCATTTCCCCATCGAACGGGACAGAGGCGCGTCCGCCGGCCACCACGCGCACCGTCCCTTGCGGCGCTGCAATCTCCACCACGCCTTCGGTCACGGTCACGTCGACCGACGATCGCGTGCGGGCGACGGCGAAGGCGGTGCCGACCGCGCGCGCCTCGATTTCGCCGACGCGGACGATGAAGGGCCGCGCCTTGTCCTTGGCGACGTCGAACCAGCCTTCACCATGATCGAGCAGGACGAGCCGCTCGCGATGGTCGAAGGCGAAGCGCGCCTGTGACGCGGCATTCATCACCGTGCGCGATCCGTCCGACAGCAAGACGGTCCGGATTTCACGCTGGCCCGTGGCGAAACGCTGCCCGGCCCTGGGCCTCGGCGCACGCAAGGAGAAGACCGCGACCAGCGCGGCCGCCGCGGCGGAGGCCAATGCCCCGACCGCCCAGCGGCGTGTGCGCCCCTGCGCCACATGTTCGGCATCCTCCGCCAAAACCGGCGAGGCGAGCGCGCGTGCCCGGTCAAGCGTGGCCCAGATGGCGCGGGCGCGGACCAGTGCGCCCTCGTGCCGCTGATCCTGCCCGACCCATGCGTCCAGCTGCCGGCGTTCGGCCGGTGTCAGTTCGCGGGCCTCGAGCCGTGCCGCCCAGTCCGCGGCGATGCCGTCAATCTCAGCGGCGGACACGCGCGTCGCCTTCGCCGCCGATCAGCCGACGCTCGCCTTGCTCCTCGATCGCGGCGAGCTCGGCCATGATGATGCGCAGTCCGCGCGCGACCTCCTTCTCCACCACATTCTCGGTCACACCGAGCCGCTCGGCGGTCTGGCGCTGCGACAGTCCCTCGATGCGCCGGAGCAGGAAGACGCCACGGCATCGCGCGGGCAGATTGTCGATCAATCTCTGCACCAGTTTCAACTGCTCCCGCGCGCTCGCCCGCCGATCCGCGGGCACTCCATCATCCATGACGGGCAAAGCGTCGATTTCCGCCACGGTTTCGATCCGGACCACCCGATCACGCCGAATCCGTTCGACCATCAGATTGCGGATGACCGTGAAGAAATAAGCCCGGCCGGATGCGATCGCGCTGGTATCGGACAGCCGTGCAAGGCGGCAATAAGCTTCCTGAATCAGGTCATCTTCTTCGTGGCGCCAGTGGACGAGTTGTCGCAGCCAGCGGCGCACGGCCGGCTCGTGCGGCAAAATCTCGCTCGCGATCCAGTCGATGCTCCCCCTCATGGGGACGACAGATGATGGCAGGCGGCCGGAATTGTCAACGGACCGGGCCGCAGTCAGGCGCGTACGAAGATGACCGACAGGTTGTTGGCCGGCATCGTCACCACGCGATCCAGCAGCAACCCGACCGCCTCCGCCTCGCGCGTGACGTCGTCGAGACAGCGCAAGCCCCAGGCTGGGTTCCGGGCGCGCAGGTCGGCATCGAAGGCCGCGTTGCTGGGCGCCAGCTCCTCGGAGTCCCGCCGATAGGGGCCATAAAGGAAGAGAGGGCCGGCCGCCGGAAGCAGGCTGGCCGCATGCCGCAGCAGACCCACTGTCGCGGCCCAGGGGCTGATATGCACCATGTTGATCGCGATCACCGCGTCGGCACGGGCGATCGGCCAGGTTGCGGCGGTCGCGTCGAGATCGAGCGGGGCGAGGATGTTGCGCGGCTTCTCTGCCGCGATCCATGCATCGATCGAAGCGCGCGCCTCGCTCGAGGGGTCGGAGGGCTGCCATGTAAGATCGGCGAGCGCCGCGGCGAAGTGGATGACATGCTCACCCGATCCGCTGGCAAGCTCGAGGACAATGCCGTCTCGCGGCAGGACGCTCCGCAGCACCTGGAGGATCGGCTCGCGGTTGCGTTGCGCGGCCGGACTGCTGCGGCGGAGGTCAGGACTCATCCGACCCTCAATGCACCTCGGGTGCCGTAAAGTCATGGCCCCGAAACGAAACGAGTGACGACGCCGCGCACGATTATGCCGACATCGGCTTGCCATAGCTAACTTTGGCCTGCGGGGTTAAGCCAGGCTGTGGCCGACCATCGCAACATCGTCATCCTCACCGGCGCCGGTATTTCCGCCGAGAGCGGGCTCGCCACCTTCCGCGGACCCGACGGATTGTGGGAGGGGCATCGCGTCGAGGATGTCTGCACGCCCGAAGCGCTCGCGCGCGATCCCGAACTGGTGCTGAATTTCTACGACATGCGGCGGCGCGCGCTCGCCAATGCGCAGCCGAACCCCGCACATGATGCACTGGCCCGCCTCGACGCAGGCTGGCCGGGCGACTTGCTGATCGTCACCCAGAATGTCGACGACCTGCACGAACGTGCCGGCGCCCGGCGGCTGATCCACATGCATGGCGAATTGCGGTCCGCCTTGTGCCGGCGCTGCGGCGCGCGATCGCGCTTCGATGGCGACATGATGGCGCAGCCGCCTTGTCCAGCATGCGGGCAAAGCGGCGGATTGCGCCCCGACATCGTCTTCTTCGGCGAGATGCCCTATCGGATGGAGGAGATCGAGGAGGCGATCGGGCGTGCCGATTTGTTCGTATCGATCGGAACCTCGGGCGCGGTCTATCCCGCCGCGGGGTTCGTGCGGCTCGCGCGCATGACGGGCACCGACACGCTGGAGCTCAATCTCGAGCCTTCCGCCGGAACAAGCTTATTCGCGGCAAGCGAATTCGGACCCGCCGGCGCGCTGGTGCCGGCCTGGGTCGATCGCCTTCTGGCGGATCGCTGACCTCGGGTTCGACATCCGGAATCGGTCCACCACCGTCAGATCGCCATTTGCCCGAATCCGCCCGACGCAGCGGAATGTTGCAACGGCGGCAACGGCTGATCCAGACGCTGCCGATACGCCGGGCACGACCCCGCGATCGCGAATGCAGACCGAGCGCGCACCTGATGCTGGTCATGATCCCCCGCCCCCTTAACCAATCTGCCAAGGATCGGGTGCGGCATCAAGCTGACCGAAAGATCAGGCCTGGTCGCGAGGTTGGGCGGAGAGCCAGCGCCGTTCGAACCGGTCGTTGAGCCCGGTCAGGATTTCATATTGCGACAGGCCCGAGCGCGCCGAGAGACCGGGGAGATCGAGATCGAGCCTGAGCCAGTCCCCGTCGACAATGCCCGCGCCGGTCACGTCGACCGCGATCAGGTCCATCGAGACCCGTCCGACCAGCGGCAATAAGCGATCCCCCGCTCTGGCGAAGGCGCCCCGCGCGAACAGCCGCATGAAGCCGTCGGCATAACCGAGATTGAGGATGGCGATGCGGCTGTCGACAGCGGCCTGCCAGGTGGCGCCATAGCCGACCGCTGCCCCGGCCGCGACCGAGCGGACTTGAAGCACCTGCGCCTCGATCGCGGCAACCGGCCGGATGCCGCTCGCTTCGGGCACCGGCACGCCACCATAAAGCGCGATGCCGGGGCGCGTCAGGTCGAAGCCATAATCCTCACCCAGCAGGATGCCGGCCGAATTGGCGAGGCTGAAACGCGTCGCGGGCACGCGCCCGACAAGCGCGCGGAAGGCGTCGAGCTGGCGCAGATTGAGTGGGTGATCGGGTTCGTCGGCGCAGGCAAGATGGCTCATCAGCGTATCGATCGCGAGGCCCTCAAGCGCGCCGTCGCGCACCTCGTCGATCGACAGGCCGAGCCGGCTCATGCCGGTATCGACCATCACGTCGCAGACGCCCTCCCCGCCCGCATCGCGCCAGCGCCTCACCTGCGCCACGCTGTTGAGCACCGGCCGCGCGGGCGCGCCGAGCGCTTGCGCCATATCCTCCTCGCGCACGCCATGGAGCACGGCCAGCCTGGCACCATCGGGCATCCGGCCGAGCGCCGTGGCTTCCGCCCAGGTCGCGCAGAAGAAGTCGCGGCAGCCGGCGCGCCCGAGATGGTCGACCACGTCGCGCGCGCCCAGGCCATAGCCGTTCGCCTTGACCGCCGCGCCACAGCCGGCGCGATCATGATGCGCGGCAAGCCAGCGCCAATTGCCAATCAGCGCGTCGGCGTCCAGAAGCAGGCGAAGCGGGGCGGCGGAGGACATGCCCGCCCGCTTAGCGGGCAGGCGTGCCCGCGTCATCCACTCTCGTTTTGCTGCAGTTGCGAGCAAGATTGTTGCTTTTTTGCCATGGGCTCGACTTATTTTCGAAAAGCCCTGCCCCGATCTTGCCGCATTGTCGGGGCCGATCTAGGACGCAATACCGGTTCGGCACGGCAACGGACACGGTCGGTGGGATAACGATATAGAGAACCCGCACGTAGGAGAGGATGCCGTTCGCTACAGGGTGGCGGGAAGCGGTTCGGCCCCGGGGGCCGGGCCGCTTCCTTGTTTCGGCCACCTCGGCTATGGCCCGCCTCATGTCCCGTACCCCTCCCAAAAGCTTCCCCAAGAGCTTCAACGTCAAGTCGTTCGGCTGCCAGATGAACGTCTATGACGGCGCGCGCATGGCCGAGCTGATGCAGGCGGAAGGCATGATCGAGGCGGGCGCGGACGAGGCGGACCTGGTCCTGCTCAACACTTGCCATATCCGCGAGAAAGCGGCGGAAAAGGTCTATTCGGATATCGGCCGCCTGGCGCGGCGCGATGGCGGCAAGCCGATGATCGCAGTCGCGGGCTGCGTTGCGCAGGCCGAGGGCGCGGAAATCCCGAAGCGGGCGCGCGCTGTGGACCTGGTGGTGGGGCCGCAAGCCTATCACCGCCTCCCCTCGCTGATCGCCGACGCGGTCGCGGGCAAGCCGGCGATCGACACCGACATGCCGGCGGCATCCAAGTTCGAAGCGCTTCCCGGCCGCCGCGCGGGCGCGCCATCGGCCTTCCTGACGGTGCAGGAAGGCTGCGACAAATTCTGCACTTATTGCGTCGTCCCCTATACGCGCGGCGCCGAAGTCTCGCGCCCCTGGGGCGCGGTGATGGACGAGGCCAAGGCCCTGATCGACGGCGGGGCGCGCGAGATCACTCTGCTCGGGCAGAACGTCAATGCCTGGACCGGCGAGGACGAGAAGGGCTGCACGCAGGGGCTGGACGGCCTGATCCGCGCGCTCGACCGGCTGCCGGGTCTGAGACGTATCCGCTACACGACCAGCCACCCCAACGACATGGCCGACGGGCTGATCGCCGCGCATGGCGAGGTCGAAAGCCTGATGCCCTTTCTCCATTTGCCGGTGCAATCGGGCAGCGACCGAATCCTGAAGGCGATGAACCGCCAGCATGATGTCGCCACCTATCTGCGCCTGATCGATCGGGTGCGCGCGGCGCGGCCCGACATCGCGATCTCGGGCGATTATATCGTCGGCTTTCCCGGCGAGACCGAGGCCGAGTTCGAGGAGACATTGGCGGTGATCCGCGCGGTCGGCCATGCCCAGGCGTTCAGCTTCAAATATAGCCCACGCCCCGGCACGCCCGCGGCGGTGATGGACGAACAGGTCGCGCCGCAGGTGATGGACGATCGGCTGCAGCGGCTGCAGACATTGATCGCCGAACAGCAATATGCCTTCAACCGCGCGACGATCGGCCGCGCTTGCGAGATATTGGTCGAGCGCGCGGGCAAGCTTCCGGGCCAGAAGCTCGGCAAGTCGCCCTGGCTGCAGTCGGTGCTGATCGACGGCGGCGAGGTCGGCGATCTGGTCGAGGTCGAGATCGTCTCCGCAGGTCCGCAAAGCCTGTCCGGCGAGAGGCCGCAACGCGCGGCGGCATGACGGCGACGGCGGAAAACCCCGTTCGATCCAGGTCAAGGTCCGCGCGCGTCGGCGTGGCGGCATTGAACATCCTCCAGCCGGGGCTGGGATTATTGCGGCTTGGCCGTTGGCGAGGCGCACTGGGCTGGTTCGTGCCCTATCAACTGGCTTCGGCAGCGCTCATCATATTGATGCACGTGCCCGTTCCGAGCTTCGTCACGCTTGTCGGAACTTTATTCCTCATTCTCCTTGCGACAATGGGGATTCTGATCGGTTCGATCGTCGCGACCTGGCGCCGTTCGGCTCCGATTGGACGGTCCGAATGGTGGACTCGCTGGTACGTGATCACGGGGCTGGCGGCACTTGCGCTTGCCGAGAATGCGCTATCTCCCCCGATACAGACCGTCTACAGGACTTTCTACGCAGCATCCGTGTCGATGATGCCGACCTTTACCAAAAGGGATCGGCTGATCGCGGACATGCGCTGGCGGACGCCCCAAATCGGCAACATCATCCTCGTCCACGCCCCGATGGGAGAGACGCGCATCTATCGGGTCGCGGCACTTGGCGGGCAGACCTTCGCCATGAAGGGTGGCGTGCCAATCATCAACGGCCAGGCAGCGACGCAAAGCCCCGTGGGTCAAATGGCCTTGGGGGAAAGCTTTCTCGGCAAGACCAGCGGGCGCTTGTTCCGGGAACATTTGCCTGGCGAACAGGGCTCCCACTCCATTCTGAAGGTCATGTCTTCCCTGCAGGACGACGTTCCGCCCCTCCCGATTCCCGTCGGGTCCGTGTTCCTGCTCGGGGACAACCGTGATTTGGCGGCTGACAGCCGCATCCCGGTTGACTCGGTCGGCGTGGGTATTGTGCCCGTATCCGCAATCATGGGCCGACCGCTTTACTTTTTGTGGAGCAGGGACCGCAGCAAGATTGGCCAGCGTGCCGATCATTGACCCTTGCGCAGTTCGACAATCCATCGTGCGATCGCGAGAGCAGATAACCATCAGCCGGCCCGTCACCCCGACGAACGTCGGGGTCCAGGACAGCGACTCCGGCGAAATCGGAGCGAGCCGAGCCCTGGAGCCCGGCTTTCGCCGGGATGACATGCGGAGAGGCGTCGAACCGCCAACATTGACCCGGCCCCCTTCCCTTTCTAGCTGCGTTGCATCGCTGCCCGCCTGACGGAGATGGGGTGACGCGCCGCATGACCGACCATTTCTTTTCGATCCACGCCCAGGGAATGGTGCGCGTCGCGGCGGCGACGCCGGCGGCAAGCGCGGGCGACGTCGCCGCCAATGCAGCCTCCATTCTCGAGCTGGCGAAGAAGGGCGATGCGGCGGGCGCGGACCTGATCGTCTACCCTGAGCTTTGCCTCAATTCCTACGCGATCGACGATCTGCACCTGCAGGACGCGTTGCTCGACCGGGTCGAGGCGGAGCTCGAGCGGATCGTCGCCGAAAGCGCGACACTGAAGCCCGTGCTGCTTGTCGGCGCGGCGGTGCGGCGCAACGGGCGGCTCTACAATAGCGCGATCGCGATCGCGCGCGGGCGGATCCTGGGCGTGGTGCCGAAGAGCTATTTGCCCAATTATCGCGAATATTATGAGAAACGCTGGTTCGCGCCCGGCGCGGGGCTGGCCGGCCTCACCATGACGCTGGCGGGCCAGGAGGTGCCGTTCGGCCCCGACCTGATCTTCGCCGCGAGCGACCTTCCTGACTTCATCTTCCATGTCGAGATTTGCGAGGATTATTGGGCGCCGATCCCGCCCTCCTCATTGGGCGCGCTGGCGGGTGCGCTGATCCTGACCAACCTGTCGGCATCGAACATTGTCGTCGGCAAGGAGCGCGAACGCGATCTCTATGGCGCGTCGCAATCCGCGCGCGCGGCGGCGGCCTATGTCTATTCGGCCGCAGGCCCGGGCGAGAGCACGACCGATCTCGCCTGGGACGGGCAGGCGATGATCCATGAGCTCGGCCATCGGCTCGCCGCCTCGGGGCGGTTCGATCACGAGCCGGAACTGATCTATGCCGATATCGACGTGGCGCGGCTGCGGCAGGCGCGCATGCGGTTCGGGACGTTCAACGACAATGCCCGCGCCTTCGGCCATCCCGAGGCGCAATTCCGCCGCGTGACCTTCGAGCATGAGCCGGACTTTGCCGACATCGGGCTCAGGCGGACGATCGCGCGCTTCCCGTTCGTTCCGGCCGATCCCGACCGGCTGGATGAGGATTGCTACGAAGTCTTCAACATCCAGGTCGAGGGCCTCGCAAAGCGCATGGCCGCGACCGGATCGGAGCATCTGGTCATCGGCATTTCGGGAGGACTCGATTCGACCCATGCGCTGATCGTCGCGGCCAAGGCGTGCGACCGGATCGGCAAGCCGCGTTCGGCAATCCTGGGATATACCATGCCGGGCTTCGCCACCGGCGAAACGACCAAGGGAAATGCCTGGGCGCTGATGAAGGCGTTGGGCGTCACGGGTGCGGAGATCGACATCCGTCCCGCCGCGACGCAGATGCTGGAGGATATGGACCACCCCTTCGCCAAGGGCGAGCCGGTCTATGACGTGACGTTCGAGAATGTGCAGGCGGGCTTGCGGACCGATTATCTGTTCCGTCTCGCCAATCAGCATGACGGCTTCGTCATCGGCACCGGCGATTTGAGCGAACTCGCGCTCGGCTGGTGCACCTATGGCGTCGGCGATCAGATGAGCCATTACGGCGTCAATGTCGGCGTGCCCAAGACGTTGATCCAGTTCCTGATCCGCTGGGCGGTCAAGACCGGCCAGTTCGACGGCGACACCAACCGCATCCTGACCGACATCCTCGGCACCGAAATCTCGCCCGAGCTGGTGCCGGCCGACGCCTCCGGCGCGATCCAGAGCACGCAGAGCAGGATCGGCCCGTACGAGCTGCACGATTTCTTCCTGCACTATACGGTGCGGCACGGGCTCGCGCCGTCGAAGGTCGCCTTCCTCGCCTGGCATGCCTGGAAGGATGCGGATGCGGGCGAATGGCCGATCGATTTCCCGGTCGAGGCACGCAATGCCTATGATCTCGAGACCATCCGCAAATGGCTCGAAACCTTCCTCTTCCGCTTCTTCCAGATCAGCCAGTTCAAGCGCTCGGCCATCCCCAATGGCCCCAAGGTTTCGGCCGCCGCCGCTTTGTCGCCGCGCGGCGACTGGCGCGCGCCATCGGACGGTGTTGCGGGCCTCTGGCTCGACGAATTGCGGGCGAAATGAGAACTTTCGCCGTCTGAGGCGTTGAACGCTCCGACCCGGCGCATGCCTGTCGCGCCCAAATAACGGAGTAGGATCGATGGCAACGACTGCGACGCGTTCCCGCAATTCCACCAGCGCCAAGCGTTCGGCCAATGCACGTGCCGAAGCGCGCGATGAAGACGGCCAGTTCAAGAGCAGCAACGGTTCCGGCCGATCCGCTTCGTCCGCGACGGCTTCGCGCGGGCGCAAGAAGCAGTCAGGAAGCGGCGATTATAATGGTACCGGCGCCTTGCTCGCGGCGGGTGCCGCCGGCTTGGCCGTGGGCCTGGCCGCGAATGTCGCACGCAAGCTCGCGGTCCAGGCTCCGACGTTGCTGTCGGGCGATTGGGACGAGGCGCTCAAGGCCGAACATCAGCTGACGCTGAAGGTGTTCGACGCGATCGAGGCGACGACCGAGAAGAACACGACCAAGCGCGCGACCTTGCTCATGAACCTCAAGCATATGCTGGCCAAGCATGCGATGGAGGAGGAGAATGCGGTCTATCCCGCGATGCGCGATGCGGGTGATGCCGAGGGCGCGGATCATCTCAACAATGATCACGGCTATGTGAAGCAATATCTCTACGACCTTGGGCAGATGCCCAAGGATTCGCCGGCCTGGATCGCCAAGGTGCGCCAGTTCCGTGCCGACGTGGAGAAACATGTCCGCGAGGAAGAGGACACTTTGTTCCCCCGGCTCAAGGCCAAGCTCACACCCGAGAAGAACAAGGCACTGACCGCGGCCATGAACAAGGAAGGCCTGAAGCTCGCCTGATGCACGGCGTCCCCGGTGATTCCGGGGCGCCCGCCGACGGATAAGCCCGATCGCTCCGTTCAAGCGGACAGATGTTCGCCAACGGAGTGATCATGAACAGACATATCGTCGCGGCCGCTTTGCTCGGCCTGGCCGGCCCCGCTTTGGCGCAAACCCCGCCCCCCGCACCTGCGGACGGCGTTTCGTTCGACGCCTGGGCGGCGCGCGCGCGCGAGCGGCTGATGGCGCTCGACACCGATCATGACGGCAAGATCAGCAAGGACGAATTTGCCGCGCGCGGGCCGATGATGGGCCGGCGCGAAGGTTCGGCCGAGCCGAGCGCCGGCACGCCCCGTGCCGACGGATCGCGCATGTTCGATCGGCTCGATGCCAATCATGACGGCTATCTCGACACGACCGAGATCAATGCCATGCTCGCGCGTCGCTTCGCGCGGATGGACGCCAATCATGATGGCATGCTGACGGCGGACGAACGGCACGCTATGCGTGGACCGAACGCGCCGGAGCAGTGAACCGGCGTGCACGACGATGAAGGGCGGAGGCCTCCTGCTTGATTGGGGACGATCCCGACGGAGAGCTGGTCCGCCGGGTCGGCGAAGGCGATCCGCACGCCGTCGAAACCCTGGTCGCGCGCAAGCTGCAGCGCATGACCGCGCTTGCGCAGCGGCTGCTCGGCGACCGGACGGAGGCCGAGGATGTGGTGCAGGAACTGTTCCTGCGCGTGTGGAAGAGTGCAGCAAGCTGGCGGCCGGGTGCGGCCAAGTTCGACACCTGGATGCACCGCGTCGCCTACAATTTGTGCACCGATCGGCTGCGCAAGCGGCGCGAGGTGGCACTGCCCGAAACCTGGGATGCACCCGATCCGCAACCATTGGCGGACGCCGGCATCACCGCCGAGCAGCAGAGCGATGCGGTCGGTCGTGCGCTTGCCAGCCTGGCACCGCGCCAGCGCGAGGCGATCGTGCTAACTTATTATCAGGAACTCCCCAATCGGGAGGCGGCGGCGCTGATGGGGATCGGCGTCGACGCGTTGGAAAGCCTGCTGGCACGGGGGCGCCGTGCTCTGAGGGCACGGCTGGAGGAAGGCGATGAGTGACGAGATGGATCCGCAGCGCTTCGAGGCGCTGATCGCGGCCTATGGCGCGACGCCGGCGCGCTGGCCCGAGGAAGAGCGCGCAGCGGCCGAGGCGTTCGCGCGCCGCGATCCGCGCGCCGCAAGCTTGCTGGCGGATGCGGATACGATCGACGCCTTGCTGTTCGCGCATCGCGTGGCCGAGCCATCGCGCACGTTGCGCGCGATGGTGATCGAAAGCGCGCCGCGCCGCCGCACGATCGGGCGTCGGCTGCGCCTGTGGTGGAGCAGCATCCTCTTCGCGCTCGTCGCGGGCGCGGGCGCGCTGGCCGGATCGGCCGCGACGGCAGCGCTCGCCCCGGCCGCGCTCAACGTGCAGCTCTATTCGCACGACGAGGTGCTCAATTACGACGACGCGCCCGAAGAGGTGGCGAAGTGAAGCGCTGGCAGGTCGGCCTGCTGATCGTCAGCCTGGTCGCCAACATCTTCCTGATCGGCGCGATCGCGGGCGGCGTCTGGCGCTGGACGCATAATCCCGGAATCGGGCTGCGCGGCGAGTGGCGCAAGCGCGCCGCAGAGGCGCTGCCGCAGCCGCAGGCGGAGCAGTTCCGCGACACGATCAAATCAGCGGTTCGCGCCAATCTGCCGATCGCGCACCAGGCGCGCGCGGCGCGGGCCGAAGCCGCGCGGCTGTTCGTGCAGCCTCAGTTCGACGTCAATGCCATCAATGCCCGGCTCGACCAGGCGCGTGCCGCGGACTCGGCGTTCCGCGCCAACCTCGAACATGCGCTGGTGCAATTCTCGGCCGGCTTGCCGCAGGATCAACGGCAGAAGATGGCTGAGGCGCTGAAACAGGGTCCGTTCCGCCAGGGACCGCCGCACCGGCCCCATCCCTAGATCTTGATCGGTTCAAGCTGAAACGCAGTTCGGCGCGGCCCATCAAGGTTTCTGCCATTCGAACTCGACGGAATCCGGTCACCCGCGCGTTGAAGACGCAACACGACGGAGTTGGGTCATGTCGCTTTCCGGGCCTCAGGCGCAGGCGGTAGCGCTCAATCGCTTCGGCCTTGGCGCCCGGCCGGACGAGAAGCCACCCTCCGATCCGCGCGCATGGTTGCTCGGCCAGATCGAGCGCTTCGATACCAAGCCGCCCACGCTCGCCGCCCTGCCCGCGCCGGGCAGCTTCGCCCGCCAATATTTCGAAGAAGTGGGCGAGCTGATCAAACGCCTGGGAACGGCGCCCACACCGCCCGCCCCCATGACCGCCCCGCCGCCAATGGCGGACGACGCGCAGGCGAAGCTCGAGCGGCAGCAAAGGCGCGAAGCGCTGAATGTGGAGGTGCGCGACACCTATCGGCTTGCGGTCAATGCGCGGATCCAGAATGCCTTGACCACGTCCACGCCGTTCGCCGAGCGGCTGGCCAGCTTCTGGTCGAACCATTTCGCGCTGTCGATCGAGAAGCCGCAGGTCGGCATCTACGCCGCCGATTTCGAGCTCACCGCCATCCGTCCGCATGTCATGGGACGGTTCGAAGACATGCTGGTCGCGGTCGAGCAGCATCCGGCGATGCTGTATTATCTCGACCAGTTTCGTTCGGTCGGACCGAACAGTCCGTTCGGACTGCGCGCCAATCTGCGTCGCCCCGACCGCAAGATCGGGCTCAATGAGAATCTCGCGCGCGAGATCATGGAGCTTCATACGCTGGGCGTGCGCACCGGCTACGACCAGGCGGATGTGGTCGAATTCGCACGCGCGCTGACCGGCTGGAGCGTCGGCGGGCTCGGGCCGATGGCGGCCAAGGACGATGTCGATGTCGGAGCCTTCATGTTCCGGCCGGGCATCCATGAACCCGGCGACCGCACGATCATCGGCAAAAGCTACGGCCAGGCCGGCGAGGCACAGGCGCGCGCGGTGCTGCATGACCTCGCTTTGTCGCCCGCGACCGCCAAGCATCTGTCGACCAAGTTGGCACGCCATTTCGTCGCCGACGATCCGCCGACTGCCTTGGTCGAGCGGATGAGCCGGGCCTATCTTGCAGGCCGCGGCGACCTGCCCGCCGTCTACAAGGTGCTGATCGAGGCACCCGAGGCCTGGAATCCCACGCCGGCCAAGTTCAAGACGCCATGGGACTGGACGGTCTCGGCCTTGCGCGGGATCGGCAAAAGCGATCTGGGCAAGATGGATGCGGCACCGATGCTGAACCAGCTGGGCCAACCCGTGTGGCGGCCAGGATCGCCCGCCGGTTATGACGATCTGTCGGCGAGCTGGGCCGCGCCCGACGCGTTGATGCGCCGCGTCGAGCTGGCGCAGCGTTTTGCATCCACGGCAGGCCACGACCTCGACGCGCGCGAGCTCGCGCCGCGGCTGCTCCCGAGCCAGGTCACGCCCGCCACCGCGGCCGCCCTGGCCCAGGCCGAAAGCGCGCCGACCGCGCTTGCCTTGCTGCTGGTCAGCCCGGAGTTCCAGCGGAGATGACGATGATCCTCCCCCGCCGCCTATTCCTGCGCTTCGCCGCCGGCGCCGGCGCGATCCTGGTCAGCCCGCATATGGCCGTCGCCACCGTTCCCGGCGAGCGACGCTTCGTATTCATCATCCAGCGCGGTGCGGCCGATGGCCTCAACATCGTCGTGCCTTATGGCGATCCGGATTATGCCGGGCTGCGACGCGAACTGGCGATCGATGCCGCGACCGCGATCAAGCTCGACGGGCATTTTGCGCTTAACCCGGCGCTCCCCGAAACCGCCAAAATCTATGCGGCAGGCCAGGCCTTGTTCGTGCATGCGACCGCCTCACCCTATCGCGATCGATCGCATTTCGACGGGCAGAATGTGCTCGAGACGGGCGGGACTGCACCTTATGCCCAGAAAGACGGCTGGTTGAACCGGCTGGTCGGGTTGATGCCGCGCACGCGCGACGAGGCGATCGGCTTCGCGCCGACCCTGCCGCCGGCCTTGCGCGGTCCGGCCGACGTCACATCCTTCGCGCCGTCGAGCCTGCCCCAGCCAAGCGACGACCTGCTCGCGCGGGTCGGGCGCATGTACCAGGCCGATCCGCAATTGCATGGCATGTGGGATGCCGCACTCGAGGCGCGCGGCATGGCCGCCGGCCAGCCGCCGGGGCAGAAGCCGGAGGATCTGGGGCGCCTCGCCGCAAGTTTCCTCGTCAAACCCGATGGTCCGCGCATCGCGATGCTCGAGACCGGCGGCTGGGACACGCACACCGGGCAGCAATTCCGGCTGACCGCGCAATTGAAGGCGCTGGATGCGATGGTGGCGGCGCTGCGGGACGGTCTGGGGCCGGCGTGGGACAAGACGGTCGTGTTGATCGCCACCGAATTCGGTCGGACCGCCGCCGCCAACGGCACGGGCGGCACCGATCATGGCACCGCGTCGGCGGCGATGCTGCTCGGCGGCGCGGTCAAGGGCGGTCGCGTCCTGGCCGACTGGCCCGGCCTCGCCCAGGCCAATCTGTACGAGGCGCGCGACCTCAAGCCGACGATCGGCCTGGACGCGCTGATCGCGGGCGCGACGGCAGAATGTTTCGGCATCGAGCCGGAGAAGGTCGCCCGCGCTTTATTCCCGACCGCCACCTTCGCCAGGCCGATGGAGGGCCTGATCCGGACCTGAGATCGCCGCCTCCGAGCCGGAATAACGCTTGACGATTACGCGCGTAGTCAGTACGACTACGTATGTAATCGGAGACTCACGTGGCGGAACGAATCAGCGAAGGCGAGCAGGCGGTGATGGAAGTGCTGTGGGCGGAAGCACCGCTCACCGCCGCGGAAGTCGCCGAACGAATTCCCGAGGAGCGCGGCTGGAGCGAGCGTACGGTCAAGACGATGCTTGGCCGGCTGCTCGCCAAGGGCGCGCTGGTGCATGAGGAGGACGGTCGCCGCTATCTCTACCGCCCGGCGGTCGAGCGCGCCGATTATGCGATGCGGGAGACACGCCGGCTCGCCGATCGCCTGTTCGGCGGACGCGCCGCACCATTGGTTGCGCATCTGGCCGCCAGCGAGGGGCTGAGCGAGCAGGACATCGCCGAGCTCGAAGCCTTGCTGCGGGATCTCAAATCATGATCGGCTGGGCGATCGAGGCGCTCGCCGCGTCGACCCTGTTGATGCTTGTCGTGCTCGCGCTGCGGGGCCCGGTCGCCCGCCGGTTCGGGGCGCAGGCCGCCTATATGCTGTGGCTGCTGCCGGCGCTCCGGATGGTCCTGCCGCGCCTGCCCGAGGCGGCGACGCCGGTGCGGACGGTTCCGATCCATATCGATGTCGCGCGGCTGGTCGCGGCAGCAGTGACCGGACCGAGCCAAGCCGCCGCGCCGCCTTTGTCCGCCGTCGAGGCCCAGCCGTCGATCGACTGGCTGCTGGTCGGGCTGGTGCTATGGCTGGGGGGAGCCGCCGCCTATCTGGCGTGGCAGCTCGGCCGCCATCACCGTTTCATGAGCATCGCGCTTGAACATGCCGGTCCCGGCATGTCGCGGGGCGGTATCAAGGTGCGGTTGAGTCCGGTGGTACCGGGGCCGCTCGCCGCAGGCATCTTCCACCGCCACATCCTGCTGCCCGAGGATTTCGAGCAGCGCTATAACGGGGCCGAGCAGCGGCTCGCGCTGGCGCATGAGCTGGCGCATCACCGGCGCGGCGACCTGATCGCCAACGGCGCCGCACTGGTCATGCTCGCACTCCACTGGTTCAATCCGATCGCGCACTGGGCTTATCGTGCCTTCCGCAGCGACCAGGAGCTGGCCTGCGACGCGACCGTGCTCCGCACCGCCCCCGAATCCCGCGCGGATTATGGCCGCGCTTTGATCAAGTCGGCCCGCGCCGGAATGCCCGAGGCGGCGGTCTGCGCGCTCGGACCGGCGACCGAGCTCAAGAGGAGGATCAAGATGATTGCGCATTCGACCAGCAGCCGCACCCGGCGCATCGCCGGCGTCGCGCTCGCCACCGTCCTGGTCGGCGTCGGCCTGGGCCTGACCGCGTCGGGAAGCATCGCCGCGCCATCGAAGATCGCACCAACCGCGGTCAAGCCGCTGTTCCGGCTGGCGCCGCAACCGCAGGCGCAACCGCAACCGGTGTTGAAGCCGATCATGGTGGCCGCGCGTGACCAGGACGATACCGATGTCAGCGGGCAAGCTCCGACCGCCGCTGCCGATGCCCCTGCCACCCCGGCACCGCCAGCGGAGGCGGTTGCGCCTGCGCCTCCCGCGCCCCCGGCCGGTGTGGCCCCCTTGCCGCCGGTGCCGCCGATCTCGATGGCGCCGATGCCGCCCATGCCCCCGATCCATGCCGGCATGACCGCCGCGCAGCAGCGGGAAATGGAGCGGGCACTCCGCCGCGCAGGCGAAGAGGGTCGCCGGGCCGGTGAGGAAGCGCGGCGCGCGATGGCCAATGTCGACTTTGCCGCAATCACCCGCGACGCGATGGCCCAGGCCCGTGCCGAGCTGGCGCGCAGTTGCACCCATGCCAAGCCCGGCCCGGCGGGCGAAAGCGACAGCGCCGCCATCGCGCGCCTGTCCGCGGGCTGTGTCGACATGGCCGCGATCAATCGCGAAGTGCAAGACGCCCTGCGCGAGGCAGTCGAAGAGATCCGCAACGACAAGGATCTGTCCGAAGCGGAGCGCACCCAGGCGCTGGCAGCGATCGATCGCACCCGCGCCGAAATGGCGCGCCAGTTCGCGCATTGAGCCTGCCCTCGAAAACAATGCGGCGGATGATAGCGGGATAGGGTTGCCGGCCGGCGCCTTGGCCCGCTATCAGCCGCACGACGATGCCGGCCTCCCCCACCGCTGCGGCTCTGCTCGCCCCCTTTGCCGCGATCGGCCGCCTGGTCGTCGCGATTTTCGCGGGTATCGGGCGCGTCGCCCTGTTCGCCGCGCGGACCATCGTGCGGGCGCTGATGCCCCCTTATTATCCCGGCCGCTTCATCGAACAGCTTGCGCATATCGGCTGGTTCTCGCTGCCCGTGGTCGGATTGACCGCGATCTTCACGGGCGCCGCGCTCGCACAGCAGATCTACACCGCCGGATCGCGCTTCTCCGCCACCTCGACCGTCCCCGCCGTGGTCGTGATCGGCATGGTGCGCGAGCTTGGCCCGGTGCTGGTCGGGCTGATGGTCGCGGGCCGCGTCTCGTCCGCGATGGCGGCCGAGATCGGCACGATGCGCGTGACCGAACAGCTCGACGCGCTCGCGACCTTGCGCACCGATTCCTATCGTTACCTGATTGCGCCGCGCCTGTTCGCCGCGGTCGTGGCGCTGCCGTTGATGGTGCTCGCCGCCAATGCGATCGGCATCTTCGGCGGCTGGCTGCTCGCGGTGCAGAAGCTGCATTTCAACTCGGTCGGCTATCTCGCCATCACCCGCCAATATATGGCCTGGGACGACTTCAAGATGGCGATGGTGAAAGCCGGCGTGTTCGGCTTCTTCATCGCGCTGATGGGCTGCTATCACGGTTATCGCACAACCGGCGGCGCGGCCGGCGTCGGCAACAGCACGCGCAATGCCGTGGTCAGCGCCTTCATGCTGATCCTCGGCTCCAACTTCCTGATCACCGCGATGGTGTTCGGCTGATGGCCGACGAACCCAAGATCCTGCTCGATGGCGTGAGCAAGGCGTTCGGCGGCAATGTCGTGCTCGACGCGCTCAGCCTGGCGGTGGAGCGCGGCGAGAGCCTGGCGATCATCGGCCAATCGGGCAGCGGCAAGTCGGTGACGCTCAAATGCATCCTCGGCCTGATCCGGCCCGACGCGGGCTCGATCCGCGTCGACGGCGAGGAGGTGGTCGGGCAAAGCGGGGCCGCGCTCGACCGGATGCGCGCCAAATTCGGCATGCTGTTCCAGGGTTCGGCGCTGTTCGATTCGCTACCCATCTGGCGCAACGTCACCTTCGGTCTGACCCAGGGCCGCCGCGTCGACGGCGCCCGGATGCGTGCGATCGCCGAGGAGAATCTGGAACGGGTCGGGCTCGATCGCCGCGTGCTCAACCTGCGGCCGAGCGAATTGTCGGGCGGCATGCAGAAGCGCGTCGCGCTCGCCCGCGCGATCGCACCGCGCCCCGAAATCATCTTCTTCGACGAGCCGACCACCGGCCTCGACCCGATCCGCGCCGACGTGATCAACGATCTGATCGTCAGCCTGGTCGACGATCTGGGCGTCACCGCGCTCACCATCACGCATGACATGGCATCGGCCCGCAAGATCGCGCACCGCGTCGCCATGCTCTACCAGGGCCGGATCGTCTGGATCGGCCCCAGGGACCGGCTCTACGACAGCGGCAACCCCTATGTGGATCAGTTCGTTCAAGGTCGCGCGGACGGCCCGATCCAGTAAGAATTCGATCAGAGAGACCGAGAAGATTGGTTTCCTCGATCAATTTCGCCTCGCTAACAGGCTCTCCGCATCAACCCAAGGAGTAGCCCATGCTCGGCCGCCAGATCCCCGACGTGACCCTGAAGACCCGCGTGCGCGACGAGAGCGTCGGCGGGCCCAACCCGTTCCGCTGGCAGGATCGCCAGACCGGCGACCTGTTCGGCAAGGGCCGGGTCGTTCTGTTCTCGCTTCCCGGCGCCTTCACCCCCACCTGTTCGACCGAGCAATGCCCCGCTTTCGAACGTCACTATGACGATCTGCGCTCGGCCGGTGCGGACGAAGTCTATTGCCTGTCGGTCAACGACGCCTTCGTGATGTTCCAGTGGGGCAAACATTTGGGGCTCGAGAAGGTCAAGCTGGTGCCCGACGGATCGGGCGATTTCACCCGCCGCATGGGCATGCTGATCAACAAGGATCATCTCGGCTTCGGCCGGCGCTCATGGCGTTATGCCGCGGTGATCGATGACGGAGAGATCACTGCCTGGTTCGAGGAGCCCGGCATCAACGACACCGGCACCGACGATGATCCTTATACCGAGAGCACGCCCGACAAGGTGCTGGAGTGGCTCAGGGCCAATCCGCGCTGATCGCGAGGCGCTGACCGTCAAACCCACGCAGGGTGCCCCTGGCGGGAATCCATATCGCCCGCCGCTGCGGTTTTCCTCCGCCGCGCGAGCCGTTATGGATTCCCGCCAAAGTGGCCCGGGCAATCTGGGCCACCCGGTGTGATTGACGGAGGATTTGTGAGACGGGCGCTGCTTCCCATCATTGGATTTGCGCTCGCCGCTCCCGCCTTCGCGCAGGAGCGGCCGGTGCCTTATTGGGCGTCGATCGCCGCCGGGCAGGCGCTGATGCGTACCGGCCCCGATCGCACCTATCCGGCTTTGTGGCTTTACAAGCGACGCGATCTGCCCGTGCGCGTGCTGCAGGTGCTCGGCCCCTGGCGGCGCGTGCAGGAGCAGGACGGCAGCTCGGGCTGGATGCTCGCCACCTTGCTGGCCGCGCGGCGCACCGCGGTGGTCATGGGCCAATACCGCCCGATCCTCTCCGAGCCGGGTCCCAATGGTCACCTTTTATGGCAGGCGGAGCCGGGCGTGATCGGCCGCATCTCCAAATGCGACGGTCAATATTGCCGCATCCAGATCGGCGAGAAGGTCGGCTGGATCGAACAGTCCGGCATCTGGGGTACCGATCCCGGCGAGCATATCCCCTGATAGAAAAGGGCCCGCTGCCGGATGGCAACGGGCCCTTTTCTCTTGCCTTCCGATCAGAAGCTGATGCGCGCGCCAACCCGGATCGTGAACAGCGACTGACGGACATAGACCTGGCTGCTCGGAGCCTGGAAGCCGTTGCCCGTCACCGAGCTGTACCGATACTGGGCACAGGCCTGCGAGGGGTTCTGCGCGATCTGCGAGCCCGTCGGCGCCGTTCCGGTCGCGATCGGTGCCACGAGGCACTGCACGCGAACCGTAGGCACGTTGTACGGGAACACATATTCGCTGATCTGGCCCCAATTCTTGTTCAGCAGGTTGGTGAAGTTCTCGATGTCGCCGAACAGGGTGATCCGCGAATGGCCGAGACCGGTCGGGATCTCCTGCGAGGCGTGCAGATCGATGCGCGTGAACCACTTGGAGTGGAAGGCGTTACGCGGCGCGATCTGGCCCTGATATTTGCCAAGGCCGCTCGCCTGCACGAAATTCTCGAACGCCTGCTGGAATGCGGCAGATTCGTACGAGACCTTCGTATCCCCGCCGACCGTCGGCACGTAGAGCAGGTAGCGCGAACCGCTCGTGCCGGTCGTGCCGCTGCCGCTGGTCCCGAACACCGCGCTCCGGCCCGACGACGGATCCTGGAAGGTATAGCTGTACGGATGGCCGATGCGGCTTTCGCCGAACAGCGACACGATCGTCTTATAGTCGCCGAAGAAAGCGTGATTGTAGGTCAGACCATATTTGAAGAAATATTTGATCTGATCGTTCGAGATTCCGTACGAAGCCCGGTTCGCATCGACGAAGGCGGCGTTCAGATAGTTGGACGACGCGGTCGACGACGTGTTCGGGGTCTGATCCTTGACGCTTTCATAGGTGAAGCTGCCGAAGACGTTCAGGCCGATGTCGAAATCCTTGTCGACACGGCCGACCAGGATCACGCTGCGGCCCTTGCTGGTGTTGGTCAGCTCGATGTCGGAGTTGGAGTCCGAGAAGTTCGGCGCGCCCGTGACGGTCGTCGTCCGCGGAATATAGCGCTGGCGTCCGTCCGGGGTCAGCGCGCCGGCGAGCGGCACGGAACGAAGGTCGGTGAAGAACAGCTGATTGCGGACCTTCAGGAAGAGGACGTCGCCGCCCACGCGCCAGTGATCGCCCAACCGGCCGAGATCGAGATCGTAGGTCGCCGACAGGCTCGCGCGCCACTGCGACGGGAGCTTGAAGTTGGGATCGAGCGCGTTGACGCTCGACGTGCCCGACACCGCCGCGCTGGACAGCAAGGTGTTGGCCGCCGTCGGGATCTTGCTGCCGTTGACGTTGGTCAGGATCGCCGAACCCAGCGCCTGCGTCACGCCCGTGCCGCTATACTGGCCATTGGCCTGCTGGCGGACGGTGACGCTGTTCGACAGGATGCCCGTATTCTGGAAGCTGTTGACCAGATAGACGTCCGGGGTCGCGCCGCCGAAGATGCCGCCGCCGGCGCTGATGCTCAGCTTCGGAGTCGGCTTGTAGTCCAGGCTAAGGCGCGGCTGGAACACGCCCTTGCCCGAAATCGTGTAGATGTTCGAGAAGCCGTAACGCTGCTGGAAGACCGTGTTCAGAACCGGCGAATTGCTGGTACCGTACAGGTCGTAGCGCACGCCATAGGTCAGCGTCAGGTTGGGCTGAACGCGCCAGCGGTCCGAAAGGCCGAACGTGTAGGTCTGATAGTTGAACACCGCGGCCGCATCGAGCGGGTTCAGCGACGGGATCGCATTGGCATAGGTCAGCGACTGGGCGTTGCCGGCCTGGAAGTCGGAGATCGAGTCGAAATAATAATTGCCCGCGCTGTTCTGCAGGAAGGCGTCATAGGTCTTGACGCTGGTATATTCGGCGAACAGCCGCACGTCATGATCGTCGCGGGTCAGGCGTGCCTGGACCAGCCCGCCCCAGGTCGAGGTGTGCAGCAGGTTCGTCTGACGCGAATTGTCCGGACCGATCGAGATCGTGCCGAAACCCGCCTGGCAGCCCGTCGCCTCGGTCGTGCTGGTGGGCGACACGCCCGTGTTGAAGCGGTCCGACGTCGGCGCATCGCAGATCTTGAACTGAGCGAAATTATTGCCCAGCAGCGGCTGCTGCAGCCGCGTGTACTTCTTGTAATAACCACGGACCTCGGTCGAGAATTCGTCGGTCCATTGCGAGTTCAGCTGCCCGACGCCGGTCCACAATTTATTGCCCTGGATATAGGCGTTGGACGACAGGCCAAGGCCGGTCGGAGCAGTCGTGAAGGTGTTGGACGAATTGATGTTGATCGCGTCCTTGGCATAGGTGCCGGTCAGGCTCAGGCGATGCTTGTCGGACAGGTTGAAGTCGAGCTTGCCGACCAGACGGTCGTCCTTGTCGCCCGATTCATGAAGAACGCCGCCGGCATCGTAGCTGTACTTGCTCTTGGCGATGCTGACGACCTGATCGACCTGCGCCTGGGTGATGCCGTTGATCGGGGTGCCGACATTGTTGTCGACCGGACCTTCGGTCAGCGGCGGACCACCACGCAGGCGCTCGCCCGCGATCATGAAGAAGATCTTGTCGCGAACGATCGGGCCCGACAGCTCGGCACCGTAATTGTCGACCTTGTACTTCGGGACATTGATCGTCCGGTCCTTGGTGCGGTCGCCCTGGAAGCCGTCGCCCGAGCGGGCGTAGAAGCCGGCGCCCTGGAATTCGTTGGTGCCGGAGCGCAGAACGATGTTGATCGTGCCGCCCTGGAAATTGCCTTCGCGCACGTCATAGGGCGCGACCTTGGCCTGGAACTGGCCGATCGCATCGAACGGGATCGGCGAACGGCGGCTGGGAAGGCCGTCGGTGTTGAGGCCGAAATTGTCCGTGATCGGCACGCCATCGACCGTGAAGCGGTTGTAGCGGGGATTCTGGCCGGCGAAGGACACCGCGCGGCCACCAGTGGGCGTATCGTCGAGGCGCGCGAACGGATCGCGGCGCTCGAGGTCGCGAATGTCGCGATTGGCCGAGGCGACGAGCGCGACGTCGGCGGCGCGCAGCACGGTGGTGGGGCCCTGCGCGATCGTGCCGGCACCCTTCACGCGCGACGCGGTGACGACGATCTCGGCCTGCTTCTGCAGCTCGATCGGCAGCTCGAACGCCTGCGCGACGACGGTGTTGACGTCGGTGACGCGAGCCTCGGGAAAGCCGGGCGCGTTGACGGTGACGGTATAGGGGCCGCCCGGGCGGAGGCCGCTGACGCTGTAGCCGCCGCTGGCATCGGTGGTCAGCGTGCTGCGCGAGCCGGTCGCTTCACTGACGATGGTCACGGTCGCGTTGGCGACGGGCTGGCCGCCGGCGGTGACGGTCCCGCGGATGCCGGAGGTGGTCTCCTGCGCATAGACGGCACTGGTGGCGAGAGCTGCGATTGCGCAGCCCGCGAGAAACTTCTTCATCCTGGGGACCCCCGTTCCTTGCATTTCAAACCGGCCCTGACCGGCAAATATGACAGCTTGATGTCGCTATTGGCTGCCTGTCGCGCGCCAATGTGACAGAAAAATTACACAGCCCCTTGTGGCACCGCAACATGCGACTTTTCCACAGGCAAAAAGCCCGCTTCTGTTGCAGCATTGTCGCACTTGCAGCAGAGGCAGAATAAGGTTGCGGGAACAGGAAGCGGAGCGCACGGTTCGTTCGTCATGCTGCGGGTCGCGAGCTACAATATTCGCAAGGCAATCGCCTCAGACCGCCGTCGTCGCCCCGAACGCATTCTCGAAATACTGTCGGAGATCGGCGCCGACATCGTGCTGCTGCAGGAGGCGGATCGTCGATTCGGCGAGCGCCACAGCGCCATTCCCCTCCACATGCTGGCCGAACATAGCCCTTACCGACCGGTTCCCTATGAGATGCGGCCCGGCAGCATCGGCTGGCATGGCAATGCGGTGCTGGTGGGGCCGGATGTCGAGATCGTCCAGCACATGCCGCTGCACCTGCCATCGCTCGAGCCGCGCGGTGCGGTACTCGCCGACGTGCGGGCGGGAGGCAAGGTGTTACGGCTGGTGGGGATGCATCTCGATCTGTCAGGCCTGTGGCGGCGCAAGCAGGCACGCGCGATCCTGACCGAACTCGGCCATCAACCGGACCAGCTCCCCACCCTGATGGCAGGCGACCTCAACGAATGGCGCAATGCCGGCTGCATCCGCGATTTCTGCCAGCATCATCGGCCCGTGGCGCTCGGCCCAAGCTTCCATGCGCGCCAGCCCGTCGGCAAGCTCGACCGGATGTTCGTGAGCCCATCGATCGAAGTGATCGAGTCGGGCGTCCATCAATCCCATCTGGCGCGCAACGCGTCGGATCATCTGCCGATCTGGGCCCGAATCCGATTGTCATGAAATCGGCGCCGATTCCGGCTTTCATTCGTCCCGCAGCCGCAGCATCGTAGCCCCGACCCGATTCGAAAGGACCGAATGAGCCGTAAGCCCGTTCCCGCCCAGGCCGGCGATCGCGCCCGCCTTGAGATCCTCTTCGATCGGCCGCAGCTGCTCGGCCGCCTGTTCGGCGAATATGACCAGAATCTCGTCGCGATCGAGAATCGCCTGGGCGTCTATGTCAGCGCGCGGGGAAATCGCGTGCAGATCGAGGGCGAGGCCGAAGCCGCGGGCCGTGCGCGCGAGGTGCTGACCGGCCTCTACAACCGCATCGCCAAGGGCGAAGATGTGGATGCGGGCATGGTGGATGCGGTGATCCAGATGTCGGCCGAGCCCACGCTCGACGGCATCATCCGCCAGGACGTGACCGAACCGCCGGCGATCATGATCCGCACGCGCAAGAAGACGATCGTGCCGAGGTCCGCGACGCAGACGCGCTACATGCATGCGCTCGCCTCGTCCGACATGATCTTTGCGCTTGGGCCAGCCGGCACGGGCAAGACCTATGTCGCGGTGGCCCAAGCGGTGCAGATGCTGATCCAGGGTCAGGTCGCGCGGCTGATCCTGTCGCGCCCGGCGGTCGAGGCGGGCGAACGGCTGGGCTTCCTGCCGGGCGACATGAAGGAGAAGGTCGATCCCTATCTTCGCCCGCTCTATGACGCGCTCTACGACATGCTCCCGGCCGAACAGGTCGAACGCCGCATCGCCAGCGGGGAAATCGAGATCGCGCCGATCGCCTTCATGCGCGGCCGCACGCTGAGCGACGCCTTCATCATCCTCGACGAGGCACAGAACACCACGCCCGCGCAGATGAAGATGTTCCTCACCCGCTTCGGCCAGAACAGCCGGATGGTGGTGTGCGGCGATCCCAGGCAGGTCGATCTGCCCGACATCGGCCGATCGGGCCTTGCCGACGCGGTCGGACGGCTCGAAGGGATAGAGGGGATCGCGACGATCCGCTTCAATGCCGCCGACGTGGTGCGCCATCCGATCGTCGGTCGGATCGTCGACGCCTATGAAGGGCCGGACGCGCAGGCGTGATCCAGGTCGAAACCGCGATTCTGACCCCCTGGCCGCGCGGCGGCTGGGAGGAACTGGCCGACCGCGCCGTGCGCGCGGCGATCCTGGCGAGCGCGCATGGCGACATCGCGACCATGGCGACCTTGGTCGAAGTGTCGATCCGCTACACGTCGGACGACGAAGTTCAGCAGCTCAACCGCGACTATCGGCACAAGGACAAGCCGACCAATGTCCTGTCCTTCCCGATGGTGCAGCCCGATCTGCTCGACGCCATCAACCAGGGCGACGACGATGGCGAGACCTTGCTCGGCGACATCGTGCTCGCGCATGGCGTCTGCGCGCGCGAGGCGCACGAGAAGAATGTGACGGTGGAGGCGCACGCCACCCATCTCATTGTCCATGGCACCCTGCATTTGCTAGGTTATGATCATGAACAGGGAGAGGCCGAGGCGGAAGCCATGGAAGAGATTGAGCGCGCAGCGCTCGCCTCGCTTGGCATCGACGACCCCTATGCGGTGCGCGAGGACTGATACGCCCCATGCCTGAGGACAATAGTAGCGGCCGATTGTGGGCCGGGCTGCGTCATCTGATCTTCGGCTCGGACAGCGAGCCCACGCTCCGCGACCAGATCGAGGAAGCGATCGAGGACCATGAGGACGAGGCGCCTGCGCAGGGTGACCTGTCCGGGGCCGAGCGCCAGATGCTGCGCAACCTGCTCGACTTCGGCGACCGCACCGCCGGCGACGTCGGTGTTCCGCGCGCCGACATCATCGCCGTGTCCGAGGATATCGGTTTCGCCGATCTGGTAACCGCCTTCGCGGAAGCCGGTCATAGCCGCCTGCCGGTCTATCGCGACAGCCTGGACGAGGTGATCGGGATGATCCACGTCAAGGACGTGTTCGCGATCCTCGCCCGCGGGGAAGCGCCGCCCGAAAGTGTCGCGCCGCTGATCCGGCAACCGCGCTACGTGCCCGAATCCATGGGCGTGCTCGACCTGTTGGCGGAAATGCGCGCGACGCGCACGCATCTGGCGATCGTGCTCGACGAATATTCGGGCACCGAAGGGCTGGTGACGATCGAGGATATCGTCGAGGAGATCGTCGGCGAGATCGAGGACGAACATGACGAGGCGCCCGAGGCGGCGCTGGTGCCGATGGTCGACGGCGTCTGGCAGGCCGATGCCCGAGCCGAATTGGAGGAGGTCGCCGACCTGATCGATCCGCGCCTGGGCGAGGTCGAGGAGGATGTGGACACGCTGGGCGGGCTCGCCACCGTGCTCGCCGGCCATGTCCCGCAGGCGGGCGAGACCGTGCTGCATCCAAGCGGGTGGCGGCTGGAGGTGACCGAGGCCGATCCCCGCCGCGTCACCCGACTGCGCCTGCACCCGCCGTTGGAGTCAGCGCCGCTGGAATAGAGAAACTCGTCGGAGAGGAGGAGTGACGGAGCCATGATCAGGCGCGCTTTCCTCAGCATGATCGCCGTGCTGATCCTGATGATGCTCGTCGGCGGCACGACCTTCCTCATTTCGTACCACCACCAGAAGGCACGCTACGACATCCTCGACGAGGAAGGGCCTCATCCGCGGATCGCCAAGGCCCGGACGGGTCCGATTCCCTTGTTCAAGGTCGCAAAGGCGATCGGCTGGAAGGCAGGTGCAGGCCCGATCCCGGCCGCAGGCTTGAAGGTCCAGCCTTTTGCGGCTGGCCTTGCGCATCCCCGATGGCTGCTGGTCCTGCCCAATGGCGACGTGCTGGTGGCAGAAAGCGGTGGCCCTGCCAGACCGGGCAATCAGCCCGGGATCCGGGGCTGGATCGAGAAGATGATCCAGGAAGAGGCCGGCGCTGCGACCAAAAGCCCGGACCGGATCACCCTGCTGCGCGACACCAATGGCGATGGCATGGCCGACCAGCGCAGTGTGCTGTTGTCGGGACTCCATTCGCCGCTCGGCATGGCGTTGGTCGGCAGCCAGCTTTACGTGGCTGATACGGACGCGCTGCTGCGTTTTCCCTACACGCCGGGTCAGACGCGGATCAGCGCCAGGCCCCAGAAGATGGTCGACCTGCCCGCCGGTCCGATCAACCATCATTGGACCAAGAATGTGATCGCCGCGCCCGACGGATCGCGACTCTATGTGTCCGTCGGCTCCAATTCCAATGTCGGTGAGCGCGGGCAGCAGGCCGAGCAGGGCCGTGCCGCCATTTGGGAAATCGATCCCAGGACGGGACGTCATCGCATCTATGCTTATGGCCTGCGCAATCCGGTCGGAATGGATTGGGAGCCGACGACGCACGCACTGTGGACAGTCGTCAACGAGCGCGACGGGCTCGGTTCCGACCTGGTTCCGGATTTCCTGACGAGCGTGCAATTCGGCGGCTTCTATGGCTGGCCATGGTATTACTGGGGCGGCCATGCCGACAAAAGGCCCAAGGATCCGCCGCCCGACCTGATCGAGGACACCGTGATCACGCCCGATTATTCGGTCGGGCCGCACACCGCATCGCTTGGCCTTGCCTTCGCCAAGGGGCCGTCGCTGGGCCCGGCTTTCGCGCAGGGCGCCTTCGTCGGCCAGCATGGTTCGTGGAACCGCGACCCGGTTTCGGGCTATAAGGTCGTGTTCGTGAAGTTCGCGAAAGGCCAAGCCGTGGGAAAACCCGTGGACGTCCTGACCGGATTCCTCACCCGCAAGGGTGAAGCGCAGGGTCGTCCCGTCGGCGTTGCCATCGCCCGCGACGGCGCGCTGCTGGTCGCCGACGATGTCGGCAACGCGGTCTGGCGCGTATCGGCGCGCTGATGTCGGTCCCGGTCGTCATCGATGTGCCCCACAAGCTCGGCCGGGCCGGTGCGCGCGAACGGCTCAAGACGCGCTTCGCCGAGCTTGGCGGGCATATGCCGGGCGGCATCGGCGAGGTGCGCGCATCCTGGCCGAGCGAGGACGAGATGGCGCTGGAAATCAGTGCCGTGGGCCAGGCCATCCCGGCAAAGCTCGAAGTGATGGAGGATGTGGTGCGCGTCCATGTCTCGCTGCCGCCGATGCTCGCTTATTTTTCGGGGCTGATCGGCGCGGCGGTGCGCGAGCAGGGTACGAAGCTGCTGAAATAGCAGTGTGGTTGCTGGCAGGACCGGTGGTCACGCCCTTGCGATCCGCCCTGTGCGCCGACATACCCGCGCCCGCTATGCACATCGCCCGGTCGATCATCTACTTCGCTTATCTGGGCGACGAGGATACGGAAGGGGAGTTGGCCCAGCGACGCCTCTCGTTCATCGAGCGGCAACTGCAATGGCTGTCGGACCTGATCGGGGCATCGTCGGACAAGGTCGAGCTTCTGATGGCTTATGCCGCACCACGCGCCTGGGACACGGAGGTGCATCGCGCCGCGGCGCGGCACGGCTTCGCGATCGATCCCCTCTCCGTCTCTTCCGATCGCCTGAACCGGTTCGAATATCCCGGCTTCCGCGCGATGAAGGCGCTCGCGCAGCGATCGAGCCCGGACGCGCTGATCTATTATTGCCACAGCAAGGGGGCCGGCCAGCTTGACGAGAGGAAGATGGGGCTGTTCCGGTTGCACACGCAGGTCGCGCTGACGAGCGAATTGGACCAATTCGTAGCCGATCCGGCCCTGACCCGTGCCGGGCTGTTTCCGTCCCGATATGGCTGGTGCTGGTTCAACCTCTTCTGGATCAAGGCCTGTTACATGGCGGGACTGGCGGTCGAGGAATCTGCCGACCGTCACCAGTTCGAAGAGTTGATCGGCGATCGCAGCGACAGTCACGCATTTCGGCACGTCCTGCCGTTGATCGATCGGCTGCCGTTCGAACAGACCGGAATTACGCCGAAGCCCTGGTATCGCCCCGATGAAACCCGGTCCCCCGCCTTGCTGGCCACTTACGACCGATATGCGGGCATGAGCTCGCCCGCCGATTCACTCAGGCCGCAGGCGACATGAAGGTCGACGTTCGTGGGCAAGCCTGCTGAGGCCCGTCAGCCCGCGGTCGCGAATAATTGATCCGGATCACGGAAGGCCTTGAACTCCAGCGCGTTGCCTGACGGATCGTAGAAGAACATTGTCGCCTGCTCGCCGACCTGGCCCTTGAAACGGACATAAGGTTCGATGCCGAAGCGGATGCCTGCGGCCTTCAACCGCGCGGCCAGCGCGTGCCAATCGTTCCATTCGAGCACGACGCCGAAATGCGGAACCGGTACGTCATGGCCGTCGACCGGGTTGAGCACCTCGACCGGCTTTGCCGCGGGATCGAGATGCGCGACGATCTGATGTCCGCGCAGGTCGAAATCGATCCAGTGATCCGAGCTTCGTCCTTCCGGACAACCGAGCAGCCCCCCGTAGAAGGCGCGCGCGGCGGCGAGGTCGTGGACGGGGAAAGCGAGGTGGAAGGGCTGGAGCGGCATCGAACTGGGCTTAACTCCCGATCCGCGTCGGCGGAAGCGTATAGCGCTTCCACCGAAAACGATCAGGCTCTAGAGCGCAGCCATGCCGCCGCTTCGCGCGACCCGCGCTTTTCCGATCGCATTCGCGCTGGGGGCGATCGCCGCCTGCGGTTTTGCGCCGCTGCAATTGTGGCCGCTCACCTTGCTCTGCTTTGCCGCGCTCGGAGGGCTGCTTGACGAAACCGCGAGCCTGCGCCGCGCGGTCGCGCTCGGCTGGTGGTTCGGGCTGGGGCATTTCTGCCTGGGGCTGAACTGGATCGCCACCGCCTTCACCTATCAGGCGGCCATGCCCGCGTGGCTGGGGTGGGTCGCGGTGGTGCTGCTGTCGCTCTATCTGGCCGTTTTTCCGGCCATTGCGACGGGCCTGGCTTGGGTGCTGGCGGGCCGCCGCCGGCTCGCTCTGCCGGCGATGCTCGGAGCCGGCTGGATCCTCGGCGAGCTGCTGCGCGCTACCCTCTTCACCGGTTTTGCCTGGAATCCGGTCGCGGCGATCTGGGTGCCCGTCGAGCCGATGCGGATCCTCACCATCGGCATCGGCACCTATGGCCTGTCCGGCCTGACCGTGGCGCTCGGCGCCTTGCTGTGGGAAGCGGCAACGCGCCCGATGGCGCGGCTGGTTCTGGTCGCATTCGTCTTGGCCGAAACGGTCCTCGCCTTCCTTCAGCCCCGCCACGCCCCTCCCCGCCCCGACGCGCCCTGGCTCCACGTCGTCCAGCCCAATATCGGCCAGGACCGCAAATGGGACGCGACCCAGAGCGCGGACAATTATCGCCGGCTGGCCTCGCTCAGCGGCAGGCCGGGACCGCGACCGCGCATCCTGCTCTGGCCGGAAGTGGCGGTGCCTGCCTTGCTCGAACAGGATCCGCTCGCGCGCTCTGCGCTGGCGAGCCTGCTTGGCCCGCGCGACCTGATGCTGACAGGCGCGGAGGCGATCCGCTTCGATGCCAATGGCGATCCGGTGTCGGCGACCAACAGCCTGTTCGCGCTCGATTCGCGGGGCCACCTGCTCGGCCGGTACGACAAGGCGCACCTGGTTCCTTATGGCGAATATCTGCCGATGCGCCCCTTGCTGTCGCGCATCGGCCTGTCGCGGCTCGCGCCCGGCGACATGGATTTCGACGCGGGACCGGGCCCACGCGACATCATGCTGCCGGGGATCGGCAAGGTCGGCGTGCAGATCTGCTATGAGATCATCTTTTCGGGCCATGTGATCGACCGGGCCAATCGCCCGCTTTTCCTGTTCAACCCGTCCAACGACGCCTGGTTCGGCCGTTGGGGCCCGCCGCAGCACCTGGCCCAGGCGCGGTTGCGCGCGACCGAGGAAGGGCTGCCGGTCGTGCGCTCCACGCCGACCGGGGTTTCGGCGGTGATCGATGCGGATGGACGGCTGCTGTCCGCAATCGGCTGGCGCAGGCCGGGCTCGATCGAGATGCCGCTGCCGGAGGCCAAAGCGCCGACGCCGTTTGCCCGGTGGGGAAATATTTTACCGGTCGCCCTCGCACTTTTCTTGGGGGTGATCGGGTTTGCATGCCGCCGCCGCGCAAGCTAGAGGCCGCATATAACGATTGCTTTATGTGCGGTATCCGCCGCTTACCCCGAGGAACCGATCTCTTATGCGCAGCGACTATCTCTTCACGTCCGAGAGCGTTTCGGAAGGCCATCCGGACAAGGTGGCGGACCAGATTTCGGACGCGATCGTCGACCTGTTCCTGAGCAAGGATCCAGAGGCGCGCATCGCGTGCGAGACCCTGACGACCACCCAATTGGTCGTGCTGGCCGGTGAGATCCGCGGCAAGGGGATCATGGACGAGGCGGGAAATTGGGCGCCCGGCGTGCAGCAGGAGGTCGAAGATGCGGTCCGCGCGACCGTCAAGCGCATCGGCTATGAGCAGGATGGCTTCCACTGGAAGACCTTCCGTTTCGAAAACAACCTCCACCCGCAATCCGCGCACATCGCGCAGGGCGTGGACGCATCCGGCAACAAGGATGAAGGCGCGGGCGATCAGGGCATCATGTTCGGCTATGCCGCCGACGACACGCCCGATCTGATGCCGGCGACGCTTTATTACAGCCACAAGATCCTGGAGCGCATGGCCGCCGATCGCCATTCGGGCGCGGCTCCCTTCCTCGAACCCGACGCGAAGAGCCAGGTGACCCTGCGTTACGAAGGCAGCAAGCCTGTCGCCTGCACCGCGATCGTCGTCTCGACCCAGCATGGCAAAGGCTATGACGAGGGCGAAAAGGAGGCCGAGCTCAAGGCCTATGTGAAGCAGGTCATCGCCGACATCCTGCCGGCGGAATTGCTGTCCGACGCGACCGAATATCACATCAACCCGACCGGCAGCTTCGAGATTGGCGGGCCTGACGGCGATGCCGGCCTGACCGGCCGCAAGATCATTGTCGACACCTATGGCGGTGCTTCGCCCCACGGCGGCGGCGCGTTCAGCGGCAAGGATCCGACCAAGGTCGACCGCTCCGCGGCCTACATCACCCGCTATCTGGCGAAGAATATCGTCGCCGCCGGGCTCGCCCAGCGCTGCACGATCCAGCTCGCTTATGCGATCGGCGTGTCGAAGCCGCTGTCGCTCTATGTCGATACGCACGGCACCGGCACGGTCGGCGACGACAAGATCGAAGCGGCGATCATGAGCCTTCCCAAGCTCGGCGGCCTCACCCCGCGCAGCATCCGCACGCATCTCGGCCTCAACAAGCCGATCTACCAGAAGACCGCCGCTTATGGTCATTTCGGCCGTGCCGCGGAGGGCGATTATTTCCCCTGGGAGCGGACCGACCTGGTCGAGGATCTGAAGGCGGCGCTCTGAGCCGATCTCAGGCTTCGGGGTGGGATGCGTGACCAGCGAATCGCGTATCCTGCCCCAAGCCAGGTCATTTTTGCGGAAATCCGGTTGCGGCTTTTCCGGGCGACATTTCAGCCCGTTCCGGCCCTGAGCGTGCTGTCGATGCAGCCGTACCACCCCAGGCCGGCATAGGTTTCATAGCCGGGCGTAAGCGCATAGGCGACCAGCCGGTCGCCCTGCTGATAATAACCGCGCCGCGGATCGGCGATCTGCAGTGGATAGGTCTCGCTGAGCAGTCCCTTGCCGTCTGAAGAGGCGATCACGCGCAGATCGGCATCGAGCAGCATGACACGGGTGTGGCCGCGCTCATCCTCATCCAGGCTGGTGCCGCCCACGATCGCCGCCGCCTGCGGTGCCCAGTCGAAGAAGATGCCGAGCGCTCCGATCGGCTCGCCATAGGTCGAGCCGTCGCGGCGAACCGCGGTCGAATAGGTCGCGACCGGCGCGCCGCCCAGGATGGGATTGGGCGCCACGTCGCAGACATGGAATTGCTCGCCGCTTGCGGCCTGCATCGCCCGTTTGAACCAGTCGGCGCCCGCAACGCCGGAGCCTATGGCGTCGGGATAGCGATCGGGCCGGCCCGTCGCGATCACCTTGCCGTCCCGATCCGCCACCCAAAGGTCGAGATAGACGGTGTAGGATCGCAGGATCGTGGCGAGCCGTTCGCTCGCATAGGCGCGTGCCTCTTCGCTCGGATCGCACAACACATCGGTGACCGCCCGGTCGGTCGCCCACCATCGCACGTCGCAGGATCGTTCGTAGAGGTTGCGATCGATGATCTCGACCGCATTGCGCGCCAGATCGGCGAAACGCGCACCGCGCATATCCCGCCGCAACGTCTCGCCCGCGCTTTCCAGCAGGCCGACATTGGCGCTGATCGCAGCCCGCAGTTCGGACGAGACCTCGCGAATGGATTGCGCGAGCAGGCCCACCTCCTGCGCCACCACCGAAAAGGCATGTCCGGCCGAACCGGCGCGTGCCGCCTCCAGCCGGGCATTGATCGCGAGCATTCCAGTCTGGCGCACGACCTGATCGATCACGCCGACCTTCTCTTCGGTGACACGTGAAACTTCGTAGGCGAGATCGAGAAAACGGTCCTGCATGCGCTCCCCATTGGTCGCTGGCAGGCATCCCATCCGTCGGAGCTATGACTGCTCCCGACGGAGAGATTCATCCGATATGGTGAAATCTATGTAAAGACTGATCCGGATACGGAACGATTATTTCTCGCCCCGCCCCTTGCGGAACAGGGGCTCCTTATTTTCGCGGTAGAAGTCCTGGACATAGGCCCAGCCTTCCTCCGCCGTCTCGCAGAAGCGGAACAGGTCCAGGTCCTGCGGGGCGACCACGCCCTCCTCGACCAAGGCGTCGAAATTGACGACGCGGTTCCAGAATTCCTTGCCGTAGAGCAGGATCGGCAGAACCGAGGTCTTGCCGGTCTGGACGAGCGTCAGCAACTCGAAAAACTCGTCGAACGTGCCGAAGCCGCCGGGGAAGACGGCCACCGCGCGCGCGCGGATCAGGAAGTGCATCTTCCTGAGCGCGAAATAGTGAAAATTGAAGCTCAGGTGCGGCGTCACATATTGGTTCGGCGCCTGCTCGAACGGCAGCACGATGTTGAGCCCGACCGATTCCGCGCCCACATCCGCTGCGCCGCGATTGGCGGCTTCCATGATTGCCGGGCCGCCCCCCGAGCAGACCACGAACTGGCGCTTGCCGTCCTTGCCCGGAGGCGCCTTGCTTGCCAGGCGTCCCAGCTCGCGGGCCACCTCATAATAATGCGACTTGGCCTTCAGTCGCTCGGCGATGCGGCGCTGCGTGTCGGTCTTGGCCGCCTGAACCAGCATGTCCGCGCGCTCGGGCGAGGGAATGCGTGCCGAGCCGTACATGACGAAGGTCGAACCGATGCCGGCTTCCTCCTGCAGGACCTCCGGCTTCATCAGCTCGAGCTGGAAGCGCACCGGGCGCAGATCCTCGCGCAGCAGGAAGTCCGGGTCCTGATAAGCCAGCCGATAGGCCGGGTCCGACGTCTGCGGGAGGACGGTCTTGGATTGCGCCGCGGCCGCGGCATCGTCCTTGGCCTGCGGGAAAATGCGCTTGGGGATGCTGGTGTCGGTCATTCGGCTCGATTCTCGAAAAAGCGAGGGTGGTTAGCGGCAATCGGCGTCGATGCCCATGGCGAAATAGGATCCACCGGGACCAGACCTCCTAGTCGCTGAAGGGCTTTCTTGACAGCGAGGTTGCAGCGGGCGGATGGTAGCGCAAACATTGAGGATTGCCGATGAAACGCCTGCTGCTCGCTGCGTGCACCCTTCTTGCAACGGCCAATGCATCCGCGGAGGAACGCCTGCCCTTGTGGCCCCACGGCGTCCCGGGTTTCGAGGCGCGCGCGTCGATTCCCGAGATCAGCCAGGATTATTGGACCAAGCACGTCAACAACCCCAGCATCACCGTCTATCTGCCTGATCCGGCCAAGGCGAACGGCACCGGCGTGCTGGTGGTTCCCGGCGGCGGCCATTCGCTGCTGGTCACGACGACCGAAGGCGACGCGGTGGCCAAGTGGCTCAACGCGCGTGGAATCGCCGCCTTCGTGCTGCGCTATCGCCTGTTCCGCGAGGAAGGCTCACCTTACTCGATCGAGGACGCACGCGCCGATACCGAGCGCGCGATGCGGCTGATCCGCGCGCACGCCAGCAAGTTCGGGGTCGCCCCGCATAGGCTGGGCGTGATCGGCTTTTCGGCGGGCGGCGAGCTGGCCCGGATGGTGACGCTGAGCCCACCCGTCCCTGCCCGCGGCAAGGGTGACGCGATCGACCTGCTGCCGGCAAAACCCGATTTCGCGCTGCTGATCTTCCCCGGGCCGCTGCATGGCGACGAGCATGTGGCCAAGGAGTCGCCGCCCGTCTTCCTGGCGGCAGCGAATGACGATCAATGCTGCTCGCAACCGCCGATCGACCTGCTCAAGGAATATCGCGACGCCGGCGCCTCGGCCGAATTGCACATCTATCGGGCCGGCGGACACGCTTATAATCTGGGCGAGCGGACCGAACTGATCTCGCTCAAACATTCGCCGCAGCAGATCGAGGATTGGCTGAGCGATCTTGGTCTGCTCGGCCACCCCGCCCCGTCGGCCGACCCGCACTTCGACGCCCCACCGAAGGTCAAGTGACCGGCCGTCAGGGCGGTCATCCTGACGAAAGTCAGAATCTCGAGCGGCTGGGCGCAACCTCTCGAAGCCCCGGCTTTGGCCGGGACACGAGCCAACCCGATTGACTCCTCGCCCGCCGACCTTATGAGCGGCGGCGGGCCACGCCGTCCCAACGCGGCGCGTGCTCTCTGCAAGGAGAGACTACATGACTGACACTGCCCCCGCGGCGGCCACATTGGCTGCCGCGACTCGCGAGGCTCCGGCCAAACCGGCCACCAAGCCCGCCCGCCCCTTTTTCTCATCCGGCCCCTGCGCCAAGCCTCCCGGCTGGCACGCCGACGGTCTTGCATCCGCCTCGCTCGGCCGCTCGCACCGTTCGAAGCTCGGCAAGAGCCGGATCGTCCATGCGATGGACGTCACCCGCCGCATCCTGAAGCTGCCCGACACGCACCGCATCGGCATCGTTCCCGCGTCCGACACCGGCGCGGTCGAGATGTGCCTGTGGTCGATGCTGGGCGCGCGGCCCGCGACGATACTCGCCTGGGAAAGCTTCGGTGAAGGTTGGGTCACCGATGTCGTCAAGCAACTCAAGATCGAGAACAAGGTGCTGAAGGCGCCTTATGGCGAACTTCCGGACCTGAATTCGGTCGACTGGTCGACCGACGTGGTCTTCACCTGGAACGGCACGACCTCGGGCGTGCGCGTGCCGAACGGCGACTGGATCGCCGACGACCGCCAGGGCCTTGCCATCTGCGACGCCACCTCGGGCATTTTCGCGGCCGACCTGCCGTGGGACAAATTGGATGTCGTGACCTTCTCCTGGCAGAAGGTGCTGGGCGGCGAAGGCGCGCATGGCGTGCTGATCCTCGGCCCGCGCGCGATCGAACGGCTCGAAAGCTACACGCCGGCCTGGCCGCTGCCCAAGATCTTCCGCATGACCAAAGGCGGCAAGTTCAACGAGTCGATCTTCAAGGGCGACACGATCAACACGCCGTCGATGCTGGCGGTCGAGGATTGCATCTGGAGCCTCGAATGGGCGCTCGGCCTGGGCGGTCTGACCGCGCTGATCGATCGCGCCGACGCCAATGCCGCCGCGCTCGACGCCTGGGTGCAGAAGACCGACTGGATCGAGCATCTCGCGGTCGATCCCGCGACGCGCTCCAACACCAGCGTCTGCCTCAAGTTCGCGGACCATGCGGTCGAAGGTCTCGATGACGAGGGCAAGCTCGCGCTCGTCAAGAAGATCGCGTCGCTGCTCGAGGCCGAGGATGCGGCCTATGACGTCGCCGGCTATCGCGATGCCCCTCCCGGCATCCGCATCTGGTGCGGCGCCACGGTCGAAACCGCGGACATCGAGGCGCTCGGGCCCTGGCTCGACTGGGCCTATCACACCGCCAAGGCGGCCTGACCCCAATGCCGTCGCCCCGGCGGCGGGTCCCAGCAAAGTATTACTTTGCTGGGTGCCCGAGGAGGCCGGGGCCGCTGCTAAATGAGCGTCGCGTTTGCCGCCTGCGGCCCCGGCCTCCGCCGGGGCGACGCCGAAATTAAGGACATACCATGCCCAAGGTACTCATCAGCGACAAAATGGACCCCCGCGCGGCCGAGATCTTCCGCGAACGCGGGGTCGAGGTGGACGAGATCACCGGCAAGACGCCGGACGAGTTGAAGGCGATCATCGGCCAATATGACGGCCTCGCCATCCGCAGCTCGACCAAGGTCACCAAGGACATTCTCGATGCCGCGACCAACCTGAAGGTGGTCGGCCGCGCCGGCATCGGCGTCGACAATGTCGATATCCCCGCCGCCAGCGCCAAGGGCGTGGTGGTGATGAACACCCCCTTCGGCAATTCGATCACCACCGCCGAACATGCGATCGCCTTGATGTTCGCGCTCGCCCGCGATTTGCCCGAGGCCGACAAGTCGACCCAGGCCGGCAAGTGGGAAAAGAACCGCTTCATGGGCGTCGAGGTCACCAACAAGACGCTCGGCCTGATCGGCG
>Ga0068852_100000137_pt1 | contig 49665 bp, 44 predicted proteins | sample KBSCornC22_FD_66594 | JGI IMG/M metagenome (GOLD analysis project Ga0068852, IMG submission 66594) | Corn rhizosphere microbial communities from Kellogg Biological Station, Michigan, USA - KBS Corn C2-2 | ecosystem: Host-associated > Plants > Roots > Rhizosphere > Soil ... | reverse complement strand
GGGGATGCCGCGGCCAGCACCTTCAACAGGAACGGCAGCCTGCCGTGCACGACGTCGGCGAGGGTGCCGTCGCGTCCGACCAGCCGGGCCGGGGATCCGGGGTGCGCCCCGAGCCACAACTCCGCTTGCGGCCGTCCCGTGGGCGGCGAACCGAGCAACTCGGGGATCGCCGTCGACGAGCCCCAGGCGTAGTCGCGCGGGGCGTTGGTGATTTCGACGAACATCGGCGCCTTTCGCAGCAGTGACGTGCACCAAAGTACCAACCGGTTGTGACCCGCCCGCGGCTCCCGCGTACCCTGCCGCCATGATCGCGAACACCGATGCTCCCGACTTCACCCCGCTGGTCAGCGACTTCTACGGAATGGAGGCCGGCCTCAGCGCGCAGGAGAAGGCCGTGATCATGCGGTTGCGTCACTACCTCGAGACCGAGGTCAAGCCGATCGTGAACGACCACTGGGCGCGGGCCGAGTTCCCCCTGTTCGTCGTGAAGGGCCTGGCCGACTTGGGCATCTTCGGGCTGCCGTACCCCGAGACGCGCACCTTCGAGAGCTCGGCCGTGTTCCGCGGCTGGGTCGCGATCGAGCTGGCGCGCATCGACTCGAGCATCGCCACCCTGGTGGGGATGCAGCACGGTCTCGTGATGGGCGCGATCAGCGTCGCGGGCTCCGACGAGCAGCGTACCGAGTGGCTTCCGAAGTTCGCCAGCGGGGAGGCTCTGGGATGCTTCGCCCTCACCGAACCGCTCAGCGGCTCCGACAGCGCGCGTGGTCTGCGCACCACGGCGACCCGCGACGGCGACCACTGGGTCATCAGCGGCGAGAAGCGCTGGATCGGCAACGGGACCCTCGCCACGCATGCGATCGTCTGGGCCAAATCCACCGAAGACGGCCAGGTCAAGGGCTTCATCGTGCCGACGACGACCCCCGGATATTCGGCGACCAAGATCGAGAACAAGCAGGCCCTGCGCATCGTCCAGAACGCCGACATCACCTTGAGCGAGGTGCGCGTCCCCGAGGCGAACCGGCTGCAGAAGGCCGAGTCGTTCCGCGAGACCGCCGCAGTGCTGCGCCAGACCCGCGCCGAGGTCGCCTGGTCGTCGATCGGCAACTCGATCGGCGCCTATGAGGCCTCGCTGCGCTACGCGGGCGAGCGCGAGCAGTTCGGCAAGACGATCGACCACTTCCAGTTGATCCAGGAGCTGCTCGCCAAACAGCTCGCCAACATCACCGCCTCGATCGCGCTGTGCACGCGGGTGTCGCAGATGCTCGATCAGGGCATCCAGAAGGATGAGCACTCGGCGCTCGCGAAGGAATTCGCCACCAGCAGGATGCGTGAGACCGTCGCCTGGGCGCGCGAGAGCATGGGCGGCAACGGGATCGTGCTCGAGAACGACGTGATCCGGCACTTCGCTGATGCCGAAGCCCTCTACTCCTACGAGGGCACGCGTGAGATGAACACGTTGATCGTGGGCCGGGCGATCACCGGGACCGCGGCTTTCGTCTGAGTCGACCCTGCCGATATCGTCGATTCGGATTCGTCAGGACGAGGAGCATCCATGGCATCGGGAGACCGCGATATGGCGTTGGTGACGAAGATCGTCGATGACGGCCCCGCACGCCGAGACCTCGAGAGGTCAGCATGACGCACGACTCCGGCCACAGCGACTACCTCAGCTGGAAGGGCTGGACGCCCGACGGTTTCGGTGTCGAGGGACGCGGGGACCGCGCGTACTTCCGACGTGAGCTGCGCGAGCTCATGGGCTCGGACACCCGGTCCGTCCTCGAGATCGGATTCGGAAACGGCGGCGTCATGGCGTTCGGGCGCGCGCGGGGCTGGACTATGACGGGAACCGAACTCCAGCCCGAGCTGCTTGCGATCGCGGGCGAGCACGGTTTCGACGTGCACGAGGCGGACAGGGTCGGCCAGCTGCCCGACGGCGGCTTCGACGGAATCGTGGCGCTCGACGTCTTCGAGCACATCCAGCCCGACGAGAGCGTGGCATTCCTCACCACGCTGGGGAGCAAGATCCGGCCTGGTGGGCACATCCTGCTGCGGTTCCCCAACGCGGACAGCTGGGTCGGCAACCCGTTCCAGAACGGCGACCCCACGCACGTCAACGCCATCGGGATGTTGAAGATGACGTACTACGCCCGAGCGGCGGGCCTGAGAATCGAGTCGTTCCGGGCCGCCGCGCGCCGCGGCTTCGCGACCTCGCCGATCCATGGGCTGCATGCGCTGACCGCCGGCACCTATCTCAGCATCTCGGCAGTCGTCAGCAAGGCCCTTCACTTCCCGGGCTTGCCGGTCGTGCTCTCCACGGCCGATGTGGTGTGCGCTCTCACGCGCGAGTCGTGAAGGTCCGGGGCAGATCCTGCCGCGCCTGATCCACAGGTAGCCTGACCACATGACGCGTCGAGAGGCCTACCAGCGCTATCTGGCCATCCTCGGCTTCTTCACCATGACGGCGGGCGACCTCTGGCGCAACCTGCTCAGCTGGTGGGGCTGGGGCGCGATCTGCGTCATCCTGCTGGTCCTGGCCGTCGTCGAACTCGTCCATGCCCGCATCGACCTGCGACGTCTGCCGTTCACGCTGATCGGGTTCTTGCTGCTGACGGTCGTCTCGATCTTCTGGTCGGACTATCCGGGCGCGACGGTGGCCGGATGGGCCGCGACATTCTCGGTGGCCTTCTTCGCGATCTTCTTGGCCACGGTGATCGACCTGGAGACCATGCTTCGCGCCCTCGGCGTCGCGCTGCGCTGGATCCTCGGCCTCTCGCTGGTGTTCGAGCTCGTGGTCGCCACGTTCATCCGGCACCCCGTGCTGCCGTTCTTCGTCGACTACTCGAAGCTGCACAAGATCCCGCCCGCGTTCTACTGGTCGCGCGACCTGCTCTTCCACGGCGGGCAGATCCAGGGGATCCAGGGCAACTCGAATCTGCTCGCCCTCGCCGCGCTGCTCGCTCTCATCGTGTTCGCGGTGCAGTGGGTGTCGCGCACGGCCTCCCGGGTGTGGTTGGGATTCTGGGCGATTGTGGCGGTCGCAAGCCTGGCGCTGACACGATCCTCGACCGTGCTCATCGCACTGGCGGCCGTCGCTCTGGCCGGCCTCTTCCTGGGTCTGGTTCGGGCGACGTCCGGCGTTCGGCGCGGCGTCGTCTACGGGGGCGGTGCTGTCGTCGCGCTCGGCATCGCCGGGGTCGCAGTGTTCGCGAACGGCCTCGTCCTGAAGGTGCTCGGCAAGAGTGCCGAACTGACGCACCGCACCCAGATCTGGGAGTGGGTGCTCGGCTACGCGAATCAGCGCCCGGTGGCCGGATGGGGCTGGGTGGGCTATTGGGTGCCGTGGGTCGAGCCCTTCAAGCACTTGGCGGTGATCAACGGCGTCACCTACCTGCAGGCGCACGATGCCTGGATCGATATCTACTTCCAACTCGGCATCATCGGCCTGATCGTCTTCGGCCTGCTGGTGCTCGCGGCGCTCGGGCGCTCCTGGTTCATGGCGATCGAGGCCGGACCCCGGCGGGCCAGGCTGGTCGAACTGTTCCCGTTCCTCGTGATGGTGGGGCTGATCGTGCACAGCATCGCCGAGAGCCGCCTGCTGGTCGAGATCCTCTTCGCCCTGTTGGTGATCTCGGCGATCCGATCCGCCCAGCGCGAACCGGAACCGGACTGACCATGACTGAGCCCTCGCCCTCGTCTCGCCGCGGCCTCTTGGTCGCGATGGCCGGCTCCGCGCGGCTGGCTCACGCGTTGGCCATCGTCGGGATCGCTCTGGGCGCCGCAGCATTCGTCCTGCAGCGCACCCTCGGCTGGGCAGGATTCCTCGCCGCGGTCCTCGTCGCCCTGATTCTGATGCTGCTGTCGTTCCTCGCCCGCCAGGAGGAGGTGCGCTGGAGAGCGCTGCTGCCGATCTCGCTGCTCGTCTTCCTGGTGTGGGCCGCGGCGTCGCTGATCTGGAGCGGATACCAGTGGGCGACCGTCGCCGGGCTGATCTACCTGCTCGCGTTCACGCTGATCGGGCTGTTCGTCGCGATCTCGCGCGACACCATTCAGATCGTGCGCGCCTTCGGCGATGTGCTGCGCGTCGTGCTGGCGCTGTCGCTGGGCATCGAGATCTTCTCGGGCATCCTGATCGACGCGCCGCTGCCGTTCCTGGGCGTGCACGGCGACCTGGGAAGCCTGGGACCGATCTCGGGCATCGAGGAGTCTCGCGATCAACTCGGCCTCGTCGCGATCGTGAGCGCGATCACCTTCGCCACCGAGCACCGCACGCGGTCGGTGCCGCGGCTCACCTCGGTGCTGTCTCTTGTGCTCGCCGGACTGTGCATCGTGCTGACCCAGTCCCCCGTCATCGCCTTCGGCACGCTGGTGGTCGCGGTCGCCGCCGCCGTGATCTATGCGCTGCGCCGCGTGCGAGCCGACCGCCGGCAGGTCTGGCAGTTCGTGGTCCTGGGGCTGGCCGTTGTCGCGTCTGGCGTCCTGTTCGTCGTGCGCGGGGCCGTGATCGCCCTGTTCAATGCCGGAGGCACCATCGACAACCGGCTCGATGTCTGGCGACAGGTGATCGCCTTCGCCGGCCAGAACGGCCTCCAGGGCTGGGGGTGGATCGGGCCATGGCGCGTCTCGATCTTTCCCTTCTCCTGGATCTTCGAGCACTCGCCGCGACCCGTCGGATCCGCGCTGAACGCCTTCCTCGACGTCTGGCTCCAGCTCGGGTTCATCGGCGTCGTCATCTTCGTGGGGATGGTCGGGCTCGCCTTCAGTCGCTCCTGGTTCCTGGCCGGTGCGCGCCGGAGCGTCGTCTTCGCCTGGCCTGCCGCGTCTCTCGTCGCCCTGATCATGGTGTCGCTCGCCGAGAGCTCGATCCTGTCGGACTTCGGATGGATGACCTTCGTCATCTGCTGCACCAAGGCGTCGCAGGAGCTGTCGTGGCGGAACGCGTTGCGGCGGCCGATGGCATCCACCGACCTGCCGTCGCGTCCGACGTGATCCGCTAACCGGCCGCGGAGTCGAGCCTGCTCAGTTCGGCGTCGACCATGGTTCTCACCAGTTCGGCGAATCCGACACGGGGGCGCCAACCGATGGACCGCAGGCGCGAGGGGTCGCCGACGAGCTGCTGCGGATCGGCGGGACGATACAGCGCGGGATCGACCCGCACGTACCCCTCCCAGTCGGTGATCCCGACGTGGCGGAACGATTCGGCGACGAACTCGCGCACCGAATGGGCCTCGCCGGTGGCGACGATGTAGTCGCCCGAGACCTCCTGCTCGAGGATGCGCACCATGGCATCGACGTAATCCGGCGCGTAGCCCCAATCACGGTGCACGTCGATGTTGCCGAGCACGAGCTCGTCTCGAAGACCCCGAGAGATCTCGGCGACGGCGACCGCGATCTTCCTGGCGACGAAACTCGCGGGCCGCCGAGGAGACTCATGGTTGTAGAGGATGGCGGTGCTCACCTGCATGCCGCGAGCCCGGTAGATGCCGGCCATCTCGTGCGCGAACGATTTGGCCGCGCCATAGGGCGTGACGGGTCGGCGAGCGGTGGTCTCCGTCTGCGGCACCTCTCCGGCGTCTCCGAAGATCTCGGCACTCGATGCCTGAAGCACTCGGACGGCCTGTCCCGCGGCGTGCAGTCGCCATGCGGCATCGAAGAGGCGCACCGGCCCGAGCCCGAGAACATCCGCGGTCTCCGCCGGGTGGTCCCAGGACCGCGCGACCGAGGTGTTGCCCGCGAGGTTGTAGAGGTGGCTCGGAACGACGTCGGCCACCAGCTCGGCGACCAAGGGGCCGTCCGAGAGGTCGGCGACGTGGCCGATCGCCTCGGGGACGTCGGCGGCGAGCAGGTCAATGCCGGCATCGCTGTGCACCATCGCGTGCACCTCGTGCCCCGCCGCGATCAAACGGGCAACGAGGTAGCTCCCGTCCTGGCCGTTCGCACCTGTCACCAGGTGCCGCTGGGGGGCGCTCATGCCAACCCTCGGTACACGTCGACGTGGGTGTCGCGGCACCGCTCCCAGGTGAACAGCCGAACCTGCTGCAGGCCGAGCGCTGTCAGCTCCGCCGATCGATCGAGAGCCTCGAGGATGCCGGCGGCGATGGCCTCCGGATCGTGCGGGTCGAAGAGCACGGCCGCGTCGCCGCACACCTCGGGGATCGAACCGGCCGCGCTCGCGGCGACCGGGCATCCGGAGGCCATCGCCTCGAGGGGAGGCAGGCCGAACCCTTCGTACAGGCTCGGGAACGCGAGGACCGCCGCCCGACGATACAGCTCGCGCAGCTCCGCTTCGGAGACCAGGCCGCGGACATCGACCCAGTCAGGCAGATCGCCCAGCGACTCCAGGCCACCCCCGGTGAGCACGAGGCGCAGCTCGGGTCGTGCGGAACGGACCGCCGCCATCGCCTGGATCAGGCGAGCGTGGTTCTTGTGCTTCCACCCCCTGGCCGGATACAAGACGAAATCGTCGCGAGCGCCCGAGTTGGGCACGAACTGGTCGGCGTCGACGCCGAGATGGGCGACCCGGATGCGATCCCCCGGAATCCCGAGCAGTTCGACCATGCGCTGCCGGGCGAACTCGCTGATCGTGATCACCGCATCTGCCCGCCGAGCGGTCCCTTCGTAGTACCGGCGACGAAAGGCGCGCTCTGGCCCGCTGAACAGGTGGGGCAGATCCAAGTGCTGGACGTCGAGCAGGGTCTGAACGAGCGCCTGACCCCGGCGGGGGTGCGGCACGGGGATGGTGAAGGGGAAGTGCACGATCCGCGCCGAGCCGAATTGCGCGGCGATCCGCCCGCCGCGAAGCGATGCGCCCGCGACGGCGCGCAGGCGCTGCATCGTCGACGCACCCGTTCGCACCCCGTCGATGACGACCTCGGGGATGCCTTGGCTGAATCCCCGCGCGTTCTGCGGAACGTAGGCGGTGGCGACCACCTCGTCGGTCGTCGCCAGTTGGCGAGTCAACTCGCGCGCATACGTCTCGCTGCCGCCCATGGCCCCGGGCACCAGGGTGAGCATCGCGAGAGCCACCTCGGGAGCGGCCGCCATGTCAGGCCGACTGGACCGTGTCGACGTAGTGCTCGCCCGAGAGTTCGAGAGCCCGCATGTCGGCATCGACCATGATCTGCGCGAGCCGCGGCGTGAGGACCTTGGGCGTCCACCCCAGCAGGTCGGAAGCCTTCGAGGGATCGCCGATGAGCGCATCGACCTCGGTCGGACGCAGGTAGCGCTCATCGAACCGGACGTGTTTCTGCCAGTCCAGCCCCGCCCGCTCGAACGAGAACTGGAGGAAGTCCTTCACCGTGTACGCGGTGTTGGTGGCGACCACGAAGTCGGTCGGCTCGTCGTGCTGCAGCATCCGCCACATGGCCTCGACGTACTCGGGCGCGTAGCCCCAGTCGCGTACGGCGTCGAGGTTGCCCATGAAGAGCTCCGACTGGACGCCCGCGGCGATGCGCGCAACGGCTCGCGTGATCTTGCGCGTGACGAAGGTCTCGCCGCGACGCGGGGACTCGTGATTGAACAGGATCCCGTTGGTCGCGAAGATGCCGTAGGCCTCGCGATAGTTGCGCGTGATCCAGTAGGAGTAGAGCTTCGCGACGCCGTACGGGGAGCGCGGGTAGAACGGGGTCTCCTCGTTCTGGGGCGGTGGCGTCGCGCCGAACATCTCGGAGCTGGATGCCTGATAGAACCGCGTGTCGAGACCGACGGCGCGGATTGCTTCGAGCAGCCGGATCGTTCCCAACCCGGTGACGTCGCCGGTGTACTCCGGCTCGTCGAAGCTCACCCGCACATGCGATTGGGCGGCAAGGTTGTACACCTCGTCGGGACGGATGTCGGCCAAAAGGGTCACGAGCCGCGACCCGTCGGTGAGGTCGCTGTAGTGCAGGAAGAGATGCGGATGCGGGTTGTGCGCGTCTTCGTAGATGTGGTCGATGCGGTCGGTGTTGAAGGTCGACGACCGACGGATCAGACCGTGCACCTCGTAGCCCTTGTCGAGCAGGAGCTCGGCAAGATAGCTGCCATCCTGTCCCGTGATGCCGGTGATGATCGCCCGCTTGGGCGTGGTGTCGGTCATAGAGGGAACCTTCGATGATCTTCGGCTCTGCCTACGGCAGGCGGGCGCGGCAGACGGGCCTGAGGCATCAGCCTATAACAGGGCGAGATCCGGGCTAGAGCGCCCGGGCGCGAGCGCTCACGCCGCGCGCTGCCAGCGCCGACGCCCAGCGGACGGGGTACTGCCACAGCGGGCTGAGGGGCCGAAGCGCTGCCGGGAGGTGCCGACGCTTGATCCGCTCCGACTCGAGACTCGACATGCGCCGGTTCGACACCGTGAGCGAATCCGGATGCCAGCGGAACGCCGACACGCTGCGGCGGGTGGAGGCGAACCGTCCGAAGCGGCGCAGCTTGAGGAACGCATCCAGATCCATGGCGTACCTCAGCCCGACGTCGAAGCCTCCGATCTGCTGGAGGGCATCGAGCCGGACCATCGTTCCGGGGTGAGGGATCAGGTCCGGACCCCAGGGGAGCAGGAATCGCGCGAGCCGGCCCGCGCGGCTGACAGCGATCGTGCGACCTTCCGGGTCGATGTAGTCGCACCCCCCGAAGGCGAGAACGGCCCTCTCATCGTCGAGCAGCTCCCGCAGCTGAGCGAGTCCGCCCGGGCGGAACAGGTCGTCGTCACCGATCCAGGCGTAGAAGGCCTCCCCGGTCCGGGCGGCGAGTCCGCGATTGATCGCCTCCGAGATCCCCGTCTTCGGATCGTCGACGATGATCGCGCCGTAGCGTGCCGCGAGGGCGCGGGCCTCCGTGGCTCGTGCCGGCGCGACGACCACCAGAGTCAGGTCGACATCCCGGCGCTGGTCATCGACGGACTTCAGCGTCTGCTCGAGCATCTCCAGACGGTCGCCGAGTGTCGGCAGCACGACGAGGACGGCGGAGTCGGGCATGGATCTTCCTCGATTGCTAGCATCAGGAGGCGATCGGCACGGTGGCGATCAGTCGCCGAGATTATCACGAGCCCTATCGGAGCACTTCTTGAAACAGAACGACCGCATCTACGTCGCCGGTCATCGCGGGCTCGCCGGATCGGCGATCTGGCGTCACCTCGAATCCGAGGGCTTCGACAACTTGATCGGTGCGAGCTCGTCCGACCTCGATCTGCGGGATCGCGATGCCACCTTCGCGTTCCTGCGCGAGGTGCAGCCCGACGTGGTCATCGATGCGGCGGCGCGTGTGGGGGGCATCCATGCCAACGACACGTTCTCGGCCGACTTTCTGAGCGACAACCTGCAGATCCAGGGGAATCTGATGGATGCCGCGAACGCCGTGGGAGTCCAGCGCCTGCTCTTCCTCGGCTCGTCATGCATCTATCCGAAGTTCGCCGAGCAGCCGATCAAGGAGTCGTCGCTGCTCACCGGGGAGCTCGAGCCGACCAACGAGGCGTACGCGATCGCCAAGATCGCCGGGATCATGCAAGTGCAGGCATACCGCAAGCAGTTCGGTCGCCACTGGATCTCGGCGATGCCGACCAACCTCTACGGGCCGGGAGACAACTTCCACCCCCAGAACTCGCACGTGCTTCCCGCGTTGATGCGCCGCCTCCACGAGGCGAAGATCAACGGCGACCCCGCCGTCGTGATCTGGGGAACCGGCACACCGCTGCGCGAGTTCCTGCATGTCGATGATCTCGCGCGGGCGGCGCTGTTCCTGCTCGAGAACTACGACTCCCCCACGACCATCAACGTCGGGGTCGGCCACGATCTGTCGATCCGCGCTCTCGCCGAACTCGTGGCCAACGTCGTCGGCTACGAGGGCGAGCTCCTGATGGATCCCAGCAAGCCCGACGGCACGCCTCGCAAATTGCTGGACGTGTCCCGGATCACCGAGCTCGGCTGGACCGCTCGAATCGGCCTGCGCGAAGGCATCGCCAGCACGTACGAGTGGTACCTGTCTCACCTCGAGAGCTTGCGCGCCAGTTAGAACCGCCTGACGGAGACCGACGGAATCCGCCCCGACTAGGATCACCTCGTGCCTCTCCCTTCGCTCAGCCGCACGCTCGTGGTGATGCCGGCGTTCAACGAGGCGGACTCGGTCGCCGATGTGGTGCGCGAGGTCGTCGAGGCTGTGCCGCAGGCTCACGTGCTGGTGGTCGACGACGGCTCGCGCGACGACACCACAGAACTGGCTCGCGCGGCCGGCGCGTCGGTCGCCCGGCTCCCCTTCAATCTCGGGGTCGGAGGCGCGATGCGGACCGGATTCCGCTACGCCGTCAGCAAGGGCTTCGACGCCGTGGTCCAGGTGGATGCAGATGGCCAGCACGATCCCGCAGAGATCGCGACCCTGGTCGACGGGCTCGCTGCCGCCGACCTCGTGTTGGGCGCGCGGTTCGCAGGGGTCGGCGACTACCGCACTTCCGGGCCCCGCCGATGGGCCATGGTCGTGCTGTCGCGGGTCCTGAGCCGCCTCACCAGGACACGGCTCACCGACACCACCTCCGGGTTCCGGGCCTCCGGGCCTCGCGCGATCCGTCTGTTCGCGGAGCACTACCCCGCCGAGTACCTCGGAGACACCATCGAGACGCTGGTGATCGCCTCGCGATCGGGCCTCACGATCAGCCAGGTCCCCGTTCACATGCGCGTCAGGTCGGGCGGCGTCCCGTCGCACCGTCCGGTGAAATCGGCCATCTATCTGGCACGGGCCGGCCTCGCCTTGATCTTCGCCCTGACGAGGCCCCGCTCGAGCCACGCAAGCGAGGGGGTCCGATGAGCACCGCCAGTTACATCCTCGGCATCGTCTCGGCACTCCTCGTGCTGGCCGTTGTGGTCGAGCTGCTCCGGCGCGGCCGGCTGCGCGAACGGCACGCGGTCTGGTGGATGCTCGCAGGCCTCCTCGCGCTGGTCGCAGCCGTGTTCCCGGCGACCCTCACCTGGGCGGCGCGATTGGTCGGCGTTCAGGTCCCGACGAACCTGGTGTTCTTCGCCAGCACGGCGATCCTGTTCTTCGTCGCCCTGCAGAGCAGCTCCGAGCTGACCGTGCTCGAGAAACGGGTCCGCACCCTCGCGGAGCAGTCGGCCCTGCTGGAGCTCCGTATCCGTGAGCTGGAGGACCGCAAGAAGAAGGCGTCGGGCAGTTAGCTGCCGATGCGTCGTGCCCCGGCGAGGCCCACTGCGTGGCAGAGCAGTCCCACCAGGGGTGCGGCCAGCAAGGCGAGCGATGTCCGCGTGGCGAAATCCACGGGAAGCAGCAGGGAGCCGATGCTGGTCGCCGCGGCGGCGATGGTGCCGACCGCGTAGGTCAGGTGACGGGAGCGACTGAGCGCGAGAGGACCCGTGATGAACAGCGCCCCCATGAGCGCTGACGACGCGACGATCACCAGGAGCACCGGCGCACCCACCCGGAAGTCGGGACCGACCAGCGTCGACAACGCAGCATCGCCCACTGCGCCCGCGATGACGGCGATGACCAGGCCCACCGCGAGGACTCCGAGGATGAGCAGAGCAGCCCGGCGGAGAGGTCGCTCGTGATCGCGGAACGAGACGATCAGCAGACTCTGCGCTGACATCACCCCGACCATGATGGGCGCGCGCACCACCGTCACGGCGAAAACGAACGCCCCGAGCTTGGCCGTCGGCACGTCTGCCGAGGTGGCCACGGTGACCAGGGAGAACCCGCTCACGAGAACGGACAGCGCGAACGAGCCCGCGACGGCCTGTGCCGCGTTCGCGGTGAGCCGTCCCAGCGTCACATCCGACCGCACTCGGCCGCTCAGCCGCGGTCGGATGAACCACCACAAGACGGCAAGCGCCCCGAAGAAGGGAAAGGCGATCGCCCACGCGACGGCGAGGACGTCGTGGGTGATCGACAGCACGACGACCACCGCGGCCAGCCGCAGCACCGCGTCGCCGATGACCATGGCCGCGATCGATGTCCACTGCTTGACTCCGTAGAGCGCACCGGCGACGACCGCGGTCAGCGCGTATCCCGCAGGACCCAGAGCCAGCGGGAACACGAACGCCAGACCGCGATCGGCGAACACCGGCCACACCCAGACGACCGCGATGCCCGCGGCGAGCAGGGCGCACCCGACAGTGGCCAGCACGGCGAAGCGAACGAGCGTGCGGGGTGCCCGCTCACCCGGGGTCGCCGGGCGGCTGGCGCGCGCGACCTCCTGCTGCACACCGGAGACGGCGCCGATCACCAGGTAGAGACCCGACCAGAACGCGGTGAACTGGGCGGCCGCGGCCGCGCCGATCGTCCTGGCGACGATGAAGGTGAGCACGAAGCCGATGCCGCCGGCGACGAGAGCCGCCGCCAGAACGACTCCTGGTCCTCGCGCCGCTCTCGCCCAGGTCGTCGCCATTCCACCCTGCTCGGATTGCACAGTGTCATCCCGACACCGCGGTGCGGCGCGCGCCGACATCGGAATTCTAGTTGATGCTCTCGGTTCTCATCTTGAGCCGGCAGGCGCTCGACTACAGTGGCACCGGCCCATCCCTCATTACCGCTCTCGGAGTCCCATGACATCCCTCAGTGGCCGACTCCCGGTCGGCGTCCGTCTCCGCCTGGAGAGGATGCGAGCGGCATACAGCAGGTGGACGACGCCGCGTGCGGATTCCCTGCCGAGGGCGCGCGTGCTGTTCGCCCTGCCGGTCATGCTCATCCTGTTCGGCGCGGTCATGATCGGGCTGACCATCAACGGCACATCCTCCGGGGCCTACTACGCCGACATCCACTCGGGCAAGGATCCCGCCCTCCTGCTGAACAGCCCCGAGCGCATCCGCTCCGACGAGTGGAACATCGGCACCTCGTGGACGATCAGTCAGCTGCAACAAGGACTCCCCGAGGTGAACCACGCGTTCCCCGGGGGGATGGATGCGGCGATCCCCCAGGACCTGCCTCGCCGCGACTGGTCGATGGCATTCCGACCCCACCTGATCGCCTACCTGCTCACGGACGCCGACCACGCGACCGCCGCGAAATGGTGGATCCCCTTCCTGGCGCTGGTGGCGGCCGCCTACATGTTCTCGGTCACCCTCCTGCCCCGGCGACCCCTGGTGTCTGCGGCCCTGGCTCTGGGTTTCGCGATGTCGCCGTTCTTTACCTGGTGGTTCCTGTCGAGCGCCTTCTGGCCCGCCGCGTGGGGGTTGGTGGCGATGACCACCCTGCTCTGGGCGGCGCGCAGCAGCTCCAGGGCAGCGCGCTGGGGTTGGGCGGCCGCCACCGGGTACCTGACGGTCGTCATGGCGATGGGCATCTACGCCCCGTTCATCGTCCCGGTCGTCGTGGTGGTCGCCTTCTTCGGGGTCGCGACCCTCGTCCGGTTGGCCAAGAAGACTCATCCAGTGATGAGCCTGCTTCGGCTCGCGCCCATCCTGGTGGCCGGCGGTCTCGGCGGCGTCATCACCCTCGTCTGGTTGCAGACCAAGAAGTCCGTGGTCGCCGCGTTCCTGGGAACCGACTACCCCGGCGATCGCTCGACGCAACCCGGAGGAGGCAATGCCCTCAGCGTTGCGCGTCTGATCGCTTCGCCCTTCTCTGAGGCGCTGCAACGAGCAAACGGGTTTCTGGGCCTGAACTCATCGGAGGCCTCGACCTTCTTCCTGGTTGGGGCCTTCCTCCTGCCGGTCGCCATCTGGCTGGTCGTGCGACGCCTGCGGTCCCGCTCCGGTGCGCCGTGGGAAATGATCGGGCTCATGGCGGCGCTCGCCCTGCTCGCGGCGTTCATCTTCATCCCCGGGTGGGGCGCCATCGCTCACGTGCTCTTCCTCGACCGCACCACCGAGATCCGGCTGCGGATCGGGCTCGGAGTCGGAGCGTTCGCGATGATCCCTGTGCTGCTCGCCGAGCTGGAGAACGACGGTGTCCGAGCAGGCCGCCGGATGTCCTGGGTGGTCGTGGCTCTGTTCCTGCTCCCCGAGATCGGTGTGGCCGTCGCGTTCATCCACCAGTTCGGCCTGACGCGATTGATTCACGATGCGCCGTTCTGGTGGGCATACGCGATCGTGTCGGCGGCGACCCTCTTCTGGTTCGCCCGGCGGCGAATGGCGGCGGCCGCCGTCGCCTTCCTGCTGGTCAATCTCGTGGTCAGCATCTCGGTCAACCCCGCGTATCTGGGCGTGCTGGATCTGCGCAAGACCACGGTCTCGAAGGCGATCGTCTCCCTGCACGACGGTGAGGCCTGGGTGGGACTGGGCTCCAGCCTTCCCACGGCGCTCCTGCTCGAGAGCGGCGTCGAGGCGTACAACGGAGTCCAGGGTGCGCCATCGAAGACCATGTGGCGGCAGATCGATCCGTCTGGAACGTACCGGTTTGAGTGGAATCGACTCGGCAACGTCAGTTGGACAGCCGGAGTCGGCGATCCGGTCGTATCAAACCCGGCGCCGGACATCATCATGACCACGTTCGACGCCTGCGCTCCGTTCGCCCAACAGCACGTCGGGCACGTCCTCTCGGATGTTGCGGGCCTGTCGTCTCCGTGCTTGACACCGGTGCGCTCGTTCCGGCTGCCGAAGAGCATCGTGACCGTCTACGACGTGATCCCGAAGTCCTGATGGGCCCGGGCGCCGGCTGCGTCGTCCGTCAGTCGGGCGGACAGACCGTGATCGAGCTCGTCGTACTCACAATCACCAGCTCCGAGCCGGCCACCGTCGGGCCGGTCAGGTGAATCTGGTTCCAGCCTGCGGTCACCGGGAGGGAGATCGGGTCGCCCACCGCTGATCCCTTGGCCAACGAGACAGTGACACTGCCGTCCTGCGGCACCCTGACCGACGCCTCGTCACCCGCGAGCGGGGCTTCCGAGCTCTCGGGGAAGATCCCGCACGCCGACTCCGAGGTCGGAGCGGTTTCGGCGTCCGAGCGAAGACCGAACACCGCACGGACGCTGAGTGCCGCGGCGACGTCGTACCGGCCGGGGGTGAACTCGCCGCTCGTGGCGAAGTCCTCGATGTCGCCCAAGGTGGCGTCGGGAGCCCAATGAGCCGCGGGGCGAACGGAGGAGCCCACTCCCGGGTACTGGTCGGCAAGGGCGAGCGACGCCGAGAATCGCTCCCGCGCCGAGTCCGATCGGACCTGCCGCTCGTTGATCGTCGAGACCAGACCGCCGAAGTTGTACAGCACGAGCAGTCCCACCAGGGCGGTCACCGCCCCCACACGCAACGAGAAGCGTTGCGTGAGCTCGGTCATGCCGAGAGCGAGCAGCGGAATGACCATCGAGATCGCGAAATAGAGGTATCGCGACGACGTCGCGGTGACCATGCCGAGGTTGACCCGCGAATAGGCGGTGAAGAGCGCGAACAGCGGGGCCGCGAGGAACAGCAGGTAGGCCGGCCGGTGCCGCCACGACGCACCGCGGTAGCTCAGCACGGCCCAGATCCCGACCGCAGAGAAGAGGATGGGCCCGAGCACCGCGACCGGGAATGCCCGACCGAATCCATCGGTCAGCATGCTGAGCGCGTACTGGGGCACCGCGGTGAGCAACTGGGCCACCCCCGACGCGCGACCGCTGGGCGGCGAGAGGCGTCCCTGGAGGAGGAACCATGCGGCGTAGACGACGGCCGGCCCGGCGAACAGCGCAACCGCTCTGCGGAATCCGTGCCTCTGCCAGGCGATCAGCGCCGCGACCGCGAGCAGGGGCAACGAGGTTCCGGAGCTCGCGAGGGCCACGATCGACAGCGCGACGATGAGCACGACGTCGCGCGCCCGCAGCTGCGATCTGAGCAGGACGAGGATGACCCCCATGACGAGCGCCATCGCCCCGACGAAGCCGACCTGGAAGGCCCAGAGGATGTTCTCGGAACCGGCGCCGAAGAAGATCAGGAGCAGGCTGAACGCCGTCGCCAGCGCGGGAGCGACCCCGACGCGGAGCATGAACCGCCACACGAGGTGCGCGAAGGCCAAGCACGCCACGATCACCGGGATGGCGAACGGCAGGTAGCTGTTGATGCCGAAGATCGCGCGCAGCACCAGGAACAGCGCGAAGGGCACCGTGCTCCAGTGGCCGACATGCGGCATCCAGATGTCGCCCTGCTGTGACGGGACGATGAAGGCGAAGTCGTCGAAGAAGAACCAGCCGCGGGTCGACACCACGGCGTAGCCGACCGCCGCGATCGCGAGAGCCAGGTAGTGGATGCCGCCGGGAGTGAGCGCGCGTCGGAGCAGACTCCGATGCGGCGCGGGCGGCGCGCTGGTGGTCGCGGTCGTCACGAGCGGATCTGGGCGGGATCGGGCACGGGGGCGGGCACGGGGAAACCCTACCCGGTGGTCGCGGTCCCAGGCCCGACCGGGGCCTTCTGGCGCGAGCGGTTAGGCTATCGACGCGCGCCGCGCTCCTTGACCCCCTATCGAATTCGGGACCCGCACTTGTCTGAGAACTTCACGCATGACGTCGTCGTGATCGGGGGCGGTGGGCACGTCGGGCTCCCCCTCGCCATCGCCCTGGCCGACCGTGGATCGAAGGTCGTCGTCTATGACGTGAGCGACCGCGCCGTGGCCACCGTCAGTGCCGGCAAGGTCCCCTTCAAAGAGCCGGGCGCCGAGCCCGTGCTCCAGCGCGTCATCGCCGAGGGCCGGCTCACGGCATCCACCGATCCGGCCGTCGTCGCCGACGCGCGCAATGTGATCGTCGTCATCGGCACGCCGGTCGACGAGCACCTCAACCCCGACCCCAACGCGATCCCGAACGCCCTGGAAGGATGCAGCCGCTACTTCCGCGACGGACAGCTCCTGATCCTGCGAAGCACCGTCTACCCGGGCGTGACCGCTCTGGTCGAGAAGATGATCGCGGGCCTCGGCGTCGACATGCCCGTCGCGTTCTGCCCGGAGCGCATCGCCGAGCACAAGGCGATGGAGGAGCTCTACAGCCTTCCGCAGATCGTCTCCAGCCGCAGCGAGGTCGGCCGAGCCCGCGCCGCCGAGCTGTTCGGCACGTTGACAGACAAGATCGTGGATCTCGAGCCAGAAGAGGCCGAGCTGGCCAAGCTCTTCACCAACACCTGGCGCTACATCAAGTTCGCCGCCGCCAACCAGTTCTACATGATGGCCAACGACCGGGGGCTCGACTTCGAGAAGATCCGCAAGGGCCTCACGCAGGACTACCCGCGAGCCAAAGACCTCCCCGGTCCCGGATTCGCGGCCGGCCCGTGCCTGTTCAAAGACACGATGCAGCTCGCCGCCTTCGACGACAACCGCTTCGCGCTCGGGCACTCCGCCATGCTGGTCAACGAGGGTCTGCCGCTCTACCTGGTCAGCCAGCTCGAGAAGCGCTTCGATCTCGAGAACCTGACCGTCGGAATCCTGGGCATGTCGTTCAAGGCGGAGTCGGACGACATCCGTTCCAGCCTGAGCTACAAGCTGCGCCGCGTGCTCAAGTTCAAGGCGAAGGCCGTGTTGAGCACCGACCCGTATGTCAGCGAGGAGGTGGATGACACCCTGCTGCCCCTCGACGACGTGCTCGCCAAGGCCGACATCCTGATCATCGCGACCCCGCACGACGAGTACCGCGACCTGAAGACCGACAAGCCGGTCGCCGACGTCTGGAACCTCACCGGCAACGGGGTCGTCGTCTAGTGGCGCGGCCGTCGGGAAGCGAGCCGACGAGCGCGACGAGCCCGCGCGCGAAGATCCCACGTGCGTCGATCGTGATCCCCGCCTACAACGAGGGCGACGACATCGTGCCCGGCCTCGACCGCATCTTCGAAGCGGTCACCGTCGACGCCGAGGTGATCGTGGTGGTCGACACGGCCGACGACACGACCGTGGCGCCCGTGGTCGCGTACGCGAAGCACGAGCCACGACTGCGCTACGAGATCAACGACTACGGGCGCGGGCCCGCATACGCCATCCGGTACGGCATCGATCGGGCCTCAGCGCCGACCGTCGTGGTGACGATGTCCGATGGGTGCGACGACCCCCGACAGATCGACGAACTGGTGAAGCTGGTCGAACGCGGCGTCGTGGTGGCGGCGGCATCCCGGTACATGCCAGGCGGCCAGCAGGTCGGCGGTCCACGGCTCAAGACCTTCCTCTCCCGCACGGCGGGCAAGTCCTTGCACCTGCTGACCGACACCGGCACGCGGGACGCCACCAACTCGTTCAAGGCGTACAACCGGCAGTTCGTTCAAGACGTCGGCATCGACAGCAAGGACGGCTTCGAGATCGGGCTCGAGCTCACCGCGAAGGCGCGGCGTCTGCGTATGCCGGTCGCCGAGATCCCGACGATCTGGCTCGACCGCACCTTCGGGCAATCGAACTTCAAGCTGTCCAAGTGGATTCCGAAGTATCTGCGCTGGTATCGATTCGCCTTCGGCCCGAAACTGAGCGTCGAGCAGCTCCGGTCGAAGACGTCGAGCAAGTCGAAGCCGTAGCGCGGTGATCGCGCGCGTGATCGGCCTGTGGCGCCGACCGGTCGTCAAAGCCATCGCGCTCTCGCTGCTCTTCGCACTCATCCTGCTGCTTCGCCGCGGGGACTCGCTCCTCGTGCCCAGCGTCTGGAACGAGGACGGGAAGCTGATCCTCCCCGACATCGTCCACAACGGCCTGCTCACCCTGGTGCACTCGCTCAACGGCTACTTTGTGACGATTCCGAAACTGATCGACCTCATCGCCTTCGGGGTCTCGGCGACCCAGTATCCGCTGATCAACGCGATCCTCGCCTGGCTGGTCGCCATCGGGGTCGGTCTGACGGTGGCCTTCGCGCCGACCGTTCTCCGGCACCGCTCACTCGCGGCGCTTGCGGTGTTCCTCGTGCCCACCGATCCTGAGGTCTTTGGCATCGGCTTGTACACGCTGTGGTGGGCGGGGATCCTGCTGCTGCTCGTTGCGCTGTGGAAGCCGGGCGAGGGCCGGCTGCTGTGGCGCGTCCTGATCTTGGGCATCGCGGGATTGTCGTCGCCCGTGATCCTGATCGTCGCGCCTCTTCTGGTCGTTCGCTCCGCAAGATGGAGGATGCGAGCGGAGATCGTCTCGGCCGCAGTCGCGGTCGCCGCGGCGATCATGCAGGGCATTGCGATCATCGAGAACACTGTCAATCGGTCGAGCCCGGCGCCGACGGGATTCAACGGCGCCTCCGCGCCGAAGATGGTCGGCGAGTACCTCGCCTACAGCTGGACGGGCTCAGCCACGATCAGGATCGCCGCGGGTTTCGCGCTCGCCTTCGTGCTGATCGCCGGAAGCGTGCTCGTGCGCGGACGGCCGCGATGGCCTGCCGTCGCTCTCGGGTACCTGTTGGTCGGCGAGATCGTGCTGTCGCTGGCACGAACCGGCGGGCTCGATCTCGATCCCGTCCACGCGGGGCCGCGATACTTCTTCTATCCATTTGTGCTGATCTCGTGGTTCCTGCTCTGGTTGGTGACAAGCTGGCGGTGGCGCCCCCTGGTCGCAGTTCCCATCGCCCTGCTTGTCCTCGGCCTGGTGAATCTGCCGCCCGGCTGGTCTCGGCACAACGTGGACCTGCGGTGGGCACAGCAGGTGCGCGCTTGCGCCGCGGCGGAGGGGCCTACCGTGTTCGAGGTGCAGTTCGCCGGCACCACCGATCTCACGTGGCATTTCTCCCTCGATGGTCGAGACTGCAGAGCGTGGCTGGCGCGCGATCCCTTCGCCGGGTCGACCACTGGCTGACCCGGCGGTTTGCAGTGACCAGGACGACCTGAAAGAGTAGGACCGCGCTTCCGCATTCTGAACATTCACCGTTCGCCGCGGGCGCCGGTCGGGTTTTCCCACCGTCAACCTCGCCGTACAGAGAGAGAAATCATGAAGAAGGTCGTCGTCACGGGATCCGCCGGTTTCATCGGTGGATACATCGTCGAAGAGCTGCTGAAGCAGGGATACTCCGTCGTCGGAGTCGACAACTACTCCAAGTACGGGCCGGTCAAGAAGAGCTACGACGACGACCCGAACTACGAGCTCATCGTCGGCGACGTACAGGACGTGCAGCTGATGGAGAAGGTGCTGGCCGACGCCGACCACTTCATCGCCGGCGCGGCGCTGATCGGCGGCATCTCGTACTTCCACACCTACGCGTACGACCTGCTCGCCCAGAACGAACGCATCATCGCCTCGAGCGTGGATGCCGCCATCAACATCAAGAAGAACGGCGGCAAGCTCGAGAAGGTCACCTACATGTCGTCGTCGATGGTCTTCGAGTCGGCGACCCACTGGCCGAGCAAGGAGGGCGACGAGCGCATCGTGCCTCCGCCGCTGTCGAGCTACGGCTTCCAGAAGCTCGCGGTCGAGTACTTCGCGAAGGCCGCCTGGGACCAGTACAAGATCCCGTATACGATCGTGCGCCCCTTCAACTGCGTCGGCATCGGCGAGAGCCGTGCGCTGGGTGACGTCGAGATCGACTCCGGCAACGTGAAGCTCGCCATGAGTCACGTGGTGCCGGACCTCGTGCAGAAGGTGCTCAAGGGGCAAGACCCGTTGCACATCCTCGGAAGTGGCGAGCAGGTGCGTCACTACACCTACGGCGGCGACCTCGCGCGCGGCATCGTGCTCACGCTCGATCACCCGGGCGCGCTGAACAACGACTTCAACATCTCGACCGCCGAAGGCCACTCCGTCACCGAACTGGCGCAGGCGATCTGGACCAAGATCAACGGCGACAAGCCGATGAGGCTGGCCCACGACGAGGCGTTCGAGTACGACGTCCAGAAGCGCGTCCCCGACGTGTCCAAGGCGAAGGAGGTGCTCGGGTTCGAGGCGACCACCTCGCTCGACACCATGCTCGACGAGGTCATCCCGTGGATCAAGGACGCGGTGGCAGCCGGCACGATCTAGCAGCCGCACGCGCCGCGGCGGATCGCTGAGACCGGGTCAGCCGGGCTGAATCACGTCGCGGAGCGCATCGAGGGTTCCGCGACCGAACCGGCGGTAGTCGCCGCGCAGTTGCGCGACCACCACGCTCGGGACGCGAGCGAGTCGTCCCGGCGGCAGCGCGGACCTGCGTCGCTCATGGTCGAGTTTGATCCGAGAAAGGGCGACGGCTTCCGGACGCACGGCCGCGCCGAGCGCCTCCAGCCGTGTGGGCAACTGCGCAGCCCGGGTCAGCAGTCGGGCGTTGCGCTGCGCACGCGGCTCCGTCATCTTGGCCGCCTTGCCGCGGACACCGAGCACCTGCGCGCCGATCACGTTCGCCCCGTGCTGGCGGTAATCGATCAACGGCTGTTCGATGAGGTCGAGCTCGCCGACCGCGGCCGCGACCATCGCCAGCCACTCGTCGTGGATCCACCCGTCTGGCACGGGCAGTGCGATGTCGACCAGCCGGCGGCGGATCATCGTCGTGGCTCCGGTCACGGTGTTGCGCCCCATCAGAACGCGCAGGGCCTGGCCGTCGTGCTCATGGCGCCGCATGGATCCGCTCATCGAAATCGACTCGAGCAGCGTGCCCCCGATGGCGTCGCCCATCGAGTCGACGAGGCGGGCATCGCTGTGCAGGAGCAGCAAGTCGGGGCGTGACTCGAACTCGGCGAGCATCGTCTGCAATTTGTCGGGTCGCCACACATCGTCCTGGTCGCTCAGGGCGATCAGATCGCCGCCTGCCTCGACGAGTCCATGCGAGAAGTTCGCGACAACCCCTCGGCGGCCGGGATTCGTGGCGATGAGGGACTCTCCGCCGAACGACGCAAGAGCGCGGCGCGCGATCGCAACGGTGTCGTCGGTTGATCCATCGTCGGTGACGACGATCCGGTCGGGCTGTCGAGTCTGGCCCACGATGCTCGCCAGCTGAGCATCCAGGAAGTCAGCTCCCTGATAGGTGCCGACCACCACGCTCACGACTGTCATCGACCCACCGTCGTCCCTATTCCGCGCTCTGCCGCCTCCGTGCCGCGCGGGCGGCAAGGCGTTCGGCGACAGCAGAGACGCCGCCCTCTTTGAGGTAGTAGCGAACGCGACCGAGGTCGTGCGCCACCCCCGAGCGGCGCCGGACTTCGACGGGTTTGATCCCGAGGTTCTTGGTCTTCTTGCCCTCGCGCTTCACCGTCTTGTCCGCCGCCGGAATGGGCTGGCGGCAGAACTCGACGATCGGACGCAGCGCGTGATCCCAGAAGAACTCCGCCCGGACCCGATCCACATTCTTGCGCGCGGCCGCCGCGGCTTTGCCATTGAACAAGAGCTTCTCGAGTGCCGCCTCGAGGGCAGCCCCGTCACGCTCAGGGATGGATGCGCCGAGGTTCTCGCGCTCCACCAGATCGCCGAACGAATCGCCCTCTGTCGTGACGATCGGCAACCGCGCCCAGAGGTAGTCAAGAATGCGAGTTCGAAACGAGAAGGTCGTTTCGACGTGCTGGAAATGGGTCGACACTCCGACGTCGGCCTCGAGCAGGTAGTTCTGACGCTCAGCGAAGGGAACCCACTGATCGTTGAAGAAGACGTTCTTGCCGCCCAGGCCGAGGGTGTCGGCGAGCGACCTGGCTCTCGACAGCGCCTGCATCTCGGGCACGTCGGGGTTGGGGTGCGCCGTCCCCATGAAGAACAACCGCACGTCGGGATGGCGCTTCGCCAGTTGCCCCACCGCTCGGATCAGCGTCTCGGGGTCGAACCAGTCATAGATCCCGCCTCCCCAGATGATGACCTTGTCGTCGTGGCCGATGCCGGGGACCACTCCGCGGATCGCCGGACGGGTCGTGACGGGATCCGTACGATCGATCCCGAACGGAGCGACGGCGATCAACGACTCGAGCTCGTTGTCGCGAGAGTAGTTGTAGGCATTGATGCGGCCGAGCGCGGCGAGCTGCCCGAGCCAGAAGTGCCGCTGCCGCTCGTTGGCGCAGACGAAGAAATCACCGAGCTGCAGCTGCTGGTTCAAGATCGCGGTGGTGTCGAGGATCTGCTTGTTCCAGAGATTGAGACCCAACTTGCGGCCCTGCTCCAGTTGCTCCAGGTGGAGCGGGTCGTAGACGTCGACCACCAGGATCTTGGTCGTCTTGGCCAGGGCGGGGAACATCGCGATCGCGTTGCCCTGAACGATGATGATGTCGGCCCACTTCTCATGCTGCACCACGGTGCTCGGGCGACGATGCGAGATGACGCCGACCTCGAACGAATCATCGATGGCAACTGCTTTCGTCATGCTGACCAGGCGTACATCGTGCTCGGGCGCGAGTTGCTTGGCGATGTTCCAGGCCCGGATCGCCGGGCCGGCCATCTTCCGCCCGATCGGGTCGCCAGTAATCACGAGCACGCGCCGCCGCGGCGCCTCGGTCAGCACGCCGAGGGTCGCGACGATGTTGTCGTATCCCTTGATGTAGCTCTCGATCGGGTATGCCGGCTGATCGACCGTGCCGAACAGACGCGCGATGTCGCGCTGCGGCCGGCGACGGGTGGACTGAACCCGCAGGCGGGCGGCCTCCATCTGGGGCAGCTTCTCGACGAATTGGTCGATGGCGAACAGCCCGGCCGCGGTCACCTTCGGGATCTCCACCAGGTTCTCGGCATCGTCTCCCGTCCGACGGATGTCGAGACTGGTCGAGTCGAGCTCGCCGCGTCCGACCGCGCGACGGACCGCGAGGAGCAACGAGCCGGCGAAGACCTTCTCGAGCGTCGCGTCGTCGAGGTTCTTGTACAGAGTGAAGAGCGCGTTCCGCTCGAGAAGGTACAGCTCGCGGAAGGTGCCGAACTTGTTCATCGACGCGTGGTGCTTGTGATATGCGATCGACTTGGGCTGATAGCGGAACCGGTAGCCGAGGAGGTTCAGACGCCATCCCAGGTCGACATCGTCGTAGAACATGAAGAACTCGTCGTCGAAACCGCCCAGCTCGTCGAAGACCTCGTGGCGGATGAACATGGCCGCCCCGGTGCCGAACAGGACGTCGTGCTCCTCGTCCCAGCTGCCGCGGTCGAGTTCACCGGCGTGCGGCTTGTACCCCATTCCGTACCAGGTCACCGATGAGTCGACGAAATCGACCCGCTTGCCCTCCCAATCCAGGACCTTGCTGGCGACCGCAGCCACATCTTGTCCAGAACTGAAGGTCTCGATCGCCGCGGAGATCCACTGCGCGTCCGGTCGGGCGTCGTTGTTCAGGAAGGCGATGAATTCGCCGGATGCGTGCGCCACCCCCAGGTTGCAGCCGCCCGTGAAACCGAGGTTCTCTTGAGACGGGACCAGGACGATGCCCTCCGCCGCCCGCAGGCGTTCGAGGCTGTCGTCGCCCGATCCGTTCTCGACGACGACGATCTCGAGCAGGTCACGAGGCCAGTCGACCTCCTGGAGGAGCCGGATGGCCTCGAGCGTGTCGTCGGAGCCGCGGAAGTTCACGAGCACCACCGACACGAGACCCGCGGTCCTGCTTTTCACGTATGCACCCCATCACGTTGCCGCGCGGTGAACGCGGGAAGATCGACTCCGAACTCTACCAAGTCGGCCCTGAGAGGCAGGTCCAGGGCCAGGGGGCGCGGCCGTCGCATGGGCCGCTCGGCTGGCCGATAGGATGTCGACGATCTTGAGCGCGGAGGCCCACAACAATGCTGGCGATGACTCTGATGGTCCGCGACGAGGCGGACATCATCGAGCCCATGATCCGGCATTCGCTCGACCAGGGCGTCGACCTGCTCATCGTGACGGACAACGGGTCGATCGACGGCACCGTCGAGGTGCTCGAGGAGTTCGTGGGCACCGGGCAGGTGATCCTGCGTCACGATCCTGTGCACATGAAGCAGCAGCACAGTACGGTCACCAAGATGGCTCGAGACGCGGCATCCGAGTACCACGCGGACTGGGTCATCAACGCCGACGCCGACGAGTTCTGGCAACCGGTGGCCGACGGCCCGACGCTTTCCGAGATCTTCGCGGCTCTCTCCCCCGACTATCGAGCCGTGCAGGTGCCCGTGTACGACATGACGGGCGCGCCCGCCCTCGTCGGTTCGGGTCTGCAGCGCCTTCTGTACCGCGACCTGCGACCGGTCGACGAGCTGAAACGGATCGGCTTGTTCGCGCACGCGAGCCCGGACATGGTCCACGTGGGCGATCCGGAGGTCGAGGTCGCCCAAGGCAACCACTACGTCAACTTCCAGCCGCAGGGCGAGCCGCCTCAGGAACTGCGGCTGGAGGTCCAGCACTTCCCGTGGCGCTCCTGGGAGCAGTTCGAACGCAAGGTGGCAGCCTCGGGTCGCGCCTATGAGGCCAACTCGACGCTCCTGCCGAGTCCCAACCATCACGGCATGCGGGAGTACTCGCGCTACAAGAAAGGGAGTCTGTTCGCGGCGTACGTGACCCGGCATCCCACCCCCGCCGAGCTGGAGACCGGAATCGCCGCGGGCCATTTCATCCTCGATGAGCGGATCGCCCGCACCGCGGTATCACCGGTGCCCGACGTGCTCATCGATCCGGTCATCGTCGAGTCCACGGCTGCTCTGGGCCGGGTCGTCTTCGACTACGAGACGACCGCGCGAGAAGATGCCCTGCGCATCCAGCAGCTCGAGAACGAGCTCGCCGGGGTTCGAGCCGAACTCCAGAGCCAGCTCGCCCGACGTGTCGTCCGCGCGGCCGACTGGATTCATGAGCACCGACCCAGTCACTGACCAGCGGGCCGTGGGCTAGCGGATTCGGGCTACGGGAAGCAGGCCTGCGGTGAGGTCGCGGAGAGCAGAACATCGCTCAGCGAGTTCGGCCCCCCGAGCAGCGTGACGCGGGTGGCTCCGAGTTGCCGGATGTCGTCCAGCACACCCTGAGGCACGCAGCCCGAGTTCGACAGGTACAGCGGCGAGCCGTTCTGTGCCGCCAACACGGATCCGGCGAGCGCGTCAGGGTAGTTCACCCCGCTCGCGATGTAGACGTGGCTGGCGCTCGTGAACACGGACCGGTTCGCTGCCTGCGACGCGTCGAAGCGATCGGCTCCCGTGAGACGCGTGACGGTGACGCCGGTCATGGCCGCGATGTCGGATTCGATACCGCTCGATACGGATGCCGGGCCGCCGACGATCGTCACGCGCTGCACCTGGTGGTCGACCAGGAACGCACGCGTGGCGTCATCGAGCGCCAGGAGGTCTCCCTGAACGAGCAGGACCGGTCGGTGCTGGTACGCGCCGATGCTGTCTGCCGACAGCGCGTCCGGGAACTTGGTGCCGGTGACCAGGTACAGGTCCGAGATGGTGTCACCGAAGGTGGCCGCGAGGTTGCGAGACGCCTCGTAGCGATCCAGTCCGTCGACGCGGCTGATGGTGGCAGTCGGCGCGGCGGTGGCGAGCTGATCGAGCACCTGGGGCGCCACCGAGTTCGGGCCACCGACGACGACGATCGTCGCGGGGTTGAGCCTCGAGACCTCGGCGGCGACAGAGGGCGGCAGCGAAGCAGGATCGGTCAGCAGCAGCGGACCTCCGTCGCGAGCAGCCGCCGGGGCAGCGCTGAGCGCATCCGGGAAATTGAGCCCGTTGGTGATGTAGACCACCGGGGCGCCGGACGGGAAGGCGGCGGTCGACATCGCCACCGAGCCGCTGTAGCGATCGGCGCCGCTCGTGCGATCGGGCGTCGGGCAGGTCCAGCTCGATCCGCAGTAGGCCACGGTCGAGACCGTGCAGGCTGTCGAGGTGTCGCCACCGGCCGTCCCGGCGACGTTGATGCCCCAGACGCAGATGTTGTGCGTGCCTGACGGAGCCGGCAGCGTCACGGTATACGCGTGTGCCGTCCCGGACGCCGACGGCCAATACACGGGGACGCCGCTGTTGAGCAGCGAGGCATCCGTCGCATCGGCCGTCGAGGTCGTGATGACGACTCCGTCGATGCTCACCTTGATGCCGATGGACGACGTCGAGTCGGAGTCCAGAGCCCAGCCCTTCACGGTGACCGACTTCTCCGCCGAGGTCACCGAGGTCACCGCACCGTATGGCGAGTTGCTCGCCGTAGGAGTCCCGAACCAGACCGACCAGTAGTACCAGAAGTTGCGGTTCCCGTACGACGAGCACTCGTCACCCGTCGAGCCGAGATGCGCGAGCGCCGCCGCGTTGGGGGTGTACGGCGTGTACACGTACAGCACGTGGGTCGCGCGGTTCTGCACCGTCACGGCCTGTGGGGAGCAGTAATCGCCATTCGGCGCGTGGTTGCCCGGATACGTGCTGATCGCCGTCGTCTTGCCGACCGGGTAGGACAGGTCGAAGCGCGAGTAGTACACGGTGCCCGCCCCGGTGCCTGCCGGCTGTGTGTAGCGCTTCATCCAGTACCCCCCACCGTGCACTTGCTTGAAGAACCCGGCCCACGCCGGGTCGCACGCGGCGGTGTCCGGGCACATCGCGCCCATGGCGTGGTCCATCGCGCTCTGCGACGGAGTGAGCTTGGTGATGAGCCCCTGCTCCTTCTGGAGCGTGACCAGGATCGTCTTCGGGCTGATACCACAGGTCGTCGCGACCTTGTAGATGATCGTCGCGGCCGACTCATTGCCCGCGCCCGGGTAGGCCTGGCACATCGGGTCCGCCGGGATGGAGTAGGTGTCTGTGTGGTAGTTCTTGAGGCACATCGAGTTGCCGCAGGTGCCCGGCTCTTTCGCCTCGAGGAAGTTCTGGATCTCGGCGACCGACATCGCGTTGCCATTGAAGAAGTTGTCGTCGCTGACGATGTAGCCGGCGTTGAAGTCGGACCCCGTGACCGCCTGAGCCGCCGGGGCGTCAAGCGGGAGCAGTGCACTGAGCACACCCCCCAGCAGTGCCGCGACAGCAAGGAGCGCCGCCGGCGCGAACACGCGTCGCAGCGGTTGATTCGTCTCAGCACGCATCACGCCCCCCTGTGCACCATTTTCACACCTGTCACAGGAGTTTCACCCACGAAATCCCCGAAAGGGGGGTACTTTCTTGCCGGCTCTGGTCGGCCCGGGCCCCCAGGATTCGCCGACTATGCTGTGGGAATCATGACCGCGCCCCTCGACGCCGGTGCCGTGCGCGCCGCGCGCTTCGCCGAACTGGCCATCACCCCCATGGAAGTGGTCTCCTCGGCATCGCGCCCCTTCTGGGACGGGCTGAAGTCTGTCCGCGAAGTGTTCTCGCGGCGAGAACTGCTGTCGCTCCTCATCCGCCGTGATCTCAAGGCGCGATACAAAGACAGCGCACTGGGCTTCGTGTGGTCGTTGATCAAGCCGCTCACGCAGCTCGCGATCTATTACGTGGTCGTCGGCCACTTCCTCGGCGCCGCCAAGGGCATCCCGGATTTCGCGGTCTATGTCTTCTGCGGTCTCACCATCTATTCGCTGTTCAGCGAAACCCTCAGCGGGGCCACCTCATCGATCGTCACCAACGCGGGGCTGATCAAAAAGATCGCGCTGCCGCGTGAGGTCTTCCCTCTGGCCAGCATCGGCGCCGGCGGTTTCAACTTCCTGGTGCAGTTGGCGATCCTCTTCATCGCCGCGTTGTTCCTGGGCGGCTTCCAGCTCGGGTGGAGCCTGCTCTACGCGGTGCCCGCCGTGGTCCTCATCCTGATCTACACGACCGCGCTCGGGCTGTTCCTGTCGGCCATCAATGTCTATCTGCGCGACATCCAGTACCTGATCGAGGTCGGTCTGATGGTGCTGCTGTGGGGATCGCCCACGGTCTACAGCTGGACGCAGGCCAGGTCGGTTCTGGGGAACGGACTGCTCCTCGAGCTCTACACGGACAACCCGATCACGCTCGCCGTCCTCGCATTTCAGAAGGCGTTCTGGGTGGGCCACATGACCGGGGTCGCCTACCCGGGTCTGCTCATCGAGAGAATCGGAATCGCGGCTGTTGTCGGAATCGGCTTGATCTTCGTGGCGCAACGGGTGTTCTCCCGGCTCGAAGGCAACTTCGCCCAGGAGCTGTGACCGTTGGCACGCCGTAGTCCGCGCGCCACAGGCGCGCCAGCACCCGAGGTCATCCGCGTCGAGAACGTGTCGAAGCGGTTCATCGTGCGCAAAGACAATTCCCTGAAGGAGCGCCTCGTCACGCTCGGCCGCTCAGGTCGCCGCTATCGCGAAGACTTCTGGGCGTTGCGCAACGTCAGTTTCACCCTGCAGGCCGGAACCACGGTCGGCCTGATCGGGCACAACGGCTCGGGCAAGAGCACCCTCCTGAAGGTGATCGGCGGGATCCTCGACCCGAGCTCGGGATCGGTGGCGCGACGGGGGCGGCTCGCGGCCCTGCTCGAACTCGGCGCGGGGTTCCACCCTGATCTGACGGGTCGCGAGAACGTCTACCTGAATGCGTCCATCCTCGGGCTGTCCGATCGCGAGACGGAATCCAAGTTCCGCGAGATCCTGGACTTCTCGGGCATCGGCGACTTCATCGACACCCAGGTCAAGTTCTACTCATCCGGCATGTACGTGCGTCTCGCGTTCGCGGTCGCCGTGCACACCGACCCTGACGTGCTACTCGTCGACGAGGTGCTCGCCGTGGGAGACGAGGCCTTCCAACGCAAGTGCCTCGACAAGATCCGCGACTTCCAGCAGGAAGGTCGCACGATCATCATCGTCAGCCATTCGCTCGGCCAGATCGTCGAGCTCTGCGACCGCGCGATCCTGCTGAACCATGGCGAGATCGTCTTCGACGGCTCGCCCCGTGAGGCGGTCGCCGACCTCCGCGGGATCCTCGAGCACAGGCGGCAGTCCGATCTCACCGCCGCGGAGGTCAGCGCCGAGGCGCGGGTCCGCTCCGCACGCGCCTATGCGGACGGCAAAGCGCCGGGAGCGCTCGTGAGCGCCGGAGACGACCTGGTGATCGACATCGAGGTCTCCAGCGAGACCCCGCTCGAGGGCTGGATCTGCGCGATCCAGATCGACGGTGCCCTCGGCCAGGTGGTCTACGGCACGACGACCCTGCGGGTCGGCGCCCAGCCCACCGAGCTCGTCGGCACGAGAACGGTGCGCTACGTCCTGCGCGACACTCGGTTCGGTCCGGGGCGGTACTTCGTCAATATTTCGGTGATGGACCACGCCCAACGTCACGTGGCTGACGCTCCGCAGATCACCTGGTTCGACGTCGAAGACTATGAGGTGGCCGTCGGCGTGGTATCCGCCAGGCCGGAGTTCGAAGAACTGAGCGAGTGAGCGGCGCGGATGCGGTCGCCGTGGTGACCGTGAGCTTCAACTCGGGCGACGCGCTCCGCAGCTTCCTCGCGACGATCGACGCTTCCGGCGCGCATGCCGACGTGGTCGTCGTCGACAACGCCTCTCCGGACCCCGGCGACCTGGTCGAGGTCGTGGCGGCCCACAGCGCCCGCCTGCTGCAGCTGCCGGAGAACGTCGGATACGGGGGCGCCGTGAATGCCGCCATCGCCGCGCTTCCGAGCTCCATCGACTATGTCCTGGTCTCGAACCCCGACGTCACGCTCTCACCGGGGAGCCTCGACGAGCTGGTGGCCGCGGCGACACGACGGCGGGATGCAGGCACGCTCGGTCCGCGCATCCTCGATGCCGAAGGGGCGACGTATCCGTCGGCGCGAAGGCTGCCGTCGCTGCGGACCGGCATCGGGCACGCACTGTTCGGCACGGTCTGGCCGACGAATCCCTGGACGCGGTCGTACCGTCAGGACCGCCTGGACGTCAACGAGCGCGACGCCGGCTGGCTCTCGGGAGCCTGCGTTCTCGTGCGCAGGTCGGCGTTCGACCAGGTCGGTGGATTCGATGCCAGCTATTTCATGTACTTCGAAGACGTCGATCTCGGCGCGCGGATGACGCGTGCCGGCTGGGCCAACGTCTACGTGCCGTCGGCGGTGGTCACCCACACGGGAGCGCATTCCACGAGCCGCTTCCGGTCGCGCATGGAACACGCGCACCACATGAGCGCGTACACCTACCTGGCCCGGAAGTACCCCAACTGGTACCTTGCGCCCCTGCGACTCGCCCTTCGCGTCGGCATCGGGCTGCGCGAGCGCATCGTCGCGGGCGGACGACGCCGCTAGTCGCGGGCCGGACCGAGCGGTGACGAGGTCTGGAGGAAGTCGTAGAAGTCGCGCTTCATCTCTGCCTGCGTCCAGTGCTGGTTGGTCTCCTCCAGCACGAACACGATGTCGACCGGCAGTTTGGCCAACGTCAGACCCGCGCGCAGCGCGAAGTGCGTGAACCAGAGGTCGTCAAGCAGCCAGTACTCCTCCGGCATCCTGGTGAAGAAGCGCTCGTCTTGGAACAACCCCAACCTGCACACCATGCCGCCGGGCCCGACGTGGTCCACCTTGCCGCCCACCACGGCGAAGTCGCGGTCCCAGTATCCGGTGCCGTCGATGCGGAACGCCCAGAAGGCCGAGACACGGTCGGGTCGGTACTCGCGCAGGCAGATCTCGACGAAGTCCGGCGTGATGTCCTGGTCGTCGTCGAGCACGATGACGGGAGAGCCCGGCGCGTCGAAGCTGAGCTTGCGTGCCCAGTAGAAGCGTGAGATCGACGCGAGGTTGTATGGCGACTTGACGATGTCGACGGCGGCGAGAGCCCCCGTCGGCGCGAACTCGGCGAGGGTCTTCAGGTAGCCATCGTGGTCCGCGCGATTGTTGTTCCACAGGTAGAGGCGGACGCCGCTGATGCCGACTTGCGCATCCAGTTGCTGAAGCACATCGATGAGCCGCTGCGGACGGTTCCACAGGCACATGAGAACGATCGCCTCGCCGCCCCGCACGTTCCAGTGGAAGGGGGTGGAGCGAAAGCCCCCGGCGAGGAGCCGACGGCGGATGCTGCGTTGACGGACGAGGCGCACGCGTCCGACCGCTTTCCGCAGCTCGCGGACACCGCGGCGAGCGACACGTCGCGGAAGGGACCGGATGCGCATGCCTCCACCCTAGGCGAGGCCGAACCGCAGCCCGCGCCGTGCCGTGACGCCCAGGGTGGAGGTCATGACGGAGGTGTCGGCGACGCTGAAGCTCGGCTGCCCATCGGCCACGATGTAGTGGAGCGGGGCTTCCCGCGCGATGAGGAGTTCGTCGACGAGCGCCCGGTTGCTCACCCCGACGCCGCGTGCGACGTTGGCGATCAGAACAGGACCGTCGAGCTGGTGAACCGCCGCGGCACGGAACGCATCCGCCACGTCATCGACGTGAATGTAATCCCTGATGAACTCGTCCCAACCGCGCAGAACGACAGGATCCGCCGGCTCGGACCGCATCAGCCTGCTGACCAGGGAATCGGCCATCGGAGCACCGAACACATTGAACGGCCGGAGGATGATCGCCTCCCGAATGTGACCGGCGCCCACCGCGGCGGCGACGAGTTCCTCGGCCTCGGCTTTGTCTCGGCCGTACTCTCCGACGGGCGCGGCCGCGTCGGTCTCGCGGCGCGGCGCGGCGCCGCGGTCGCCGTACACGGCGGCGGACGACGCCAGCACGATGCGGCGCACGCCCGCGGAGGCCGCCGCTGGGAGCAGCTGCGAGACCGCACCGGCGCTCGAGGCCCGCAGCCCAGCGCCCGATGGCGTGCCGCCAGGGACCGGCCCTGCCAGGTGCACGACGACGTCGGGCCGCTCACGCTCGAGCAGTCCCGCCCACGAGTCGCGGGACCCCGGATCGAGTCCGATCTCGTCAGAACGCACGGGCCGACTCGAGGCCCATCTCCACTCGATGGGGCCGGGCAGAGTGCTCGCGCTCGTACCGTCGACGGCGTCGGCGCCCCCGGCATCCCTCAGCCGGCCCGCGATCCGGCCCCCTGCGCCGGTCACGACGACACGAAGCGGGGCGGATCGCTCGTCGGTCATTGGATCGCGAATCCCAGGGCACGAAGCCCGTCAATCGCCTCCTGGGCGCTGAGTTCGTTGGATCTGTTCGCCGCAAGAAAGGGCTCGATCCGGCGCATGAAATCGCGGGGGTCGGCGACGACCGCGTCCGTCACCTTGAAGATCTTGCTGTTGCGGGTGTCGCTGATCTTGTCGGGCTCATAGCTCAACTCTTCGTACATCTTCTCGCCCGGCCGCATTCCGATGATCTCGATTCCTGCGCCGGGAGCGAAGAGCCGCTCGAGGCTCATCGCCAGCTCCATGATCCTGACCGGCTCCCCCATGTCGAGGACGAAGATGTCTCCGCTCGACCCGATGAACGCCGACTGGATGACGAGCTGCGCTGCCTCGTCGAGCGTCATGAAGAACCGGGTCACCTCCGGATGAGTCACGGTGAGCGGCCGGCGTTTGGTGAGCTGATCGCGGAAGATCTGCATCACGCTTCCGTTGCTCTCGATCACGTTGCCGAAACGAACGGCGGTCAGCGAGGTGCCCGCGGAATCCTCGGCGATCGCGCTCATCGCGATCTCGCCGATCCGCTTCGTGGCGCCCATGACGTTCACCGGGTTCACGGCCTTGTCCGTGGACACGTAGACGACGGCTTTCGCCCCCACGCGCACCGCATGGCGCATCACGTTGACGCTGCCGCCGATGTTGTTGTTGATCGCCTCGACCGGGTTGTTCTGCATCAGCGGCACGTGCTTGTACGCAGCCGCGTGGAACACCACCGTCGGGCGGAACTCGTCGAACAACTGCCGAAGTCGAGCGTCGTTCTTGACGTCGGCGATCTGCAGCGAGATGCGCGAATCGGCTCCGACCTGCTGCCCGAGGAAGAACATGCCGTTCTCCCACCAGTCGACGCACATCACGCGATCCGGCTGCATGGCAGCGATCTGGCGCACGAGGGTGGATCCGATGGATCCGGCGCTGCCCGTGACCAGGATGCGCTCCCCGGCGATGAAGTCCCGCGATTCGAGCAGGTCGTGCTTCACGGGCTGCCTGCCGACCAGGTCGAGGACGTCGACGTCCGTGAGGTCGCCGATGGTCACCGCGTCTTTCGCGAGGGTCCGGTAGGTGCGCGGGATGAGCGCGATCTCGAGTTGATCCGAGGCGACGGAGTTCACCAACTCGCGCAGGGAGCGCGCATCGATCGACGGGATGGCCAGATACAGGATGTTCGCGCGATGAGCCTGGATCACTGCTGCGGCCTGCGCCAGGGTGCCGAGCACATCGTCGCCGGTGACGACGTCGTCGAGGAAACCCAGGAACTCCGCATCGTCGATGCTGGCCGCGAGGGAGCGCCCCGCCGCTCCCGCCCCGACGATGAGGACTCTCCTGCGTTCGGCGTTCATGACCCGGCGGCCAGAAGCCTCTCGAGATAGGCGCCGTAGCCGCTCTTGACAAGCGGAGCGGCCAGCGCCGCCAACTGGGCGTCGGTGATCCACCCCGCTCGCCACGCCACCTCTTCGATGCACCCGATCTTGAAGCCCTGCCGGTCCTCGATGACCCGGACGTATTCGGACGCCTGCATCATCGAGTCGAAGGTGCCGGTGTCGAGCCAGGCCGTCCCGCGGTCCAGCACCTGCACCTGCAGACGCTCTTCCTCCAGGTAACGCTGGTTGACCGTCGAGATCTCGAGCTCGCCACGTGCGCTCGGTTCGATGGACTTCGCGATCCCCACCACGTCGTTGCCGTAGAAGTAGAGCCCGGGAACCGCGTAATTGCTCTTGGGTTTCGCGGGCTTCTCTTCGATCGACAGCGCCTTGAAGTCCGCGTCGAATTCCACGACACCGTAGGCGGCCGGGTCGGCCACCTGGTACGCGAAAATCAGTCCGCCGTCGATCGGGGTGTTTCCGCGCAACGAGGAGTCGAGCCCCGCGCCGTGGAAGATGTTGTCGCCGAGCACGAGGGCGACGGACTCGTCGCCGATGAATTCCTCGCCGATGATAAACGCCTGAGCGAGCCCGTCCGGCTCGGGCTGCACCGCGTACTGGAGGCTGATGCCGAGCCGGCTGCCATCGCCGAGCAGAGCACGGAACTGCTCGTTGTATTCGGGGGTGGTGATGATCAGGATGTCGCGAATGTCGGCGATCATGAGCGTCGACAACGGGTAGTAGATCATCGGCTTGTCGTAGATCGGCATCAGCTGCTTCGAGATGCCCTGGGTGATGGGCCAGAGCCGGGAGCCGGAGCCGCCCGCGAGGATGATCCCCCGCATCAGCCGACAGTCTCGGTGGCCAGCGACGCGTAGAACGCTCGCATGTCGTCCCAGTTCGGCAGCAGCCCCAACTCGGCGGCCTCCTTCAGGCTCGGCGCCTCGGTGTCTTTCGGCGAGAGGATCAGCTCGTCGGCCGGAAACGGAAGGTCCAGCCCGATGTCGGAATCGAGCGGCGTCACACCGTGCTCGGCCGCCGGGTTGTACACGTCACTGACCAGGTAGCTCACCGTTGCATTGTCGGTGAGGGCGACGAAGACGTGCCCCAGACCTTCCGACAGATAGATGGCGCGTCGATCGACCGTGTCGAGCTGGACACTGTCCCATTGGCCGAAGGTCGGCGAGCCGACTCGGATGTCGATGGCGAAGTCGATCACCGCGCCGTGGGTCGCCGTGACGTACTTGGCCTGCCCGCGAGGCACGTCGGCGAAATGGACCCCTCGCACCACACCTCGACGCGAGACAGAGGTGTTGGCCTGCCTCAGGTCGAGCGGGTGACCGACGGTCTCAGCGAGCCGGTCGAACCGGTACCACTCGAGGAAGACGCCCCGATCGTCGCCGAACTGCTTCGGAGTGATCTCGTAGGCATCCGGGACGGACAGCTCTCGGATGTGCACCGCACGAGTCTAGCAACGTCGATCTCAGGGGCTGCGGGGCCGAGCGCCGCACGCCCTGCCCGCCGACTGTCTGCACCGACGGGATCAGGGGCGGGATCAGGGGCGGCCGATTCCGCGATACGCCCATCCCGACGCGCGCCATGCCGTCGCGTCGAGCACGTTGCGACCGTCGATCATCCGACGACGGGCCACGAGAGCCCCGGCCGCCTCCGGGTCGAGCTCGCGATAGAGCGACCACTCGGTGGCGAGGACGATGAGCTCCGCCCCGCGGAGCGCGTCGTCGAGTTCGTCTGCATACTCCAACTCCGGATAACGGCGCCGCGCATTGCCGATCGCCTCCGGATCGTGCGCGACGACCTCAGCGCCGAGAGCCTTCAATCGCACCGCGACATCGAGTCCGGGTGAATCGCGCACGTCGTCGGAATCGGGCTTGAACGCCAACCCGAGCACCGCGATGCGACGCCCCGTCGCGTCGCCTCCGACCGCCTCGACAGCACGGGAGACCACCCGAGCACGGCTCCGCAGGTTGATCGCGTCGATCTCACGGAGGAACTCGACCGACTCCCCCACTCCGAGCTCCCCGGCTCGAGCGACAAACCCGCGGATGTCCTTCGGAAGGCACCCGCCTCCGAACCCGATCCCGGCGTTCAGAAAGCGGCGGCCGATGCGCCCGTCGTAACCGATGGCGTCCGCGAGCTGCGCGACGTCGGCTCCCACCGCGTCCGCCACCTCCGCCATGGCGTTGATGAACGAGATCTTGGTGGCGAGAAAGGCGTTCGCCGCGACCTTGACGAGTTCGGCGGTGGCGAAATCCATCACCAGGCGCGGGGTGCCGGTGGCGACGATGGTGGAATACACCGCGTCGAGGGCCGCTACCGCCGCGGCGTCGTCGTCGCGCACGCCGTAGACCAGCCGATCGGGCGCCAGGGTGTCCTGAACCGCGAACCCCTCCCGGAGGAACTCAGGATTCCACGCCAGCCGCCCACCCGCCGTCTCGATCCGCTCCGCGGCCGTTGCGGCGTAGCCGACCGGCACCGTCGACTTGCCGACCACCAGGGCCTCGGGCTTGAGAACGGGCAGCAGCGAGGCGATCGCCGCATCGACGTATCCAAGGTCCGCGGCGCCGCTTTCGCTCTGCGGTGTGCCCACCGCGATGAAATGAACGTCGGAGTCGGCGGCGTCAGAGATGTCGGTGCTGAAGTGCAGGGAGCCTGCCTGGACTCCCGCGCGGAGCAGCTCATCGAGCCCGGGCTCGAAGAACGGTGCCTCGCCGCGAGAGAGAGCCCCGATGCGAGTGTCGTCGACGTCGATGCCGACAACCGTGTGCCCCAGCGATGCCATCGAGGCGGCGTGAACCGCGCCAAGGTAGCCGCATCCGATCACCGAAATTCGCACCACTGGAGCTTAGCGACGACGGAGAACACGAGCCGCCACGCTTCGACGTCGGAGCGGGTCCCCGGGCGGCCCGTGGCGTCGGCGGACCACGGAGCCGCAATAGACTCGTTCTCCGTGAAGATCCTGGTCACCGGCGGCGCCGGCTTCATCGGCTCGAACTTCGTACGGCGGACTCTCGAAGACGCCTACCCCGGCCTCGAAGGCGCGGAGGTCGTGGTCTACGACGCGTTGACCTACTCCGGCAACCCCGCGAATCTGGCGTCGGTCGCGGGCAGCTCGCGTTTCACCTTCGTGCAGGCCGACATCCGTGACGCGGGCGCTCTCGACGATGTGCTGCCGGGAATCGATGCGGTGGTGCACTTCGCCGCCGAGTCGCACGTCGACCGGTCGGTTCGCGACTCCGGCATCTTCGTCGAGACGAACGTGCTGGGCACGCAGCGGCTGCTCGACGCCAGCCTGCGAGCGGGCATCGAGCGCTTCGTCCACGTGAGCACCGACGAGGTGTACGGATCGATCGCCGAGGGCTCGTGGGACGAGACCCGAGCCCTCGAGCCGAATTCGCCCTATTCGGCGAGCAAGGCGGGCAGCGATCTGCTGGCTCGCAGCTACTTCCGCACGCACGGGATGAACCTGTCGATCACCCGCTGCTCGAACAACTACGGGCCATACCACTTTCCCGAGAAGGTCATCCCGCTGTTCGTCACGAACCTGATCGACGGACTGCACGTGCCGCTGTACGGAACGGGCGAGAACATCCGCGACTGGCTGCACGTCGACGATCACACCCGAGGGATCGCGATGGTGTTGACTCGAGGTCGCGCCGGCGAGACCTACAACATCGGCGGCGGCACCGAGTTGACCAATCGGGAGCTGACGGAGAAGCTGCTGGATGCAACCGGCCGCGACTGGTCGTACGTCGACAAGGTCGACGACCGCAAGGGTCATGACCTGCGCTATTCGGTGGACATCGGCAAGATCCAGTCGGAGCTGGGCTACGCACCCCTTGTTCCCTTCGACCGGGGTTTGGCCGACGTCGTGCAGTGGTACCGCGACAACCGCTCCTGGTGGGAGCCGCTCAAGGCGCGCGCCGCGCTGTGAGTCGGCGCCGATGACCCGCTACCTCGTGACCGGAGCCGTCGGGATGCTCGGGCACGATCTCGTGCGCGTCCTGGCCGGGCGGGAGGTGACGGCGCTCGGTCGCGGTGAACTCGATATCACCGACGCCGCCGCGGTGAGCCAGGCGGTTGCGGGGCACGATGTGGTCTTCAACGCGGCGGCCTACACCGACGTCGATGGCGCCGAAGCCGACGAGAGCCGGGCCTTCGCGGTCAACGCCCACGGTGTCGAGAACCTCGCGAGCTCGGCCGCACGTCACGGGGCCAAGCTCGTCACGCTCTCGACCGATTACGTGTTCGACGGCCTGTCGACCACGCCATACGCCGAAGACCAGCCTCGGGATCCGATCAACGCGTACGGCCGAAGCAAGGCCGCCGGCGAGGAGTTGGCGCTCGCGGCCCACCCCGACGGCGCCTACGTCGTTCGCACCGCGTGGCTGTATGGATCGGGCGGTCCGAACTTCGCGGCCACGATGCTGCGGCTCGCCAGCCGCAATGCGACCGTCTCGGTCGTCGACGATCAGCTCGGTCAACCCACCTGGACCGCCGACTTAGCAGTCCAGCTCCTGGCGCTCGCCGACTCGGATGCCCCCGCCGGCATCTATCACGGCACGAACTCGGGCGAGACCTCGTGGTTCGGGTTCGCGCGAGCGATCTTCGAAGAGGCGGGCCTCGACCCTGAACGCGTCCTTCCGACCGATAGTGCGTCGTTCGTGAGACCGGCCGCCCGCCCCGCGTATTCGGTTCTCGGCCACGAGGCATGGGCCGCAGTGGGGCTGCGGCCGATGAGACCCTGGCGAGACGCGCTGGGCGCGGCGGCGGCAGCGGGAGTCCTGGCGCCGGATTCGCCCGCGCACCCCGGCTCGTCGGGAGCGGGCAGCCGATGATCACACTGCGGGTCATCGTCGACGAGGTCACGGCAGTTTCCGGCGGGGGGATGTCGCGCTACGCCGAAGAACTCACCCGCCAGCTAATCGCGACGGCGCCACGCGGATCGAACGTGGCCGGCATCGTCTCGGCATCGCCGGAATCCGACTACGCGCACCTGGCCGAGCGCCTGCCCGGCTTAGTCGAGCTCTACAAGAGCCCGCTCGCCCGGCGCGAACTGGCCGCCGCGTGGGCGCACGGTTTCACCAGACTCCCTGGCGCCGGGATGGTGCACGCCACGAGCCTGTTGGCGCCCCTGCACCGGCATCTTCCGATGGGGGGGCGCAACGACCAGACCGTGGTGACCGTGCACGACGCCATCGCCTGGACCGATCCCGAACTGCTGAACCCTCGGCAGGCGTCATGGAGTCGAACGATGACCAAGCGCGCCGAGCGTTTCGCCGACGCGGTCGTCACGCCCACCCACGCCGTGGCCGAGGTGCTCGCCGAGAACTTCGACTTCGGCGACCGTCTGCGCGTGATCGCGGGCGCGCCGAGTTCACGGTTGAAGGCGATGCACGACGGCGTCGAGCGTCGTGAGCGGCTCGGACTGCGCGGCGATTACCTCCTGGCCGTCGCGGCCCTCGACCCGCGCAAGGGACTTGAGGTGCTGATCGAGTCGCTCGGCCAGGTGCCCGACACCGCACTGGCGGTGGTCGGCTCCCCGCCCGGCGAAGCGGAGGGGATCGCGCGACTCGCTCGCGACCATGGCGTCGACCCGGAACGCGTCGTCGTGCTCGACGTGCTCGACGATGACGACCTCGCTGCGGTGCTCCAGGGAGCGAGCGCGTTCCTGCAAGCCAGTCGCGCGGAAGGATTCGGTCTCGCGCTCGTGGAGGCCCTGGCGTTCGGGCTTCCCGTCATCCACTCCGACGTTCCCGCTCTCGTCGAGGTCGCTGCCGATGCGGGCATCACGGTGCCGCGCGGCGAGCCGGATGAGGCTGCGGGCTATGCAGCGGCGATCCGGGAGGTGCTCGACGACGGCGAGCACCGGGAGCGACTGGCTGTCGCGGCGCGCGATCGGGCCCGGGCGTTCAGCTGGCGCGACTCGGCCGAGAAGGTCTGGCAGTTGCACGCCGACCTCTGAGCCGCCGGATCGCCCCCATCGCGAAACGGGGCCGTGAGCGGTGCTCCTCCGTCGCTCAACCGGTCTGCCCGGCCGAGCAGGTGCTCTGATCGGCCGCCTGCCCCGAGATCGAACTCGGCAACGGCACCGGCACGCCGCCGTTCGGGCTGGCGGACGGAGAAGGCGTCGGCGTGGAAGTCGGCTTCGTCGGCCCGCTGGCCACCGCCGAGCCGCCGAGCTGCTGCGCGATGACCGCCTGGTCGGCGGAAAGCGCCGTCGTCAGCACCGCAGCGTCCGCCGCGTCAGGAAGGGTGACGCTCTGACCGCGCACGGTCGTGGGGTGCGAGGGGTACTGAACGAAGACGATGCGATCGAGGGGGATGCCGCGCAGCGCGAGCGCCATCGACACCATGGTCGAGGTCTGCGCCAGCGCCGTACTCAGTTTCATGTTCGCTGCAGCGGCCTGCGCGAGAGCGATGAGCTTGAGTGGGTTGTCGAGCGTCTGAGAACTCTTGATCGTCCGCATGAGCGACGAGAGGAAGACCTGTTGATTGCTGATGCGCTGCAGGTCGCTGCCGGTCGTCAGCCCGTGACGGGTGCGCAGGAAGGCCAGTGCTTGGGCCCCCTGCAGGGTGTGCTGGCCCGCGCTCAGCACGAGGCCGCTGTACGGATCGTTGATGCCCGTGACCAGGCACACAGGCACGCCGCCTACGGCGTCGCTCATGGCGACGACGCCGTCGAACTCGATCTGAGCGGCGTACTGGATCGGCAGCCCCGTGAGCGCGCTCGCGCTGGCCACCACGCAGTCCAGACCGCCCCGCGACAGGGCGGTGTTGAAGCGCGCCTGGGCGACCGCTGGCCTCGCCCCGCATGCAGGCTGGGCCACATACAGATCGCGCGGGATGCTCACGGCTGTCACCGACTTCGAGATCGGCGAGAGGTGGATGAGGATCGTCACGTCGTTGAGCGATTCCCCGCGGGTTCCGTACGCCGCGTTGCCACCTCCGCTGTCATCCCCGACGAGCAGGATGTTGACGGGACCGGTGATCGGGCCGACCGTGATGGGCTTCCCATCCGGACCGGTGATATCGACGGTGTTCGACGCGACCTTGGCCAGAATGTTCGCGGTCACCCCCGCGGTGTACGACCCGGCGAACGCGGTGCCCCCCGCGATCACGAGCGCGACGACGGCGAGCAGCGAGACGCCGATCCGTGTCGCCGGCGTGACCCGCGCCAGACCGGTCAGACGGAAGGTATCGATCGCGCAGATCAGCCAGAGCACACCGTAGAGCCCGAGTACGACCGCGATTCCCCAGAGCACCGCGGGAATCGTCAGGATCGGGACGATCGCCTGCCCACCGATGAGCACGGCGAGTGCGCCGACCACGACGAGCAACCAGAACAGCAGGGTCGTCCCCAGCGCGAATCGGCCGAATCGGCGGTTTCCGGCGAGCACCTGCGGCGATCCGGGGATCAGCAGATTGAGCGTCACCAGCCACCAGGCCCGCTTGCTCATGACGTCGGTGGCGCCAGGATCCGGATCCCGAAGCAGGGATCGGGGAGTCACCGACGAACTCACAGGCCGCGCTGCAGTTTCGCGTTCTTCTCGACGACGAGCGCCTCGAGGCCGGCGGCGAACTGCTCCAGTCGAGCGGCGAGCGCCGCATCGGACGTGGAGAGGATGCGGGCGGCGAGCAACCCCGCATTGCGGGCACCGCCGATGGAGACGGTGGCCACCGGGATGCCCGCGGGCATCTGCACGATGGATAGCAGCGAATCAAGTCCACCCAGCTGGGCAAGCGGCACCGGAACGCCGATCACCGGCAGCGTGGTGACCGAGGCGAGCATGCCCGGCAGGTGAGCCGCGCCACCGGCGCCGGCGATGATGACCCGGATGCCGCGCCCGGCGGCCTCCGACCCGAACTCGATCATGCGCGTGGGTGTGCGGTGGGCAGACACCACCTCGACCTCATGCGGGATCCCGAACTCGGTGAGCGCTGCCGCCGCCTCGCTCATCACCGACCAGTCGGAGTCGGAACCCATCACGACGGCCACGACGGGCGCGCCCGGGACGCGGGTCGCCGCGTCAGTGGCAGGAGTCTCAGGCACGGGCCCCATGCTATGTCGGCCGTCGGGGAGAATCATGGCGCGGCACGCGACGGCGCACCGGTAACGTGATGCTCCATGACCGTCCGCCGCGCCGTCGTCACCAGCCTTCTGGGCGGGTACGAAAGCCTAGGGGCGCAGCCCGTCGCGGCCGCCAGCGAAGCAGAGTTCCTCTGCTTCACCGATGACCCGGAACTGTCCGGGGCCGACTGGAACATCGTGATCTGCGAGACACCGTTCCCGCTCGACCCCTCACGAAGCCAGCGTTGGTTCAAGATCGTCGGCCACCCCATGCTCGATGACTACGACGAGGTGCTGTACATCGACAATTCGGTGCGACTCCGCGCTGATCCGTCGGTGATCATGCGGGATTGGCTCGACGGGGTCGATGCGGCGTTCGTCGAGCACAGCTTTCGCGAGACGGTGCTCGACGAGTTCGACGCGGTGCTGCAGATCGGGCTCGACGATCCGGCGCGAGTGCACGAGCAGCTGCTTCAGTACTCCCTGATCTTCCCCGAGGCACTGCAGCAGAGGCCCAGTTGGAACGGGATGTTCGCCTACCGACCGGGCACAGAACTGCGTGAGGTGATGATGCGCTGGTATTGGCATGTCTTGCGGTATTCGCGTCGCGATCAGCTGTCGTGGAATGTCGTCGTGCCCTCGTCGGGTCTCCGAGTCCGTCGCGTCCAGCTCGACAACCACCACTCGGAGCTGCACGACTGGCCCATGGAGGTGGGCCGTGCGCCGGGAGCCAGTGTGATCCGTCGCTCTACCGGCCCCCTCGTCGCCGAGGTGCAGCGCCTCGACCGTGAACTGCGTGAGGTCACGTCGCGACTTGGCCACGAGTCCGAGCAGCTGGCCGCCGCGCAGCAACACGTGGTGGCCCTGGAGAGCACCATGTCGTGGCGGATCACCGCTCCCCTCCGCGAGATCGCGCGCCTCGCCCGCGGTGGCCACCGGTGACCCGCGTCCTGATCACCGGCGCGGCCGGGTTCATCGGATCCACTCTCGCAGCGCGGCTGCTCGACGAGGGGCACGACGTCACCGGTCTCGACTCGTTGTCGCCGTCGTACTCCACCGCGATCAAGCGCGCCAACCTCGCGGCCCTGCCGCCCGAGCGCTTCCACTTCCTGCAGCGGGATCTCGCAAGCGATGACATCGACGCGACCGTCGCCGATGCCGAGGCCATCGTGCATCTGGCGGGCCGTCCGGGGGTGCGCATGTCGTGGGGTGCCGATTTCGAGGGCTACCTCCGCGACAACGTGCTCGGCACGCAGCGGCTGCTTGAAGCCGCGGTGCGCGCCGGTTCGACGGCCCGTTTCGTGCACGCATCCTCGTCGTCGGTCTACGGTCAGCACCTCGGAATCCCCACCGTCGAGACGGCTCCGCTCCACCCGCACAGCCCGTACGGCACGACCAAGCTCAGCGCCGAACAGCTCGTCGGGGCCTACGCCGCCAACTTCGGATTGCGCGGAGTGGCCTTGCGGCTGTTCACCGTCTACGGCCCGGGTCAGCGCCCCGACATGGCCTTCCAGAAGTTCCTGACCGCGATCGCGGCCGGCGAGCCTGTCGCCGTGTACGGATCGGGGGATCAGATCCGCGATTTCACCTACGTCGACGACGTGGTCGATGCCATTTCGCGCGCGTTGGAGCACGACGGGGTGCTGCCTCCGGTCCTCAACATCGCCGGGGGGACGTCGACCTCCGTGAACGAGGTGCTGGCTCTGCTCGGCGAGATCACCGGCCTTCCGGTCGCGATCGAGCGCCATCCCGCAGCCTTGGGCGACGTCGACAGGACCGATGCGGATTCGTCACTGGCACGCGCCGCGCTCGACTGGGCGCCCCGGGTCGGCCTTCGTGAAGGCATCGAACGGCAGTGGACGCGCGTCATGGCGCGGCGCACGGCCGGAGCGTACTAGGGCTCGAAGAACTGCGCCGCGCCACGCGCCATCGCCCGGGTGTCGTCGAGGTCGGTGCCCGTTGCCGTCACGTGACCGACCTTGCGGCCCGGCCGCGACTGCTTGCCGTAGGAATGGAACTTGACCCCCGGATGAGACGCCAAGGCCATCGGGTACCTATCGGGCATCGTCGCCCCGGTCGGGCCACCAAGAATATTGACCATGATCGCCCACGGTGCGGTCGGCGACGGATCGCCGAGCGGCAGATCGAGCACCGCCCGCAGGTGCTGTTCGAACTGACTGGTGATGCTCCCGTCGATCGTCCAATGACCGGTGTTGTGGGGGCGCATCGCGAGCTCGTTGACGAGCAGGCGTCCGTCGGTGGCTTCGAACAGTTCGACCGCCAGCACGCCGGTGACGCCCAACTGGGTCGCGATCCGCTGGGCCAGTGCGCCGGCCTCCGCGGGCAGGGAGCCCGCGCTCGGGGCCGGAGCGAACACCTCGGCGCACACGCCATCGCGCTGCACGGTCTCGACGAGCGGCCATGCCCGCACCTCGCCGGACGGGCGCCGCGCGACGAGCTGCGCCAGTTCGCGCCGGAAATCCACGAGTTCTTCGACCAGCAGCCCCCGCTCTCCCGCGGCCGCCAGCCAGTCGTCGGCATCTCGGGAGCCGCTGACGACGCGCACGCCCTTGCCGTCGTAGCCGCCGCGCGGCGTCTTCACCACCGCTCGCCCGCCGTGGTCGTCGAGGAACGCCGCCAGGCCCTCGGCGTCGTGCACGACGGACCAGTCGGGCACGGGGGCGCCCATCGCGGTCAGGCGCTCGCGCATCACGATCTTGTCCTGGGCGACCGACAAGGCGTCCGGACCGGGATGCACCGCGTGACCGGCATCCACGAGAGCGCCCAGCACGGATTGCGGCACGTGCTCGTGGTCGAAGGTCACCACGTCGACGTCGCGGGCGAAGGCGAGCACGGTCGCGGCATCCGTGTAGTCGCCGATCGCGGTCGCGGCGAGCGCCGCCGAGGCGCCCTCGACCTCGGCGAGCACGCGGATCTCGACGCCGAGTTCGAGGGCGGGGGGCACCATCATGCGGGCGAGCTGCCCGCCCCCGATGACACCGACAACAGGGCACATGCGTCCAGGCTACTGAGCGCCGGGATCAGCCGTGGCCGATACGATGAAGCCTTTGAAGTGGTCCAGCCGCTGAAGGGACTCCGTTGACGCGCGTCATGACGTTCATCCGATTCCTGTGGAACGGGCTCGTGCGCTATGCCCTGAAGTTCGGTGTCATCGGGCTGGCGGGGTACTTCATCGATGTCGTGGTCTTCAACGCGCTCAGACTGGGCGTCTCAGGTACTGGTCACTTCTTTCAGAGCCCCATCGGCGCGAAGATCGTCTCGGTGACCGTCGCCACGCTGCTGACCTGGTTCGGTAATCGGTACTGGACGTTCCGCGAGCACCGCCGCAAGAACTTCCTCCTGGAACTGTTCGAGTTCTCGGCCGTGGCGATCGGTGGCTTGGGAATCGGACTCCTCTGCCTCTGGATCTCGCACTATGTGCTCGGGTTCACCAGCCTTCTGGCCGACAACATCTCCACCAACATCATCGGGCTGGTCCTGGGCACGGCCTTCCGATTCCTGCTCTATCGCTTCTGGGTCTACGGTCACCACCGCAAAGACGGGCTCGCCACACGCACGCGCAAGGCAGAGGCCGCCGCCCTCACCATCTTCGAAACCGAGGACGTCGCCAGCGAGACCGCCGAGACCGCGACGGCCCGGACCCTGTTCCCGCCGGCTCAGCGGGAGCCCTGAGAAAGCTCATACCCCTTCACAGGGCCCCTCCAGGGGGTCGGACCGCTCGGTCGATACGCTGGATGACGCGTTGATCGATCGATTCGGAATCTGGGGTGCTGTCTCTGATGCGCAAGCTGCTGGTCCAGTTCACCCGATTCGGACTCGTCGGGGGCGTCGGGCTGGTCGTCGACTTCGGCGTGTTCAACCTGCTGCGCGCCACGATCTTCGACCCGGCACGCATCCACGAGGGCCCGGTCTTCGCGAAGATCATCTCGACGATCCTGGCCATCATCGTCAACTGGATCGGTAACCGGTTCTGGACGTTCCGCGAGCACCGCGGCCGCCAGCTGCTGCGCGAGGGGATCGAGTTCGGCGTCGTGAGCGTCGGAGGCCTGCTCATCGGGCTGTTCTGCCTGTTCGTCTCGCACTACGTGCTGGGTTTCACCTCGCTTCTCGCGGACAACATCTCGTCGAACGTGATCGGGCTGGCGCTCGGCACCGCGTTCCGCTTCTCGCTCTACCGGTTCTGGGTGTTCTCGCCCCGCCGCGGCGAGCCGAAGCCCGCCCTGTTCCCCGAGCCCGGATCGAGCGACGACGGCACGGCCATCGAGGCGCCCGCCCCCGCCGTCACCCGAAGTCCTGCTCGTCGGTCTCGCCCGGGTACGACTGCTGGTCATGCTGCCGCCGTGCCGCAATCGGATTGACGCTCGCTTCCATCAGATCGTGCAGCGCCGACTGCACCAGGTCGGCATTCGGGACATCCCGAAGCACGACGGGATGCTCGTTCCCGGTGTTGATCAGCACGTCCCCGCTCCGGAACAGCAGCTGCAAGCCCGTCTGCCGCACCGTTACGTCGTAGCCGCGGCTGTGCAGCAGTTCCTGCCGCGAGCGCACCAGGATGCCCGAGCGGATCACCACCCGGCGCGTGGTGATCGTGTCGTTCTGCGACAGCCACCGCACGACCGGTGCCACGAAGAAGAGCAGGGCGATCACCGCGCCCGCGGCGAGGACGAGCAGGTTCATCCACTCCTCCGACAGTGAGCCGGCGAAGTACGACACCGCGCCGATGTCGGCAAGGAGCGCGACCGTCGGGAAGAACAGGGCGCGGGAGTGCGGCCGAAGACGAGCCACCACCGATTCCGGCGAGGGCTGGATGCTGCCTGGCGCCGACATGGTTCTCTTCCTACTCGCCTCCGCGCAGGTGGATGATGTCCCCCGCCGCAACCGCGTGGACCGTGTCCGATTCGTCGCGCACCTCGAGTCGGCCCTCCTGGTCGACTCCGACCGCGGTGCCGTGCAGCGCGGACCCGGCGGGCACCTCGACCCGGACCCGCCGCCCGATCGTGGAACAGCGCGCGAGCACCTCGTCTCGGATGCCGCTCGCCTGCGCGTCGCCGCGCCCGTCGCGGAATCGCTGCACCAGCGACTGGAGCGCGGTCAGGTAGGCGGCGAGCGCCCGATCCGGCAGCGTGGCGTCCGGCTCGGCGCCGGCGATCGCGAGCGACGTCGCGGTCGGCACCGGCAGTTGCTCGGAGGTCATCAGCACGTTCAGTCCGGCCCCGACGATGACGCCGCTCCCGGGGATCAGCTCGCACAGGATGCCGCAGACCTTCTGCCCGTCGATCTGCACGTCGTTCGGCCATTTCAGGCCCGCTCGACCCGGCGCACCGGGCAGGACGGCATCCACGGCCCGCGCCATCGCGAGGCCCGCCACCAGTGGCAGCCAGCCGAGGGTCTCGACCGGGATGATTCCGTCGACGCGGACCAGCACCGAGATGGCCAGCGAGCTGCCGGCCGGAGCGATCCAGCTGCGGTCGAGGCGGCCGCGGCCCGCGGTCTGGTTGTCGGTGATCATCGTCGTGAGATCCGGGGTGATGGAGTCTGTGGCGTCGCGAGCGCGCACGTCCACGGCGAGGTCCGCATTGGTCGACCCTGCCCAGTCGCGCACGATGAGCGAGGGCACCGCCCGGCGACTCAGCTCGAAGGTCGTCATGCCCGTCAGCCTAGGCCGCGCAATCGTGCGGCTGCGGTCCCGTACGCTGCGATCATGACGACTCCAGCCAGTCGCCCCTCCGGCGCTCCCCGCGTCGTCGTGATCATTCCCACCTTCAACGAGATCGAGAACCTCGCAACGGCCATCGCCGCCGTGCACGCGGTGGCGGACGTCGACGTGCTGGTGGTCGACGACAACAGTCCCGACGGCACGGGAGCCGTGGCCGACAGCATCTCGGCGGCCGATCCCCGCGTCTCGGTGCTACACCGCACCGAGCGGGCCGGCCTCGGGCAGGCGTACCTGGCGGGATTCCGCCGTGCTCTGGACGCCGGGTACCACGTGCTCGTCGAGATGGACAGCGACGGCTCGCACCCTGCGGCATCGCTGCCCACTTTGCTGAGCAGGCTCGAGGGCGACGATCGACCCGGGCTGGTGATCGGCTCTCGCTGGATCGCCGGAGGAAAGGTCGTGGACTGGCCACGTCGCCGACGCCTGCTCAGCGAGGGAGCCAACAGCTACGCCAGACTCGCGCTGGGCTTCGCTGTCCGCGACTCCACGGGCGGCTACCGCGCGTACCGGGCGGATGTCCTGCGCGCGATACCGCTCGACGAGGTGCAGTCGCACGGCTACTGCTTTCAAATCGACATGACCCGCCGGACGCTGGACGCCGGATTCGGCGTCGCGGAGGTTCCCATCACCTTTCGCGATCGCCTGTACGGCACCTCGAAGATGAGCACGAGCATCGTGGTCGAAGCGATGTGGCGGGTGACGGTGTGGGGGCTCGCACGTGCGGTCCGACGGCGGACGACACCCAGGCCCTCGTCGACGCCGCCCGTCGGATAGCACCGAAGATCCCGCATCCTTTTGTGGGGTTCCCCCAAGGCTGTTCTCCGCGGACCGCTCGGTAGGCTGAACGGCGTGACCGCCGACGCCACCCCCACGCCCGCCCCTGCCACGCCCGATCTCTCCACGACGGCCGGCAAGCTCGCCGATCTGAAGGTGCGCTACCACGAAGCAGTCACCGCCAGCGGCCAGGCGGCGATCGAGAAGCAGCACGCCAAGGGCAAGAAGACCGCGCGCGAGCGCATCGAGCAGCTGCTCGACCAGGGATCCTTCGTCGAGTTGGACGAGTTCGTGCGCCACCGCACCCACGCGTTCGGCATGGAGAAGAGCCGGCCGTACGGCGACGCGGTCGTCACGGGCACCGGCACGATCCTCGGTCGTCAGGTCGCCGTCTACTCGCAGGACTTCACCATCTTCGGCGGCTCCCTCGGCGAGGTCGCGGGCGAGAAGATCATCAAGGTCATGGAGCTCGCCATGAAGACCGGCGTGCCGATCATCGGGATGCTCGACTCCGGCGGCGCGCGGATTCAGGAGGGCGTCGTCGCCCTCGGCAAGTACGGCGAGATCTTCCGCCTCAACACGCAGGCGTCCGGTGTGATTCCGCAGATCTCGATCATCATGGGGCCGGCGGCAGGCGGCGCCGTCTACGGGCCGGCGCTCACCGATTTCGTGATCATGGTCGACAAGACCAGCCAGATGTTCGTCACCGGCCCGGACGTGATCAAGACCGTCACGGGCGAAGACGTCGGCATGGAGGAGTTGGGCGGAGCCCTCACCCACAACACGGTGAGCGGAGTCGCGCACTACCTGGCCAGCGACGAAGACGACGCCCTGGACTACGCGCGCGCGCTGATCAGCTTCCTCCCCGACAACAACATGGCCCCGCTGCCGGTCTACGAGAGCGAGGTCGAACTCGAGATCACCGACGAGGACCGCAAGCTCAACGCGCTCATCCCCGATTCGCCGAACCAGCCGTACGACGTGCGCACGGTCATCGACCACATCGTCGACAATGCCGACTTCCTCGAGGTGCAGCCGCTGTACGCGCCGAACATCGTCATCGGCTTCGCCCG